>Ga0207873_1001163_pt1 | contig 26545 bp, 20 predicted proteins | sample BGWIniCompost_FD_187373 | JGI IMG/M metagenome (GOLD analysis project Ga0207873, IMG submission 187373) | Cellulose adapted compost microbial communities from Newby Island Compost Facility, Milpitas, CA, USA - BGW Initial Compost (SPAdes)... ...
AGAGGCCCTGCCTTCATGCCCCCGCGCGGCCACAATCACCTGAACAGCACGCCCGTACGGAACCCCCAGCTCCACACTCGGTTTCGAGAAGCCCTCTGACGCCGCCCAAGCGCAGCGCCTTGGGCATCGCCCGCGTCGACTCCGATGGCAAGCCCCTCTGGGCGCTGGTCGGCGAGGGCGCGCTCGCGACCATGAAGTCCGACCGGATCACGACCTCCCAACTGGAGGCCCTGCCCATAGACCAACGCGATGCTGAAGCACGGGTCAACCATGTGATGGAGGCCCTCGAAGCGTACGGCGCCGACCTGGCGAGGACTCCGGGTGGCGCGGGGTGGCTGTACGTCCAGCACGTGCCGGCGCGGCGCCTGGTGGCACAGGTCGTACGCAAGCTGGCGGCGCTCAGCGCGTGGGAGCCGTTCGCCAAGGCCCCAGGTCCGCTGAGACTCGCGCCCTACGAAGGACTCGTCGGGCTGCGGTCGAGCAGCTCCCGCGAGTACCGGGCGTACACGGTCACCTGGTCGGGCATTGCCTACCTGCTCGGAGCCGCAGCCCTTCACAACCCCCTCCGATCCGCGCAGTTACGCAACCTTCCTCCTGCCCTGACGGCCGCATCGGTGCCGAGCCCGGCGCCCTCGGAGCTTCCAGTGAGCGAGGTGGTGGCGTTGTCGTGGTCGTCCCGTCACGCGGCCACTCTGCTGCCAGTGCTGGAGGAGCTGGCCAGGAACGGGCGCCCCAGCCTCGTGGTGGACTTGGCGACCGACCCGGCGGAGCGGTGTCCGGCTTCGGGCGTCGCGGGGGTGAACCTGTGCTCGCCTCCGCCCAGTCTCTTCGACCTCTCCGGCGTCGTAGACGGGCTGAGGCCGCAGGATGACGGCCCCGTCGTTCGAGTCGACGAGCACGAGCTCCGACTGGCCCGATTGCTCCGCCTCGTGTCCGTACTTCTGGAGACGAGCGGCGGGTGCACCCAGCCGTCTTGGCGATCCGTGGTCCGGGCGGAGACATGGTTGGACGGCGTTCTCGCCGCCGTACGGCCGCATACCGTCCTGGTCAGCAACGACACCAGCCCGCTGGGTGCGCTGGCCGTACATGTGGCAGAGCGCCATGGGATGAACACGGTGCACGTCCAGCACGGGGCCTGGACGGCTGAGTCGGTCGCATGGCCCGCCCTGCACAGCCGCGACATCGTGGTCATGGGTGAGCGGGACCTCCCCCTCGCGAAGGAGTGGGTGCGCCACCCTGACGCCGAAGTCCATGTCCTGGGCCAGCCCCGCTTCGATGTACTCGCTGGCCTCGGCCGCGATACCCAGCGGCGCTACCTGGAACATCTGCTGGCCCACGGCCCGCGTCGCAGTCCTGCCCGTATCGCGGTGTGGGCCTGCCAGCCCTTCGGTCCTGACCGGCTCAAGGCCCAGGCCGACCTGCTGCTGGACGGTCTGTGGCAGGCCGGCAGCGACTGGGGCCTCGTCATCGCGCCGCACCCGGCGCAGAGCATCGACGTCTTCGCCCCCCTGCTCGAACGGCACGGTCGGCCGCTCGTGGCCGTGGCCGATCCCCGGGTCGGCGCTCGTGGCTGCCTCGCCGGTGCCGACGCCCTGGCAAGCGCCTATTCGACGTGCGGCATCGAAGCCGCGCTGATGGGCGTGCCGGTGCTCGAACTGGGTTCGCCCGGCGAGCGCACGCTCGGACTCTCCGACCACGGCCTTGCACGGCGGTGCAGCACCGCCGATGACATCGCCGACGCTCTCGTCGCACTGCGCGGTCCGCACCCGCCTGCCGACCGGGCGGCGACGGACGCGGTGTGCCGGTGGCGCGGTGACAGCGCAGCCCAAGTCGCATGCCTCATCACCCGCCGCTCGGGCGGCCATGCCATGCACTCCCACCACAGCAACCACGATGCCCGCGCCGCCGAGTCCGGACGGCCGCAGGGCGAAGGAGTACCTGTCCGATGACACACCTGACCGCCGACAGCGTCGCCGAACTCTTCGTCGGCGCTGTCGCCCTGGCCAAGAGCGGCGAGAGGGTCAGCCCTCGCGGCATGGCGACCCGTGAGGTGCGAGACGTCCACATGCGGCTGACGCAGCCGCGGGCTCGACTGCTGTACACGCCGCCGGCACGCGTCATCAACCCCGCGTTCGCCGTGGCGGAGACCGTGTGGCACCTCTCCGGTTCGGACGCCCCGTGGATCTTCGATTACAACGCACGCCTGCGGCAGTACGCCGACGACGGTGTCCTGCGGGGCGCGTACGGGCCGCGGATGCGGAAGTGGGCCGGGAAAGTGGATCAGCTGAGCCGCGTCGTCGAGATCCTCAAAGAGGACCCCGACTCCCGCCGGGCCCTGATCCAGCTCTACGACCCGGCCCAGGACGCTGCAGGGCACAAGGACGTGCCCTGCACGCTGGGCTTCGGCTTCCATCTGCGTGCCGGCCGCCTGCACATGTCGACGACGATGCGTGGTCAGGACGTGTGGATCGGCATGCCGTACGACCTGTTCTTCTACACCGTGCTGCATGAGCTGGTCGCGGGCTGGCTCGGCGCCGAGCTGGGCGATTTCCACCACCACGTGGGATCACTGCACATCTACGAGAACCATCTCGACCAGGCGGAAGAGCTGACCGCGGTGACCGCGAGCGCGGTCATGCCGGACCTCACCACACCGTGGCGGGGCTTCGACGATCTGCTCGACCAGGTCGAGGCCCGGGACGTGACCGGCCACCCGGGCTGGGACACGATGGCCGAGACACTGCGCAGCTACCGCCTGTGGAAGGACGGCGCGCGTGAGCAGGCGTGGCGGGTCGCCGACAAGATCGACGGGCCGCTGGGCGAGGCGCTCATCGCCTGGTACGGCGAGCTCAATCGTCATGCCGGCGCCTCGACCGCGCGCGAGACGGCGGGGACGCGGTGATGGCCACCATGGACCGCGCGCCCTCGGTCATCCTCGGGCTGTGTTCCTTCACGCACGACTCCTCCGCTGCCCTGCTGGTAGACGGGGAGCTAATCGGCTTCGTGGAGGAGGAGCGCCTCTCCCAGCACAAACACACCAAGGACTACCCCGGCTACGCAGTCGAGTGGCTGCTCGGCGAGGCCCGGCTCACCGCGGCCGACGTCGACGCCGTCGCCTACAACTTCCAGCCCGCCCACTACCTGGCCGAGTCCCCGGCAGCCCTGCGCCTGTCTCTGTCGCCGACGACGCGCGATCGGGCGCTGCCGAGGGCTCACGGCTTCGCCAAGGTGGCGCTGCGCACCCATCTGCGAACCCGCGCCCTCGGTCGGCGGTTCACCTCCGCTGGCGTCATCCCTGTCTTGCACCACCGGGCTCACCAGCTGACGGCCTTCGCCGCCTCAGGGTGGAACGAGTCCGCCGTGCTCATCGTGGACAGCCTCGGCGAGCGGCAGACCACCACCATCGCCCGTGGACACAACGCGCTCCACCCTTCCACCCGCACCCTGGAGGCGATCAACGACCCTGCCTCCCTGGGCTATGTGTACGGCGCGGTCACCGAGCACCTCGGGTGGCGTCGTGGTGACGAGGAGGGCACCGTGATGGCGCTCGCCGCCCTCGGCGATCCGGAGCGGTTCCGCCCACTTTTTGCCCGGGCCCTGCGCACCACACCCACGGGCTTCTCGGTCGACCCCGCCTACTTCCCGCCGCGCGTGCTGACCTCGGGCTACCCGAGGACCTCTCGCCGCTTCATGGACGAGACATGCCCCGAGCGCCACCCGAGCGAGCCGATCCAAGACGTCCACCGGGATTTGGCCGCCGCCCTCCAGGAGCGCACCGAGCAGGTGATACTGCATCTGGCCCGCAGGGCCCGGACGATCACCAGATCGCGCCGCCTGTGTGTCGGCGGTGGAGTCGCCACGAACTGCGTGAGCATCGGGCGGATCATCGAGGCCGGAATTTTCGACGAAGTCTTCGTCCCGCCCGCCCCGGGCGACGCCGGCACCGCGATCGGGGCCGCCATCGCCGCACACACCGGCAGCCGCACCCGGCGGCCCGTGTCCGGCGTCGCCCGGGCCTGCTATCTCGGCCCGTCGTACCAGCACCAGGCCCTTGACCTCACGCCATGGCCCGGGCTCCAGCAGAAGACGCTGGGCGTGGAGTCCGCCGAGTTCCTCGCCGACCAGCTTGCCCACGGCATGATCGTCGGGCTCTTCCAGGGACCAGTCGAAGCCGGCCCCCGCGCCCTTGGGAATCGCTCGATCCTCGCCTCTCCATTGGAGCCCGGGGTCGTCGAGCGTCTGAACGCCACCGTGAAGTTCCGGGAGCCGTTCCGCCCATTCGCCCCCATGGTCCTGGCCGAACGCGCCGCGGAGTTCTTCACCCTCGGCCAAGAGGCGCCGTACATGTCGATGGCGTCCGGCGTAACCGACGAGGCGCGCGAGCGCGTGCCAGCCATCGTGCACGCCAACGGCACCTCCCGCCTCCAGACCGTCACCCGGTCGCAGAACGCGTTCATGCACGACGTGCTGAGCGCCTTCGCCCGCCGTACAGGGGTGCCGGTGCTGATCAACACCTCCCTCAACGTCAAGGGCAAGCCGATCTGCGGAACACCGGAGATGGCTCTGGACTGCCTGGCCAACTCCGGACTGGACGCCCTGCTGCTGGAAGGTCGGTGGATCACAAAGTGAAGATCGGATACAGCTTCTGGGGATTCCTCGGCAACGGAATCACCGACACCCCGGACGGGGGCCGCAGCCACCGCCGCCCCCTGATCGACGCCCTCCTCGGCCGCGGCCACGAGATCGTCTTCCTACAGGCCAACCGCGACCTGATCGAGGCCGGCGACGACCTCGGCAACGCCTACGCCTTCCACAGCGGCACCCCGGACATCGACGTCCTGTTCCTGGAGTGGCGCTGGGCAATCGACGGGCGCAACACCAACCCGTGCGGCACCGAGGGGCACACCTGCGACCTGCACCGCCAGGCAGAGCTGGTCACCTGGTACACAGTTCGGCTCGGAACCCCGACCGTGATCTGGGATAAGGACCGCCAGCTCCGGCCGGACAGCGTGTGGCGGCGTATCCGCCAGACCACTGTGTGCGAGGCCGCTCTCGAACCTACGGCGGGTGCCCACCGCCTGCTCTTCCCGGTCGACGACCGTCTCCTCGACGAGGCGGATCCGATCGTGCTCGCCAAGAAGCCCAGGGATCTCGTCCTCGGGTACGTCGGCAACCAGTACGACCGCGACGAGCATTTCGACCGCTTCTTCGCGTCCGCCGCCACCCGCTTCGATCACCTGGTCGGGGGCAAGTGGACCAAGACCGATCGCTGGCCCCACGTCCGGTTCCTCGGCAGGCTGCCCTTCGAGGCGGTCCACGCCGTGTATGGCAGGTCTCTGGCAACCGTGCTGATGCTGCCGGAGCGGTACGCCGTCGTCGGGCAGATGACGCAGCGGATCTTCGAGGCCGTTCTCGCCGGCTGCCTGCCGCTCACTCCTGCCGACATCCTGCACGCGGACCGCTTCGTGCCCGAGGAACTGATCGTCAGCTCCGGCAGCGAGGTGATCGAGCGGCTCGCCCACCTCCAGCGGATCGCCGGCACCCAGCAGCACGCGGACCTGATCGCGGCCTGCCTGGACCGCCTGGACCTGTTCCGCCTGAGTCGGCAGGTAGACGCGTTGGAAGCCGTACTGGACACGGCCGCCAGCCCCATAAATGTGGAGCGGGGAGCGGCGTGATGCAGCTGGCTTCCCAGGCCATGGCACCTGGATCATCCGAACGTGTCCGACCGGCCGGTCCGACCGGGCACCCGAGCGCCTCTACGCTGGAGCACCATGAAGAAGGTCGCCATCGTCGGCTGCGGAGGCAGCGGCAAGTCCTACCTGGCACGCGAGCTGGGCAGGATCCTCGACGCCCCGGTCACGCACCTGGACGCCGCGTTCTACGACGACGCGTGGAACGCGCTGCCCATGGAGAAGTTCGCCGCCCTGCAGCAGGACCTGGTCGCGCAGCCGAAGTGGGTGATCGACGGCAACTACAACTCCACCTTGCAGATCCGGCTCGAAGCCTGCGACACGGTGGTCCTCATGGACGTCTCGACCGTAGCCGCGCTGTACGGGATCTTCTCCCGCCAGATCCGGCACGGTGCAGGGCACAAGGGCAACGGGGTGCACAACCGCATCCACTGGGGCGTGATCAAGTACGTGGCGACGTACCGCCGCAAGATGCGCCCGCGCGTCATGGCCAAGATCGAGGAATTCGCCTCGGGCCGTGCCGAGGTGGTGCTGCTGCGCAACCGGCGACAGACGCACCGCTGGCTGCGCAAGGTCGCCGCCGAGCACCGCTGAGCGCTCCGCGCCCCCGAGGGGAAGGTGCGGCATGAGCGGCGCCAACCCCTTCCTGGACCCCGCGCGGCAAGCGGAGCTGTATGGGCACGCCTCGCGGCTGGCCGGCCGGTCCAATGCCCTGATGCGGGCGAAAACCTCCGGACGCCCGGTACCAGACACGATCGTGCGCCTGGTGCGCGCCCACCACGAGCGGGCAGACACGCTCGGCCTGGTCTTGGACGTCGGCTGTGGTCGCGGTACAAGCAGTCTGGCCCTGGCCCAGCAACTCCGGCCGCAGCGGGTACTCGGTCTCGACGCGGCTCCGGCCTTGATCGAACAGGCCCTACACCGCGCTCAACGGCTCCCCGACGTCCCAGTCAGCTTCCTCATGGGCAACTTCCACCAACTGCCGCTTCCTGCCCAGTCATTCGACGTCGCTGTCGCAGCCTTCTGCCTTTACCACTCACCGCAGCCTCAGACGGTGGTCGCGGAGATGAAGCGGGTGCTGGCTCCGGGAGGGCTGGCCGTGCTCGTCACGAAGGGACTCGACAGCTACCGGGAGATGGACCAGCTGGTCTATGCCGCCGGCCTCGACCCGCGGGCCGAGCAGCACGAGAGCCTGTACGTCTCGGCGCACAGCGGCAACCTCGCCGACCTCGCCACCGCGTCGCTCGACGTACTGGCTGTGGAGCACGAGGAACACCGCTTCACCTTCGACGGACACGACCACGTGGCGGAGTACCTGGCCACCAACCCGAAGTACGACCTCGCCCCGGGCCTTTACGGCAATCCTGGCGCGCTCGCGGCCACACTGCATGAGTTCCTGCCGGACCGGCCCCTCACCACCAAGTCCCTCGTCACCTTCGTGGTGGCCCAGTCAGGGGGAGGACGGTCGTGAGCGTTCGCCAGTTCACCAAGCACTACGAGACCCCCGGCCGGGTGGCCTCGGCAGCCCGCCATCACACCTGGCTCGTCGAGCATGCACCGCCGCTGCGGCTTCCGGCGCTGACGGTGGTGGGGCCGACGAGCCTGACATACGAGTGGATCGACGGCCGTCCTGCCCGGACCGAGGACCTGCCGGCCCTGGCTGGTTTGCTGGGCGATGTCCACGGGGCCGCCTGGACCACCGACCTCCGGCCGGCCGCGCTCAACAGGCCCCACCGTTTCCGTGACGGCATCGCGTTCGGCGACTACATCGGTCCCCGGCAGGCTGCCCTGCGAAGAAGGCTGGAACAGGGGTACCTGCCGGACCGCGGGGCCTTGCACGCATTGCTGACGCTGCTGGAGAAGACCGCCGAGGGGCCGACCGCCTTCTACAAGGACAGCAACCCGCGAAACTTCATCATCACCGAGGCCGGCGAGATCTACACGGTCGACACCGACGATCTGACGCTGGCGCCGATGGGTTACGACCTGGCGAAACTGATCGCGACGCTGGTCCTGACGTACGGGCCTTTGCCGGCTCCAACCATTGACTCGGCCCTGCGCGCCTACAACGAGGCCGCCGTACGCCACGCCCCCCAGCTTGGCATCACGGATCGCGAGCGGCTCGACGACTTCCTCGCCCTGCACGCCGTGCTGACCGCTCCGTACGCCGGGCGCAACGGCTACCGCTACAGCTGGTCGCCCCGACCCTGCCCCCGAGGATCCGCATGATCACCACCGAACTCGTCTTCGTCCGCCACGGCGAAGCCCAGTGCAACGTCGACGGCCTGGTAGGCGGCCCGCGCACCTGCACCGGGCTTACCAACCGCGGATACGCCCAGACCGAACGGGTCGCGCTTCGCCTCGCCACCGAGCACCGCGACAAGCCGTTCGACGCCCTGTACGCCGGCCCGCGCCTCCGCCTGCGCCAGACCGGCGAGATCATCAGCCAGGCCCTCAACCTCCCCATGTCCACCGACGACCGCCTCGACGGTCCGGTCCACGGTGCCGCCGACGGCAGACCCTGGGCCGAGGTGAAAACCGCCGCCGACGGCGGGCCGCACGCCCACCCGGACAGGCCCTGGGCTGCTGGATCCGACACGTGGAACGGCTACCTGGAGCGTGCCGGCCGCCTTCTACGGGAGCTCATCGACCATCACGAGGGTGAGCGCATCCTGTTCGCCGCGCACGGCGAGACCGTGATCGTCGCCCACACCCTGCTCCTGGGTATCCCTCTCGGGTCTCCGGCGGGATTCACGGTCTCCCATGGGTCCATCACTCGGTGGCAACACCACCTCAACCGGCTCGGACAGAGACGGTGGATGCTCGACCGCCACAACGACACCGAGCACCTGGCCGCGTTAGCGCAGGAGGCTGTCGCGTGATCACGCTGTCCGATGATCCGCGCCTGAGCCTGGCACGCGGCGCACTCGGAGCGGTCCGGATCGTGCACGATCCGACTCTCCCGCCCCGAGTCCTGCGTCTGGTCGACACCGACGGCAATGAGTTCTTCGCCAAGCAACACAGCGAACGTGACCGATACACCCGAGAACTCCATGCCTATCTCGCCTGGGGAGCTCACCTGATCGGGCACGTCCCCCGAGTGGTGGGCCGACAGGACAGAACATGCACCCTGCTGCTCACCGCGGTGCGCGGCGTACGGGCGGATGCGGTCGCCCCCGGGTCGCCGGAGGAGGAACAGGCTCACTACGAGGCCGGGCGCGTCCTGGGCAAGCTGCACCACGCCACCTCGGTACCGCGTACCGGCGCCGTCGGCACGGAACTCGCCCAGCGGCTACGCGACTGGATCGCCCGTGCAGACCGAGCCGGCCTCATCTCCACGGCCGAACGCGACCGCATGAGCCACAGCGCGGACGTCTTGGCGAACACGCTCATGGACAGCGCGGTGTGCCACCTCGACTACCAGCCGCGGAACTGGCTCCTTGGGGACGCCTTCGGAATGTGCGACTTCGAGCACATGCGCCGGGACGCCCGCATCCGCGACTTCGCCCGGCTCGAATTCCGCCGCTGGCAGGCCGCTCCCCACCTCCGCACGGCTTTCTTCGCCGGATACGGAACGCCGCTGAACGACACCGAACAGCGACTGCTGGAGTCCTTCGGTGCGATCGAGGCCGTCACCGCCCTGGTCCGCGGACACGAGCAGGACGATCTCGCCCTCAGCAGCCACGGCCGCACCGTTCTCGCCCGGCTCGCTTGAACCACAACCCTCCCCGGATTCCTGGAGAACTCCGTGTCACAGCACGCATCCCACATGACCACCACCGTGCCCCGCCGGGCTGTGGTGACCGGCGACGCCGGCTTTATCGGCTCCCACCTCGCGCAGGCCCTCGTCCAGGCCGGCACCGTCGTCGTCGGCGTCGACCGTCGTGACCCTGCCATCGACCCCACGGCCGCAGCCAACCTGGCCGTCCTGCAGAGGCTCCCGGGGTACATGCACGTCACCGCTGACCTCCTCAACTGCGCGATCGAGCCGCTACTCGTGGACGCGAACGCCGTCTTTCACCTGGCCGGTATCCCCGGGGTACGCCCCTCCTGGGGGCCGAAGTTCAGCGAGTACGTCGCCACCAACGTCCTCGCCACCCACCGCGTCATGGACGCCGTCACCCGTATGGGTGTTCCCCGGCTGGTGGTGGCCTCGTCCTCCAGCGTCTACGGCCCCACCGAGGGCGGTCCGAGCGTAGAAACCGACCGGCCACAGCCGGCATCCCCGTACGCGGTCACGAAACTCGCCGAGGAGCAGCTCTGCCTCGCGCACTCCGCCCAGGCCCATTGCCCCACCAGCGTCGTCGCTCTGCGGTACTTCACCGTTTACGGCCCCCGGCAGCGCCCCGACATGTTCACGCACCGCGCCCTCACGGCCGCCCTGACCGGCCAGTCACTACGTCTGTACGGAGACGGTCACCAGCGCAGGGACTTCACGTACATCGACGACGCAGTCGCCGCCACCATCGCCGCGGCCACGATCCCGACCGCCAGCGGAGTGATCAACGTCGGGGGTGGTTCGAGCGCCTCCCTGCTGGAAGTGATCAACATTGCGAACAGCCTCTCCGGTCGCGAGATCCAGGTTCACCAGGAAAACCCCCGCAGCGGCGACGTCCTCACCACCCGCGCCGACCCCGGCCGCGCCCATGAGGTCTTGGGCTGGCAGCCCCAGGTCGACCTTCACAACGGCATGCGAGCCCACATGCAGGCGCTGGCCGCCGAGACCGCCGCGTACGGCCACGCGGCATAACCAGCGGGACACCAGGAGGAGTTGCAGTGGAGAGTCCTGAAAGGGCGCGACTGGAAGCCTTTTTCCGGCAGATCACAACACGGTTCCCCGCTGGCGAGCACGTCACCACGCTGATCATCACGCACCTGCTCTCCGAGCGGCCGGCGTTCCTCCGCGCGATGGCCGCGACGTCCACGGTCGGTGCTGTACTACCCAAGCCCAGGTCCGTCGACCAGCCGACGCTGGAGAAGGTCCGACGTGCCTTCACCGTCCATGACCTGAACCGAGAACTGTTTGCCGACTCGACCTGGGCGTTGGAGTACCTGGAGGACACAGCAGGCGGCCGGAACGTCATCCTGATAGACATCGGCGGCTACTTCGCGCCGTGCCTCGACACCCTGGTAGAGAAGTTCTCCGGCCGTGTCCTCGGCGTCGTCGAGGACACCGAGAACGGACACCAGCGGTACGCGGCACTCGACCGCCTGCCCTGCCCGGTCGTCTCGGTGGCCCGCTCCCCGCTGAAGGACTGCGAGGACCACCTGGTGGGCCGGTCCATCGTCTTCTCGACCGACGCCCTCGTACGCGCCCGCGGCGACATTCTGACCAGCCGAAATGCCTGCGTCATCGGGTTCGGCAAGGTCGGCCGGGCCATCGCTCAGACGCTTCGCGCCCAGGACCTACGCGTCACCGTCCACGACACCGATCCAGTCAAGAGAGTGCAGGCGCATTCCCAAGGCTTCCGTACGAGCGCGTCGACGGCCGAGGCGCTGCGGGAGGCGGAACTCGTCCTGTGTGCCACCGGCAACCTAGCCCTCCGCCAGGGCGATTTCTCCGCCCTGCGCAACGGGGCGTACCTCGCCTCGGTAACGTCCTCAGAGGACGAACTTGAACTCGGCAGCCTCCATGGCCTCTACAAGCGCACCCCGGTCAGCGAGCAACTGACGCGCTACGAGATCACGGGCCACTACTTCTACGTCCTCGCTGACGGCGGCGCCGTCAACTTCGTGCACGGCGCCGCCGTCGGCTCATACATCCATCTCGTTCAGGCCGAGATACTCGCCGCCACCGCGGCCCTCAGCCACGGCCGCTTCCAGTCCGGTCTCCACGAAATGGCCGCACCCGACCGCCAGGCCATCGCCAGGATCTGGTTCGACTACTTCGACAGGTGATTCCATGCCGCCTTCCCCCGACCACATCCGTGCCACCGTTGAGGGGTACCTCACCCGCCACCCGTCCGAGCGGGACGCCCTGGCTGCGCTCTTCGTCGCCCTTACCGGCGGGGACGATCCGACCAGCCGCAAGACCTTTCCCACGCACGTCACGTGCAGCGCCATCGTCATCGACAGCAACGACCGGGTGCTCCACATTCAGCACAACGCCACGGGCAAGGCTCTCGCGCCCGGTGGCCACAACGAGCCAGAGGACACAGACCTTCCCGGTGCCGCCCTTCGTGAACTGGGCGAGGAAGCCGGCATTCCTCGCGATGCCGTCGTCCCCCTCCCCGGCTTTGAGACCGTGCCGCTGGACATCGACGTACACGACATCGCCGCCAACCCCGCGAAGGGCGAGCCGGCACACCAGCACGTCGACTTCCGCTGGGCCTTCCTCCTCCGGGCCGAACACGCCGTGACGCTTCAAACCGAAGAGGTCAGCGGATACGAGTGGCGGTCCTTCGAGGACTCTGCCTCGCCGACCGTCCGCGCCAAGCTGGCCCTCCTCCCCCGCCCCACCCATTCCTGACACTCACCGACGGGAGTACGCCGTGGCAGTCACCACCGCCGCACCGCCGAGCACCGCGCGCCGCCACCACATAGCGGTCATCCCGTGCCGCTGGGGAGCCTCCCGATTTCCAGGAAAGCCCCTTGCGCAGCTCGGGGACAAGCCGCTGCTGTGGCACGTCCACCAGCGCTGCCTGGAGGCAGAGCGCCTCGACGGGGTGGTGGTCGCCACCGATGATGAGCGCATCGAGGAGGTGTGCCACCGCCTTGGCATCGAGTGCATGCGGACCGGAGAACACCTCACCGGCACGGACCGCGTCGCGGAGTGCGCAGAACGCCTGCCCGCAGACGCCTACATCAACGTCCAGGGGGACGAGCCGTTCATCTCCCCCACCGCGATTGACGCTGTCTCCCGAGCCATGGAGCACCTGGCACCCAGAGCCCTGGCAGTGAACGCATACACAGAGCTGGACGACGCCGGTGCCGTCCTGGACCACAACGTCGTCAAGGTCGTCGTCGACGCCGAGCACAACGCCCTCATGTTCTCCCGGCAGCCGATCCCCTACCCGCGCGGTGACCGGCCGAGGTACCTGCGTCAGCTCGGTCTCTACGGCTTCACCCGAACGGCCCTCGACACGTTCCGGCGTCTCCCTCAGGGGCCGCTGGAACGTACCGAAGGCGTGGAGATGCTGCGCTTCATCGAGCATGGCCACGACGTACGGATGCTCGGCGTCGCGGACGATGGGTTGGCGGTCGACACTCCCGAGGACCTCGCGAGGGCCGGCACCTTGTTGCGGACTCACACCGGGCGGGCGATCGCCCGCTTCTCCTGATGACCGCGGTCGACCGCCAGTCCCTGGATCCGGCGCTCTGCTCACACGCTTCGACGAGACCGCGCCCGTCCCCGGCGCCGCAGCAGCATGCTCGGCGTTTTGGCCACCGCCGCTCCGACCCCTGACCCAGGGGCCGCAAGGGTCGATGCCACCCGCAAGCTCCGGCGCGCGCTGAATCCCAGGGTTACCAACACGACCGAAACACATGTGTTCGAAATTGCGGCCGGCTCGTTGAGCCACACGAACCAGCCGCACAACCGTCAAGGGGGACCACGTTGACTTCGGCCAGAACACCAGCACATGCGACTCCCCATAACGTGGCACGAGGGGATGGGTACTCGTACCGCGACGAGTCCAGCGGCATGGCCTCTGTGCGGATGATCACGGTCGCCACCATGGCGCGGGGGCTGCCCACGCCGGCTCTCCGGTCGCTGAGCTGCTCCGAGCCGGGAGGCGCCCGGTGAAGAGGTTCTTCGGACGCGTGCGGATGGCGGAGCCGGAGGTCTCCGACGCCGAGGAGGAACTCTTCGGCGGTCCTTTGCGCTACGACCTGGGCTGGTCGGAACACGAGCGTGCTCGGCTGGACTTAACGATGATGTCGGCTCTGCGCTCCATGCCCGGTCTGGTCGGGGCGACCTTGCGGATGGCGTGGCGTGCCGACCGCCGCGCGCTGCTCACGGTCGCCGTCAGCGAAATCGGGCAGGGTGTCGCCGCGGCGGTCGGGTTGCTCGCGGTCAACGCCGTCATGCACGCGCTGCTCGGCTCGGGCACCCCCGAGCAGCGGCTGCACGCGGTGCTGCCGGGCCTGGTCGCCGCCGCAGCAGCGGCCGTGGTCAACTCGGGTCTGGCCGGCTGGTCCACCTCGCGGGCGGGCCGGCTGGAGCCGCTGGTCGAGCGGATCGCCACGACCCAGTACCTGGCCGCAGCCGCGTCGGTGGAGCTGGAGGCCATCGAGGACCCGGAGTTCCGACGCCTGATCGATGTCGCCCAGTACGGCGCCGCATCCGCCCGCCGCATGATCAGCGCCTGCGTGGCCGCGCTGAACGGCACCATCTCCCTGATCTCCACGGCCGGCGTCCTCACCATCCTCCACCCGGTGCTGCTGCCGCTGCTGATCCTGATCGCGGCGCCGCGCGGCTGGGGCGCGATGCGGGTGGCGCAGGAACGGTACGTGTCGGTGATGACCTGGGTCGAGCACGTACGGGCCAGCCGCCTCATCGGGAACCTGCTCACCGAGCGCTCCGCCGCGCAGGAGGTGCGCATCCATGCCGTCGGGCCGTTCCTGCTCAGCCGCTACGAGCGGATGGCCGAGAGCGCCGAGGCCGAGCAGGAGCGGCTGGCCGTCGGCAAGGCGGTCACCGAGTGGGTGGCCGCCGCGTTGTCCGGGCTCGCCATGGCGGCGACGTACGCGGCCATGTTCTGGCTGATCATGAGCGGGCACATGAGTCTGGCCGTGGCCGGGACCGCCGTCATCGCCGTCCGGTCCGGCTCGGCGAGCCTGGGCGCGCTGGTGATGAACATCAACCAGCTGCACGAGGAGTCCCTCTACGTCCGCGACCACGCCCGCTTCCTGGACGAGGCGGCGCGGCGCACCATTCCCAGCGGGGGCGATCCCGTTCCGACGCGGGTGAGGCAGGTCGCTCTGGAAAAAGTGAGCTACCGCTACCCGGACCGGGAAGCCCCCGCCCTGGACGAGGTCTCCCTCACGCTGCCCATGGGCTCGGTCACCGCCGTGGTCGGCGAGAACGGCTCAGGCAAGAGCACTCTGATGAAGGTGTTGTCGGGCCTGTTGCTGCCGCAGAGCGGGATCGTGTGGTGGGGAGAAGCGGACATCGCTTCCCTGGACCGCTCCGAGGTCTTCGACCGCGTCTCACTGCTCACCCAGGACTTCCAACGCTGGCCCGTGACAGCGGCGTTGAACATCCGTATCGGCCGGCCCGCCCGGCCGGCCGATCCCGAGCACCTGCAGCCTTCGGTGGACTACGCGGGTGCCGGACCGGTCATCGCAAAACTTCCCGAAGGGCTGCGCACCCTGCTGGCCCGGATGTTCCGCGGCGCGAGCGAACTGTCCGGCGGCGAGTGGCAGAAGATCGGGCTCGCCCGGACCCACTGGCGCAGCGCCACCTCGGATGCCGACGGCGTGCTCATCGTGGACGAGCCCACCTCCGCCCTCGACCCGGAAGCGGAGATCGCCGCCTTCGACCGCATCCGCCGGCTCGCCGCCCCGAACCGGGCCGTCGTCCGTCGTCCTGGTCACCCACCGCATGTCCGGCGTCCGCCACGCCGACCGCATCTACGTCCTGCACCACGGACGCCTCGTAGAGCACGGCAGCCACGACGAACTCATGGCCGCCCAAGGGCGCTACGCCTCGATGTTCGACGCGCAAGCCGCCCAGTACGCCCCCACGGGCACCATCCCCCGCCCCGGCTCCCCCACCGTCGCAGATCCTGCATGACCCGTTCGAAAGGCCCCAGGGTGACGGCTCCCCCCACTACCGCGCAGGAACACGATCCCACTGCACTGCGGCACCGGCTCGTCGATCAGCTCCTCGCGGCCGGCCACGTCCGCACCGCCAGTGTCGAGGCCGCCCTGCGCAGGGTTCCCCGCCATGCTTTCGCACCGGACGTGCCCGTGCAGACCGCGTACGCCGATGACATCATCCCCACCCGTCACACGCCCGACGGCCGGATCAGCAGCTCCGTCAGCGCACCATGGCTGCAGGCCGTGATGCTCGAAGCGGCCCGCATCCAGCCGGACGACCGTGTCCTGGAGGTTGGCTCTGGCGGTTACAACGCCGCCTTGATCGCCGAACTGGTCGGCCCGACCGGACAGGTCACCACCGTCGACATCGACCCAGACGTCACCGACCGCGCCGCCCGCTTCCTCGCCGCCGCCGGATACGACCGTGTCCGTGTCTTCACCGCGGACGCCGAGTATCTGCCCGCCGATGTCGTCCCCGAAGGCGGATTCGACGCGCTGATCGTCACGGTCGACACCTGGGATCTGCCGTGGATCACCATGGTCGCGGAGGGCGGACGCCTCGTCGCCCCGCTACGCCTCCACCAGTACGTTTGGTCCATTGGGTTCACGAAACACGACGGTGCGCTCATCAGTGAGGAGCCACTCACCGTGTGCGGCTTCGTCCCCATGCAAGGCGCCGGCGCATGGGAACCGAATCTACGCACCATCCCAGGCTGCGGCATCCGCCTTGCCTTCGAGGACGGAACGCCCATGCCCGTCGACCAGCTGGCCCCGGCCTTCGGTATGGCGCCCTCAACGGTCCGCACGCACGTCACCGTCGGGGGTGAGGAACCCTTCGACTCCCTCACCCTCTATCTGGCCGGGGCTCTCCCCGGCTTCTGCCGCCTGTCCGTCGACCCGGACCACGACACCGGCCTCGTCAGTCCCCCACCCCCGCACTGGCCCGGCGCGGCCATGGTGCGTGGGAGGTCACTCGCCCGTCTGGCACACGAGCGGATCGGAGACGGCGAAAACGGCAACGGCGCCTACGAGTTCGTCATCCACGGCTACGGACCGGCCGGTCACCTGGCGGCCACAGAAATGGCCGAGCACGTCCGGCACTGGCAGCGCAACCACCGCGCCGCACCCTGCCCGCACATCACGGTCCAGCCCAAGGACGCCACCGTACCGACCGGCGCCTATACCGACGGCCTGCACGTGTTCCATAAGAAACACACGCGGATCAAGATCGACTGGCCCGTCATTCCCGGCGAAGCAGCGCCTGCAGCCCTTGCCGACGCCCAAGACCATGAGCTCTGCTGTCCTGCCCGCTCGCAAAGCGGCCGAGTGGCGACCGTGCCGACCACCGCCGACTACTGGGAGCCGCTCTGGGCCGGCGGACGCCGGTATCGCGAGGTCACCAGCACCGAGGCAGCGATGCTGGCCAACCATGTCGGACCGGGCCACGGACGCCCGGCACTTGACATCGGCACCGGCGAGGGTTCACTCGCCCGCCACCTTCACCAGCTCGGTTACCGCACCATCGGCATCGACTTCGCGCCCAGCGCCATCGCCGCGGCCCGCAACACCCAGCGGGGCAACGGGCCGGCCTGGCACCTGACGGACTTCGTCTCCGACGACCTCAGCGCCCTGCCGGATGCCGCGTATGCGATCGTCACCTGCCGCCTGGTCTACCGGTGGATCGACGACAAGGCGGCCTTCCTCGACCGCGTCCGACAGGTCCTGGCGCCCGGCGGGACCTTCTGGGTCGTCACCGAACTCGCCGGCCGCCGCGAGGAGGACGATCCGTACAGGCACCTCGGGATCACACCCGCCGAGGCCGAAATCCTCACCGCGGGCTGGTCCGTAGTACGCACCGCCGATCTCGACGTGCTGCGCTGCTATGCACTCCGCCCCTGAACTGAGCACGGAGGTCGACGTGTTGGACATCGAGCATCAGACCCGCCTCGCCTGGGACACCTATGGAAAGCACCACCTGGAGCGCGCCACTCCCCTGCCGGAAGTGGAACGGATCAGCTGGGGCCCTGCAGCGAACGGGCCCGGGGACGCCCTCCTCGGGGACGTCGAGGGCCTGCGGGTCCTGGACATCGGCTGCGGCCCTGGTCGGCACGCCGCCCACCTGGCCCGCACCTACGGAGCGCAGGTGGACGGCGTCGATGCTTCCCTCAGCCAAATCGAGCGAGCGCGTGCCCGCTACCGCGATGTACCGGACCTGCGGCTGGTGCACGCCGACGCTGTCGAGTACCTGGGCACGACAGCCCCGTACGACGTGATCTACTCTCTCAGCACCTTCCACTTCCTCGACCCGCACCGGCTCTTGCCCGCCCTGTCGACCGCCGTCAAACCGGGCGGACGGCTGTACTTCACCGTGCTGCACACCAACTCCGATGGCGACGGCCCCACCTCGACCGTCACCCCACGCCCGGAGATCCTGCGCCTGGCCGGCGGCGACGATCTCACGGTGCACATGTGGGTGCTCACACCCGAGTTGTGGGAAGACCTGCTCGTGCACTACGGGTTCCGCGTGCGGGGCATCACCGTCCTCGACGCGCCGGAGAAGAACAACCACGCCTCCTACCGACTGTTCCAGGTCCACCGGCCGGCCCGGATCACCGCCCGTCCCCGCACCGCGAAGCCACCCGTCGCCCACGCGGCCGTCGGCGTCGGGGCAGTGCTGCTCGGACCCCAGGGCCTCCTGCTTGGCCGACACCGGCTGGGCACACGGGAGCTGCCCGGCGGGACCGTAGAGCCGGGCGAGTCACTGCACGAGGCAGTCGTGCGCGAACTCGCCGAGGAGACCGGTCTGTGCGCCGACCCGGCCGACGTCCGTCTTCTCGGCATGTTCCTCGACCAGGTTGGCGACGTCGTCCGCATCACCTTCGGCGCGCTCGTCACCCACTGGCAAGGCGAGCCGGCCGACCAGCCTGGCGAGAGTGTCGGAGACTGGCGCTGGTGGCCGCTGGATGCCCTGCCGCCGGACCTGTTCGAGTGCAGTGCGCAGATCCTCACAGCCTGGCGCCCGGACCTCCCGATCGACCACGCCCCTGCCCGCTTCTCGCCCATCACCGACCCGCACACCCCCGCCTCCGCGCCATCCCAGCCCTGACTGGGGCGGGCCTCGCCCGGTGAACCCCCTATCGCCTCACCCATCGCCGAATCAACAGGACCGATCCCGTGACCACTCCACGCCGTGCCACGCCCGCCGATGCCGAAGGCATCACCCGCCTGCGGTCCGAGCTGATCCTCTCCCAGCCGCTCACCCCTGACTGGCTGGCCCTGTGCCGAGACCAACTGGCCGAACGCCTCCAGGCTCACGGCGATGCCCGGGCCTACGTCGTCGATGCACCCGAGGGAGGACTCGTCACCTGCGCCCTGGCTCTCGTCAGCCCCGTACTGCCCGCACCCCGGTACCCGCAGGGACTGGCCGCACGCATCCAAGCCGTGGCCACCCAGCCCGGGTACCGACGTCGTGGCTACGCCAAAGCCGCCCTCACCGCGCTCCTCAACGACCTGGAGCAGGAAGACATCACCCTTTTCGAACTGCACGCCAGTGACGAATCCAGGTCTCTTTACGAGGGGCTCGGATTCGTCAGCGATCCAGCACTCATGCGCAGAACCGCACTGCCTCCGCAATCCCGCGGTCAGCACCGGCGCGGCGCTCTCACCGGCGACTGGGACACGATCCAGCGTCTGGCCGACACGTTCAGCCGCCTCGATGCCGAGAACGGACTCGCACCAGAGGAGCAATGCACCCTGCAAGTGCTCAAGCTCGCGGAAGAGGTTGGCGAGGCTGCGCAGGCCGTCATCGGAGCCCGGGGCACCAATCCGCGAAAAGGGCACAGCCACACGTGGACAGACGTTCAGGACGAGGTGGCCGACGCTGTCATCACCGGCATGGTCGCCCTCGCACGACTGCGTCCCGACGCACGTGAATACTTCACTGCCGTCCTGGCCCGAAAAGCCGTGAAGTTCCTTCCGTCACTGGATTTCGGCGACGAGCTGCCTCGCTGAGGCAGCCCCGCCAACGTGCTCCCGCTTCTCGACGTGCTCAACCGCCTCTCCCGGCAGTGACGCATGCGGCCAGAGACGCATGGGACCCGGCTGGACGTCGTCAGCCGGGACCTGCATGCATGCAGAGACCGCGCTGCGGTTCAGGACTCGGTGTAGCGAGCGAGGAAGTCCAGCTCGGCTTGAGAGATCCGCCGTGGCCTGCCGGTCTCCAGGTTGTACGCGGCCATCAAGGTCGTGGCTTCGGCATACAGATGGTCCGCGTCACGGATTTCGTAGGCAAGTTCCAGCCTCGCCCCCCGGCAGGTGACCACCCGGACGTGCACGTCAACGGGCTCCTCGCGGTAGGACAGGGGAGCGCGGTAGTCCACGATGGAGCGGCTGACCACGAACGCGTGCTGGCGGCGGCCGGCTTCGTCGGTGGGCAGCATCTCCTGGAACATCCGGGTCCTCGCCTCCTCCATGTACCGGGGGAAGAGAGCGTTATTGACGTGCCCGTACGCGTCCGCGTCGGCCCAGCGCAACGGGAGGGCATAGGTGTACTTCTTCACGAGAGAGGTCTTCCTGTGTGTGTGGGGGGGCAGATGGCATGGGGGCCACTGATGCAGTCGGCAGGCGGCTTTGAGCGAGGCCATCCATCTCGGCCCCTCAGCCTGCCATGCAGCTCTTCGGCGACTCAGCATTGCCTTCCTGAACCTGCTGCAGGACATCGCGGAGCACGCGCTGCTCAGTGTCGCGCTCGTCGAGGAGCTGCCCGATGCGGACGGTTGCCGCCGAAGGATCGGCCGGCAGGGCAGCACGCACCAGCTGACGCATCTCAAGGAGGCACGCGCCTTCGATCGTGTGCCTGGGCACGCGAGCGATAACGGTGGCCGGTGAGACATGGGTGACGGACCAGCAGCCGGTGGTCTCTTCTGTGGCCCAGACCACGGTGCGCTTGTCCGGGGAAAGCGTCAGATGGACGTCGGGACCCACGGTTCTGCTGATGGCCGGCAGGGGGACGCCGTTCTCACCCGCCAGCGCTGCCGCTTCGTCTGCAGTGGCGACGACCATGCGAGACGCGAGGGTTGCCGCCTCCCTTCGCCAGCGGGTGGCGGCGTCTTCGGCCGCGCGGTTCTGCGCGTGCCGCTGGGCCGTCGCCACGTCCTCTTCGTTCGCGGTCATGGTTGCCCAGGCATCGCGGACGCCGCCGAGGGCGTCGTGCTCCTCGTCGCCATGGCCCTCAACCCAGGTGATCACAACGAAGCGGCAGTCGGGCATCGACGCGGGATAGAGGACGTGGCTGACGACCTCGATCGTCTCCCAGTCCAGCGTCGGCACGTTCATCCGGAAGACATGGCCATCGCGTGTCTCCCCCATATCGTGCTCGGTCTCCCAGACGTGCCGCACGTCGGGGTCCTTCTTGACGTCCTCGATCAGCCGGCGCAGCTCGGCGTCATTCGGCCTGGTGGCCTGGGCGAACTTGAGGATCTTCACGTACGCCGAGGCGTGCTTGTCCCAGTCCTGGTACTGGGCGCGGGCCTCCGGCGTCGTCAGAGCCCACCGAATGAGATTCGCGCCCGGCTCCATCACCCACGGCCACCAGTCCGCCATGGCGGTGTTGAAGGCCAGGATGTTCCAGTGCTGGTCACACAGGTACGCGGGGCTGGGCATCTGCCGGTCGATGAGCAGACGCAAAGCCTGTTGCAGCTCCGGCTGGCCGGACCCACTCGGCGGAACGAGCATCGAGCCGACGTTGTAGAGCAGCAGTGCGTGACGCTCGTCGCGGTCCAGCCGAAGTAGCTCGGAAAGGGCCTCGCACTGCGTGCGGGACAGTCGGGGCGGTGTCGCACCACGTTCGATCTTGCGATACGTGCGCTCGCTCATGCCCAGAGCCCTGGCCGTCCGATACTGCGTTACCCCTGCCGCCTTGCGCCACCTGCGCAGGAGGGCACCAAAGCCCATGTAGTGGCCGGCCAACTGCTGTCCGCTGCCGTCGCGCTCCGAAATCTGCCCGCCCGTAGCGTCATTCCCGCTGGGCTTTTGTTCCTGCGTGACCACGAAAATCCTGCCTTTGACTCTCAGGAGACGCAACGTTCTGGGCGCACATAAGGGCCCAGCGGCAGCGAATGCGCTGGACCCGCCCTTCGCCTCCCGGAAGAACCATACGCAATCCTTAACGATCTTGAACCGGGCGGGTCGCCCACGAAAGGCGGCCACATGGTTCAATGTCGAACAAACGAGGCGCGACATGGTGGCACGTTCACGCCCTAAACGGACATGCCTCAAGATCCACTCCTTGAGGTGGCCGGTAAATCGGCAAAACGTTGCCGCTTTTCACCGAGCGGAGCGATGAACGGTCTAGACCACGCTTCTTAGCGGACATTCGGTTGGCACCGCTGCTGGCATTTCCCTTATCTGATACGTGAGTTACGGCGTCGTAGGTACGCACCAACTACTGCAACACCCTGGCGACCTACCCCCACAAACTGGACAAATGATCGCCGTTGACGGGGTCGGACGGGCTTGACTTAAATCGCTCTGGCCAGCAGTTCCGCCCATCAATGTGGCATGAGACACAAGGGGGTCGCAGTGAGGATCATGCCCAAGACGCTCGGGTCGTTCGGTCTGCGTCCACCGCTTAGTCGGTTGCTTGTCGACGTCGACGACGTCCCGGAACATCCGTCGAGCCGGCCCACTGAAACAACAACCCGAAGCCGGATAGCGGTACGCGCAGCGCGACGGTTATTGATTCGCCATTCGGCGCTATGAGGGCGACAACAAGCGCCGGAATTGACGTGATATTTTCTGCGCAGATTTTAGCGCCTCGAATTGCGGCTTCGTGTCTATGAGTACTGCCGGTAATCGTGGCAGTCGCCCCGCAGCGGCTCAGCAGTACATGGTCGATCGCCACCAGTCGACCGGACGTGCGACCTCGTCACTCTCTGCAACAAGTACAGAGTTTTAGAGCCAACTCTGGATCTTGACACGGGTCGGTGCGTATGTTCGTCGTCCCCCGGGCACCCCGCCTGGGCCCATCGAGCGTGAGGAGGAGGGCAGGAACCCAACGACTCGCGCAGGTCCGTATACAGCGACGGCGCCCAGGAGCGGCTACTCCTGGACGCCGAACGCGTAGCGGCACGTACCGCCCCGATCTGGCCCGGCTAGGCCCGAGAGGGCGGAGATTGCCCACCATCACCACGCTGATCCCTTTCCGACGGGCACTTCAGCGTGGCAACACTGCAAAGGGGATTCTTCCATGCCTCCCGCCATACGCAAAAGGCCCCGTCATCCGGCCTGCGCGGCATCCGCCCTCGCCCTGGCGTCGCATCGCTTGGGCACGCTTCACGCCAGCCCGGCCTCGGCGAACAGCCAGCCGGGCGTCGCGGCCGGGGGTGTCCGATGAGCGTCAACGCACGCGAGTGGGTGTGGGAGCACAGCTCCAGCCGAGGCACCGCGCGGCTGGTTCTGCTGTCGATCGCCGACCGGGTGGCCGACGACAAGTGCGTCGCCTGGGCCTCGCTGACGAGTCTGGTGGAGCGAACGAACGCCAGCCGGACGGCGGTACGGGACGCGCTGGTCACGCTCGACAAGAGCGGCGAGCTGAGGGTGCTGGGGCACCTGGAGGGCCCGCAACGGACCACGGTGTACCGGCTGCCCCGGGCTGCCGCATGGCTGGCGAAGGTCGCCGACGCTCGACGCGAGGACCCGGAGGCGTACGTCGACCCACCGACCGACTCCGATCCGGTGCCCGAGCTGGACGAGGAGGCCGAGAAGGGCCTGCGGCGGTACGGGATCTGGCCCAAGAAGGGTGCGGAATCTGGCCCCTCCCGCCGGAATCCGGCCGGTACGGAATCCGGCCCCTCGCGTCGGAATCCGACCCCCCGACGTGCCGGAATCCGACCCCAGCACGGTACGGAATCCGACACACAGAACCGTAGAGAACCTAAGTTGAACCGGAATGGCAGCAGTAGTGGTGCTGCCGTCACCTCGGCTGCCGACTGGCAGGTCGACCCGGCCAGCCACACCTGGGCCCGCCAGCAAGGCCACCTCGACCGCCTCGGCGAGGAGGGCCTGCGAGCAGCCGACGCGAAGTGGCGTGCCCACCGCGCCGGGCACGCCCCCCGACCGCCGGATGCCTGGGCTGCCGACTGGCGCTCCTGGATCGCCCGGGAGCATGCTCCGGCCCGCCCGAAGCTCTACGCCATACCCGGCAGCGGACACGCCCCGAAGGGCGGAATGACCCGCGCCGAGGCCCACACCGCCGCTCTCCTCGCCGCCCTGAACGAGTCGACGCCGACCGGAACGGAGTAGCCCATGGACCGCCGCGAAACTGCCGCGCTGTTGGCCTACATCGGCCGACTCGATCCCCGCACCATTCGCACCGACCAGGGCGAGGCCCGCGACCAGCTCGCCCAGTGGCACGAGCTGCTGGACGAGGTGCCGCTGGCCACGCCGCACGGCTGGGACGCCTGCGTCGTCGCCCGCCGCCACATCCGCGTCTCGCCGTACCAGATCCTGCCCGCGGACATCGCCCGCCCGTGGGAGAGCTACAAGCGCGACCGCTTGCACCGGCACACCGACCCCACCCCGTCGGCCGACCCCGACGACCAGGCGGCATGGACCGCTGAGCTGGTCGGCACCCGCCGTGCGGTCGCCACCGGCTCCGCCCAGCCGGTGATGTACCGGCAGCTGGCCGCAAGCCGTGTCAGCCCGAGGCTGGAAGCCCGGCTGAAGGAAGTCGGCTCCTGCATTCCGCCGGAGGCCAGGGCTGCCCTCGCGCCCTTCCGTCGCGCCCGCGCCGCCCGCGAGGCAGCCCTCGCCCAGGGCCAGCCCGACGCTCTCTCGGTGCGCTGCGATTGGTGCGAGGCACCGGTCGGCGAGCCGTGCCGCCGCCGGCGCGTCGACCCCGACGGCTTCGCACGCGGTAGCGCCCCGCGGGCCACCCCGCATCACTGCCGCCTGGACCTCGCCGCCGCCCAGCACGCGGCCTTGACCTGACCGACTCGCACGACGGTGCACCGTCCGGTGCACCCGCGCAACACCACCGTCCCGCCCCTGCTGCCGCGCCCCTGTCCCGCGCCGCAGCAGGCGCCCGACGCCGCGTCCACCCACGCCGACCTGCTGTCGGCCGGCGCGGCAGCACACCGGAGACCACCTTGCGCCACATCACCACCCACACCACGCCGGCCACCGGCCTGCGCGGCATCGGCGACACCAGCTGGCAGCCCCACGGCGCCTGCCACGGCATGGACCCCGACGACGCCGACGCCACCTTCTTTCCCCTGCCCCGGGACTACGAGGCCATCGCCGACGCGAAGGAACTCTGCGCCATGTGCCCCGTGCGCCGCGACTGCCTCAACTACGCCTTGGAGAACGACCTCAAGGAGGGCGTCTGGGGCGGGCTGACCGCTGAAGAACGCGAACCCTGGCACAAGGGACTGCCCCATCGCCTCGACTACAGCCGCGTGGTCGCCTTCTTCAACGGCCGCGACGTCCACCTCACCGAGGCCGAGCGGCAGGTCGTCATCGACCACGCCTACGTCCGCGGATGGCGACCCGACCGGCTCGCCGTCGCTCTGCAGATCGGCACCAAGCACGCCCGGGACCTGCTGCGGCAGGCCGCCAACAAGGTCTTCGACCGCGACCGCACCCTCGGCGTACCTCGGCGCAAGGACGCAAAGAGGAAGGCCGCACCCAGCAAGGCCAGTCGACCTGTGTCCGCCCGGCCCGCCACACAGCAGCCCATCCCTGCCCCGCTCGCGCGACCCCATCGTCGCGAACGACCGGGCCGTGCGAAAGAAGGTAGGGCCGCATGACCCACCCTTCCCTGTCCCTCGGTGCCAGCCCCGACCTCTCCCACCTGCTCGCCCTCGGCGTTCCCGCCGCCGCGCTGGCCCTGGCCCTGGCCGGCTGGGCGTTCCGGCGACGGGCACAGAACCCGCAGAAACGACTCGGCAATGCCGCGGTCGTGGTCGCCGCCCTGGCCGCGCTCGGCTGCACCGCCTACAGCGCCGACACCAGCTGGCGCTTCGCCGCCGACTATCTCAACATCGCTGGCACGGCCGAACGCGCCAGCATGTTCGCCGCCGCGGAATTGGGCTTGTTCGCCACCGCCCTGATGGCCCGGCAGAACCTGAACACCCAGGGCGCTCCTGGACTGCCGGGCACCTTGGTGTGGCTCATCACCGGAGTACAGGTGATCCCCGCTTACGCCGAGAGCGGTCTCGTAGGAGGCACTGTCCGCGCCTTCGTCGGACCGGTGATGGCGGCGATGCTCTGGCACCTGGCCATGGGCATCGAGCTGCGCCTACGCACCCCTGGTGCCGCCTCCCACGGCCTGATCGCCACTCTCGGGCGAGAAGCACGCGAGCGCCTGCTGTCCCGACTTGGCATCGCCGCCCGGGACCGCGACGCGGCGCAGATCACCCGTGACCGCGCCACCGCCCGCGCCGTGGCCCTGGCCACCCGGCTCGCCGAACTCACAGCCGAGCAGCGGCAGAGTCGACGGGGTCGGCGCCTGACCCGGCGGCTGTCGATAGCGATCGGCCGAGCCTCGGTCGGCACCATCCCGGCCCAACGTGCCGAGCTGCTGGCCCAGCTTGCCGCCCGCCGACACGCGCTGGCGCTCGCCACCGTCCCGCTGCCCTCCCCATGGTCCCCACCGCGCTCCGGCGAGATGGCGACCACGGTCCCCGCCGCTAGCACCGAGAGCAGCTCGGCCAACGACGGTCCCCGCATCGTCGTCACTCGGAACGGGGACCGGGGACTGCAACCTCACCGGGGACCAGACACCGAGAACGCCAAGCAGCACTCCGGGACCGAGGACCGGGCAGCGGGGACCGAGGACCGAGCCTCGATTCACGGGACCCACGAGCCGGGGACCAAGGCAGTGAACCCGGAGCCCGGTGAGGAGCACGAGAGCCGCTCGGGGACCGGCCTCCTGGTCGATGAAGTGCCTGCACAACGCCCTGAATGGCACCGGGGACCGGGGACCGACGAGTCGGTGACCGACACCACCGGGGACCGGGGACCGAACGACACGGTGACCGACACCACCGGGGACCGGGGACCGAACGACACGGTGACCGACACCACCGGGG
>Ga0207873_1001164_pt1 | contig 26519 bp, 24 predicted proteins | sample BGWIniCompost_FD_187373 | JGI IMG/M metagenome (GOLD analysis project Ga0207873, IMG submission 187373) | Cellulose adapted compost microbial communities from Newby Island Compost Facility, Milpitas, CA, USA - BGW Initial Compost (SPAdes)... ...
GGGGAAACGCCCGGTTACATTCCGAACCCGGAAGCTAAGCCTTACAGCGCCGATGGTACTGCAGGGGGGACCCTGTGGGAGAGTAGGACGCCGCCGAACTCCTTTTGCAGCTCCGGCTCTTGGGCGTACAGCCCGAGAGCCGGAGCTTTTCTGCGTTGATGTAAGGTCAGGGAGCATCGTTGGCTCGTTCCCCCACAGGAGGCCCCCGGGTGGAGGTCCAGGAGACTCGCGTCCAGACGGACCGTGTCCTCACCATCCCGAACATCCTCAGCATGGCGAGGCTCGTCGGCGTGCCCCTGTTCCTGTGGCTCATCCTGCGGCCCGAGTTCGGCGGTCCGAAGAGTGACGGCTGGGCGCTGCTCGTCCTGGCCCTCAGCGGTGTCACCGACTATCTGGACGGCAAGCTCGCCAGGCGCTGGAATCAGATCAGCAGTCTGGGCCGGCTGCTCGATCCCGCAGCCGACCGGCTCTACATACTCTCGACCCTGGTCGGTCTCACCTGGCGCGAGATTCTGCCGCTGTGGCTGACCTGTGTGCTGCTGGCGCGAGAGCTGGTTCTGCTGGTGATGGTGGGTATCCTCCGGCGTCACGGCTATCCGCCGCCGCAGGTGAACTTCCTCGGCAAGGCCGCCACGTTCAACTTGATGTATGCCTTCCCGCTGCTCCTGCTCAGTGACGGAAGTGGCTGGATCGCGTCACTCGCTGCTATTTTCGGATGGGCGTTCGCCGGATGGGGTACAACCCTGTATTGGTGGGCAGGAGTCCTCTACGTGGTGCAAGTCCGCCGACTGGTCCGGGCGGACGCCATGGCCGAAAGAACCCGCTGATAGGCACGCGCATGTCGGTGCAGTCGCCCGCCTGAAAACTGTGCGGGACAATCCTGGTGGGTGAAGTCGGCCAGACTCGTCGTCTCTTCGAGGAGGACGCTTCCGACATGAAGGCCGTTGTGATGGCCGGGGGCGAAGGCACGCGCCTGCGCCCCATGACCTCAAGCATGCCCAAGCCGCTCCTGCCGGTGGCCAATCGGCCGATCATGGAGCATGTTCTGCGGCTGCTCAAAAAGCATGGGCTCAACGAAACCGTTGTGACCGTCCAATTCCTGGCGTCACTCGTCAAGAACTACTTCGGTGACGGCGAAGAGCTCGGCATGGAGCTCACCTATGCCAATGAGGAGAAGCCACTCGGCACCGCAGGAAGCGTCAAGAATGCCGAGGAGGCCCTCAAGGACGATGCCTTTCTCGTCATCTCCGGCGATGCACTGACCGACTTCGACCTGACCGAGCTCATCAATTTCCACAAGGAAAAGGGCGCGATGGTCACGGTCTGCCTGACCCGCGTGCCGAATCCCCTGGAGTTCGGCATCACCATCGTGGACGAGGACGGAAAGGTCGAGCGCTTCCTGGAGAAGCCCACCTGGGGCCAGGTGTTCTCCGACACCGTGAACACCGGCATCTATGTGATGGAGCCCGAGGTCTTCGACTATGTCGAGCCCGATGTGCCCGTCGACTGGTCCGGCGATGTCTTCCCGCAGCTGATGAAGGAAGGCAAGCCGATCTACGGCTATGTCGCCGAGGGCTACTGGGAGGACGTCGGCACCCACGAGAGCTATGTGAAGGCGCAGGCCGACGTCCTCGAGGGCAAGGTCGACGTCGACATCGACGGCTTCGAGATCTCCCCGGGCGTCTGGGTGGCCGAAGGCGCCGAGGTGCACCCCGACGCAGTGCTGCGCGGACCGCTCTACATCGGCGACTACGCCAAGGTCGAGGCCGGCGCGGAGATCCGCGAGCACACCGTCATCGGCTCCAACGTCGTCGTCAAGAGCGGTGCCTTCCTGCACAAGGCCGTCGTGCACGACAACGTCTATGTCGGGCCGCACAGCAACCTCCGCGGCTGTGTGCTCGGCAAGAACACCGACGTCATGCGGGCGGCCCGGATCGAGGACGGCGCGGTCATCGGTGACGAGTGCCTGATCGGTGAGGAATCGATCGTCCAGGGCAATGTGCGGGTCTACCCGTTCAAGACCATCGAGGCCGGTGCCTTCGTCAACACCTCGGTCATCTGGGAGTCCAGAGGCCAGGCGCATCTCTTCGGCGCCCGCGGCGTCTCCGGCATCCTCAACGTCGAGATCACCCCCGAGCTGGCCGTGCGGCTGGCCGGTGCCTATGCGACGACCCTCAAGAAGGGCTCGACGGTCACCACCGCCCGCGACCACTCCCGCGGTGCCCGCGCGCTCAAGCGGGCCGTCATCTCCGCGCTGCAGGCCAGCGCCATCGACGTGCGCGACCTGGAGAACGTGCCGCTGCCCGTGGCCCGGCAGCAGACCGCGCGGGGCAGCGCCGGCGGCATCATGATCCGGACCACGCCCGGTGTGCCGGACTCCGTCGACATCATGTTCTTCGACGGCAACGGCGCCGACCTCTCCCAGGCCAGCCAGCGCAAGCTGGACCGCGTGTTCGCACGCCAGGAGTACCGGCGTGCCTTCCCCGGCGAGATCGGCGACCTGCACTTCCCGTCCAGCGTCTTCGACTCGTACACCGGCTCGCTGCTGCGCAATGTCGACATCACCGGGATCGCCGAGTCCGGGCTGAAGGTCGTCGTGGACGCCTCCAACGGAAGCGCCGGTCTGGTGCTGCCGAGCCTGCTCGGCAAGCTCGGGGTGGACTCGCTGACCATCAACCCCGGACTGGACGAGTCCCGGCCGACCGAGACGGCCGACCAGCGGCGTTCGGGACTGGTCCGGCTCGGGGAGATCGTGGCCTCCTCGGGCGCCGCGTTCGGTGTGCGCTTCGACCCGGTCGGCGAGCGGCTCTCGCTGGTCGACGAGAAGGGCCGGATCATCGAGGACGACCGTGCCCTGCTGGTGATGCTGGACCTGATCGCGGCCGAGCGGCGCAGTGGCCGGGTGGCGCTCCCGGTGACCACCACCCGGATCGCCGAGCAGGTGGCCGCGTATCACGGCACCCAGGTCGAGTGGACGACGACCTCGCCGGACGACCTCACCCGCGTCGGCCGCGAGGACGGCACCATTTTCGGCGGTGACGGTAAGGGCGGCTTCATCGTCCCCGAGTTCAGCAGTGTCTACGACGGCACCGCGGCCTTCGTCCGGCTGATCGGCCTGGTCGCGCGCACGCAGCTGACTCTCAGCCAGATCGACGCGCGCATCCCGCGGGCGCATGTGATCAAGCGGGACCTGGCGACCCCGTGGGCGGTCAAGGGCCTGGTGATGCGCCGGGTCGTCGAGGCGGCCGGCGACCGCCATGTGGACACCACCGACGGCGTGCGGGTGGTCGAGGCCGACGGCCGCTGGGTGATGGTGCTGCCCGACCCGGCCGAGGCGGTCACGCACCTGTGGGCCGAGGGGCCCGACGACGCCTCCGCGCAGGCGCTGCTCGACGAGTGGTCGGCGGTGGTGGACAGCGCGGGCCGGTGACGGCGAACCCTGAAGGACCCTGAAACCGACCGGGCCCGTGTGCCGGGCGTGCCCCGACAGGGGGTCGCCCGGCACACGGGCAGGGTCGTTCGAAGACAGTGGGCGCGGCGTGCGACGATGTGCGGCATGCCGCAGCAACCCCCCGTTCGGAGCACCCCCCAGCGGCCGCCGCGCCCGGATGCGTCGATGTCGTTGCTCACCAACGTCATGGACCACAGTCTCGACGACGGCTACGCCGAGGCCGCCGCCCGGAAGAGGGCCGAGGGGGAGGGGGGCCTGCCGAGGACGCTGAGGGCCAAGCTGGGGCTCGCCGCGGGTCTGGTGCTGGCCGCCCTGGTGGTGACCGTGGGAGCGGCGCAGGCACGGGTGGCCGCACCCGTCGTCGCCAAGGAGCGCGAGGAGCTGATCGACCGGATCGACCGGGAGACCGCGGCCGCCGACCGGCTGGAGAAGAGCGTCGACGAACTGCGGGAGGAGGTCAGCGCCCGGCAGCGCGAGGCGATCGGGCACGGCGGCAGCGGTGACCGGTCCGAACTGGTCGGCATCCTGTCCGGCGCCACGCCGGTGCACGGGCCCGGAGTGAAGCTCGTGGTCGACGACGCCAGGGACGCGAGCGCGGGCGGTGACGGTGACCCCCGTTCCACCTCCGGGTTCTCCGACACGGGCCGGGTCCGCGACCGTGACATGCAGCGCGTGGTCAACGGGCTGTGGGAGTCCGGCGCAGAGGCCGTCGCGATCAACGGACAGCGGCTCACGGCCCTGTCGGCGATCAGGGCGGCGGGCGACGCGATACTGGTCGACAACAGGCCGCTGGTGCCGCCGTACACGGTGCTGGCGGTGGGGAACGGCCGGAATCTCAGCGACCGGTTCCAGAACAGCGCGGACGGGCTGTATCTGCACGCCCTGCAGGAGAACTACGGCATCCGGACCGCCCTCTCCGTCGAGGACGACCTCCGGCTGCCCGCCGCACCCAGCGTCATCGTGCGCACCGCACAGCCGATATCCGAAACCGAGAAGGGCACATCGTGATCGCCGTACTGGGCCTCGTCGTGGGAGTCGTGGCCGGCCTGTTGGTCCGGCCCGAGGTTCCTGCCGCCGTCGAGCCGTATCTCCCGATCGCCGTGGTGGCGGCGCTGGACGCCGTCTTCGGCGGCTTCCGGGCCATGCTCGACGGGATATTCGACGACAAGGTCTTCGTGGTGTCGTTCCTGTCCAACGTGGTCGTGGCCGCGCTGATCGTGTTCCTCGGCGACAAGCTGGGCGTGGGCGCGCAGCTGTCCACCGGTGTCGTGGTGGTCCTCGGCATCCGCATCTTCTCCAACGCCGCGGCGATCCGCCGGCACGTGTTCCGGGCGTGAGGCCGATGAGCGAGCAGGACGACGAGCGCGAGCGCGGGCCCGAGCAGCCCGGCGGGCCGGAGCACGGCGGCGCACGCGAGCAGGGGGCGCCCGGGCGGGCGGGCGGCGGCCGGCCGAAGGCCGCGCCCCCGGCGGCGCGGGCGGGCGGGCTGCGCAAGGAGCTGCCGGAGGAGGTGCCGGGAGAGGCGAGAGCCGGCGGCAAGACCGGGGCCGAGGCGGGCGCGGCGCACCCCGCGGGGCAGGCGGGCGACCGGCGGGAGTCCGGCTCCGCTGCCGCGCCGGAGCTCACCGGGCGGCAGCGGCTGATCAACGGGCTGTGGCCGCCGCGCGTCACCCGGGCACAACTCATCGTGGCGCTGCTGCTGTTCGGCCTCGGCTTCGGCCTGGCCGTCCAGGTGGCCTCCAACAGCGAGACCGACAGCGCCCTGCGCGGTGCCCGCCAGGAGGATCTGGTGCGCATTCTCGATGAACTCGACGACCGCACCCAGCGTCTAGAGGACGAGAAGCAAGGGCTCGAGAAGCAGCGCGACGAGCTGGAGAACAGCTCCGACCAGGCCGAGGAGGCCCGCAGGCAGACGATCGAGAAGGAACGGCAACTCGGCGTGCTGGCGGGCACCGTGGCGGCTCAGGGCCCGGGCATCACGATGACCATCGAGGACACGAAGGGGACGGTCGAGGCGGACATGCTGCTCGACGCCATCCAGGAGCTGCGCGCCGCCGGGGCCGAGGCGATCCAGGTGAACGGCGTGCGGGTCGTCGCCGGGACCTACCTCGCGGATTCGGGCAACGGAGTGAGCGTCGACGGGAACAAGATCAACGCCCCCTATCGTTTCAAGGTCATCGGCAAGCCGCAGGACCTGGAGCCGGCTCTCAACATTCCCGGAGGCGTGGTGCAGACTCTCGAGAAGGAACAGGCCACCGTAGCCGTGGAACGGTCGACCAAGATCGTCGTGGATGCCTTGCGAGCGGCGAAGCGGCCTGACTACGCTCGGTCGTCCTCGCAGTGAACGGGGGGTATGCGGGGGGCGTCCGGCGCGGGCATGAGGTTGCGGGGGGTCGGCGCACCGATTGGCTGGTGCGTGGTGGAAACTGTCTGGTGGATACGGACGTTGTGAGGATGTCCGGGTCGGCCAGAGTGTTCAGTCAGGGTTCGTCCTGCCCCACGGGCGGGTCTGTTTCGGTCAAGGGGAATCGCCCGTGAAGTTGTTTGCGAAGTTGTTCGGCAAGAGCGCGCGAGAGGACAGCGGCGACGCCACCTCTCAGCACCGCGCACAGTCCGAGGCGGAAGGGCAGCGTCCGCTGTTCCGGGACGAGGTCGGCGGCCAGGGCGCGCCGTCGGTTGACCCCGCCCAGCAGGGCGGCATAGGTTTCGGACAACCGTCAACCTCAGGTACGGGTGGAGACTTTTCGGACCCGTACGCGTCCCAAGCCCCTGGTGGGCAGCCGCGGCAGGAGGATCCGTCCATGTCGGCCCTGGTGTGTACGAGGTGCGGTAACCGCAATGCGGAGAACAGCCGCTTCTGCTCCAATTGCGGCGCCCCGCTGAGGCCCGGTGTCACGCCGGAGCGGTCCTCCGAGACGACGTCCACCATCTCCATCTCCGGTATCGAGGCCTACGACGCCGAGACGACCGGGCAGACGCAGGTGCCGGCGCTCTCTCCCGAGGCGCAGGCGGCCGTGGACGCCCTGCCCATGGGGTCGGCGCTGCTGGTGGTGCGCCGCGGGCCGAACGCGGGCAGCCGCTTCCTGCTCGACGGCGACCTGACCACGGCCGGCCGTCATCCGCAGAGCGACATCTTCCTGGACGACGTGACCGTCTCCCGTCGGCACGTGGAGTTCCGCCGGGGCCCGGACGGTTCCTTCACCGTCGCGGACGTGGGCAGCCTGAACGGCACCTATGTCAACCGCGAGCGGATCGACCAGGTCGCCCTGTCCAACGGCGACGAGGTGCAGATCGGCAAGTACCGGCTGGTCTTCTACACGAGCCAGCGGGGCTACTGACCCTCCCCGGACGCCGACCGGGGACCGAGGGAAGGTTCATGCCTCATACACCGAGCGGCGGTGCCGGGCACGGCACCGCCGCACCGGACACCGGACTGATGAGCATCGGCACGGTGCTGAACGTGCTGCGCGAGGAGTTCCCCGAGGTCACCATCTCCAAGATCCGCTTCCTGGAGTCGGAGGGGCTGGTCGAGCCGCGGCGGACCCCGTCGGGATACCGCAAGTTCAGCGCCGCCGATGTCGAGCGCCTCGGCCTGGTGCTCAGGATGCAGCGGGACATGTATCTGCCGCTGAAGGTGATCCGGGAGCATCTGGCGGCGATGGAGCGCGGCGAGGCGGTACGGCTGCCCGCGGTGGGCGGCCGGCGGGACGTGCACAGCGCCGTCGAGTCCACGGCGGACGGGCCCGTCGCGGCCCGTATCGGCCGGGAGCAGCTGCTCGCGGCGGCCGGCATCGACGAGCGGACGCTCGCCGAGTGGGAGTCGTACGGGCTGCTCACCCAGGTGGAGGACGGCGTCTACGACGCCGAGGCGGTCACCATCGCCGAGCTGGTCGGCGAACTGGGGCGGCACGGTATCGAGCCGCGTCACCTCAGGGCCATGAAGGCGGCCGCGGACCGGGAGGCCGGTCTGGTGGAGCAGGTCGTCGCCCCGCTCAGACGGCACCGCAACCCGCAGACCAGGGCCCGTGCCGAGGCCCGTACCAAGGAGCTGGCCGGGCTGACGGTGAAGCTGCACGCGGCGCTGGTGCGGACGGCGCTCGGCGTCCGTCAGCCCTGACCGGGAATCCTGTGACGCCGGATCCGCCACCCGATCCCGGTCCGACTACCCAAACGTCCCGGGCACGGCCTAGGGTTGCTGTGTGAACGAGCTCGATGTCGTAGGTGTCCGGGTCGAAATGCCCTCCAACCAACCGATCGTGCTGCTGCGTGAAGTGGGAGGGGACCGCTACCTCCCCATCTGGATCGGACCGGGGGAGGCGACGGCCATCGCCTTCGCCCAGCAGGGCATGGCTCCCGCACGGCCGCTGACCCACGACCTGTTCAAGGACGTGCTCGAGGCCGTGGGCCAGGAGCTCACGGAAGTGCGCATCACGGATCTGCGTGAGGGCGTCTTCTACGCGGAGCTGGTCTTCGCGAGCGGGGTGGAGGTGAGCGCCCGCCCGTCCGACGCCATAGCGCTGGCGCTGCGTACCGGGACGCCGATCTACGGCAGTGACACGGTGCTCGACGACGCCGGCATCGCCATCCCCGACGAACAGGAGGACGAGGTCGAGAAGTTCCGCGAGTTCCTGGACCAGATCTCGCCGGAGGACTTCGGGACCAGCAGCCAGTGACCGACCGCCCCGCCAGAGGCCATTCGGCTACCCTTTCCCGGCGGACGGGCACGGGAAACCACTCTTAGGGTGATTATCACTCGGCGTGCCGAGTGTGGCGATCGTTGACGCACCCTTGGTGACTGCCTACCGTCGAGGAGGCAGGTCAAGGACGGAGGTCGGCGTGAGAAGCAGCGGCGACGGTACGGCGGGAGGTGCCCCCGGGCGCAGCCTCGGGGCGGGTGGGCCGTATCCTCCTCCCGGCTCCCGGCTGCGTTCGAGCATGGGCTATCCGGCCCAGAGCGGTACCGCCGCCCGCGCTCCGCAGCGGCCGACACCCGTGCCGGACAGCGGAGGGGCTGCGTCCATGGCGTCCGAGCAGATCGGCTATCGAGGGCCCACGGCCTGCGCCGCGGCCGGCATCACCTACCGGCAGCTCGACTACTGGGCCCGCACAGGGCTGGTCGAGCCGAGTGTGCGACCGGCTTACGGGTCGGGCACCCAGCGGCTCTACAGCTTCCGGGATGTCGTCGTCCTGAAGATCGTCAAGCGGTTCCTGGACACCGGGGTCTCGCTGCAGAACATCCGCACCGCCGTGCAGCATCTGCGTGAGCGCGGCTTCCGCGACCTTGAGCGGATGACGCTGATGAGCGACGGCGCGACGGTCTACGAGTGCACGTCGCCGGACGAGGTGCACGCCCTGCTGCAGGGCGGTCAGGGCATCTTCGGGATCGCCGTGGGCGTGGTGTGGCGGGACGTCGAGAGCGCCCTGTCCCAGCTGCACGGGGAGCGCATCGACACCGGCGAGACGCTGATCGGCCACAACCCGGCCGACGAGCTGGCCCGCCGCCGCAACCGCGCGGTCTGAGGCGGTTGTCAGTGGCGTAGGGCAGCATCAAAGACGTGAGGTCCGCGCCTACGATCCTGCATCTCGACATGGATGCCTTCTTCGCCTCGGTGGAGCAGGCGTCCAAGCCGAGCCTGCGCGGTAAGGCCGTGATCGTGGGCGGGCTGGGACCGCGTGGGGTGGTCGCCACCTGCTCCTACGAGGCCCGGGTCTTCGGCGTGCACTCCGCGATGCCCATGGCGCAGGCGCGGAGGCTCGCCCCGCACGCGGCGTATCTGGTGCCGCGGTTCGCCTTCTACCGGTCGATCAGCGAACAGGTCATGGAGCTGCTGCGGGCTCTTTCGCCGCTGGTGGAGCCGCTGAGCCTGGACGAGGCGTTCGTGGACCTGGAGGCCGGCGGGACGGCCTGGGACGAGCGTTCGGCGCGGCTGGCAGGCGCCAAGCTGCGCGCGGACATCCGGGAGGTCACCGGGCTGACCGGGTCGGTGGGGCTCGCGGCCTCCAAGATGCTCGCCAAGATCGCGTCCGAGCACGCCAAGCCGGACGGCCTGGCCGTGATCGAGCCCGGAACCGAGCGGGAGCTGCTGGCCCCTCTGCCCGTGCGTACGCTTCCCGGGGTGGGCCCGGCCACCGGTGACCATCTGCGCCGCGCCGGCATCCACACGGTCGGCGAGCTGGCCGAGGCCGGTGAGGACGAGCTGGTGCGGCTGCTCGGCAAGGCGCACGGACAGTCGCTCCACGCGATGGCGCTGGCGCGCGACGAGCGGCCGGTGGTGGCCGAGCGGGAGACCAAGTCGGTGTCCGTGGAGGACACCTACGACGTGGACATCCACGACCGGGTGCGGGTGGCGATGGAGGTGCGCCGGCTCGCCGACCGGTGCGTGCGCAGGCTACGCGCGGCCGGGCTGTCCGGCCGGACGATCGTGCTCAAGGTGCGCCGCTACGACTTCTCCACGCTCACCCGGTCCGAGACACTGCGCGGCCCCACGGACGACCCGGCCGTGGTGCGGGAGGCGGCGGCGCGCCTGCTGGACTCCGTGGAGACCACGGGCGGGGTCCGGCTGCTCGGCGTCGGCGTGAGCGGACTGGCCGACTTCACCCAGGAGGACCTCTTCGCACAGGCAGCGGGAGAGCGCGAGGAGGAGTCGCCGGACACCGGCGAACCGACGGCCGAGCCGGCCGAGGAGGCACCGGCACCCCCCGAGCGCAGCTGGGCCGCGGGCCACGACGTGCACCACGCCGAGTACGGACACGGCTGGGTCCAGGGCAGCGGCCTCGGCCGCGTCACCGTGCGCTTCGAGACCCCGGACTCACCCCCGGGCCGCGTCCGCACCTTCCGCATCGACGACCCGGCCCTCGAGCCGGCGGACCCGCTGCCGCTGGTGCCCCGAGGAGCGTCCCCCGCCTCCTCGGGAGCGTCCCCCGCCTCCTCGACAGCGAGGACCTGGCGTCCGGACGACGCGGGAACGGACGACGGCGCGGCGCCCGCGGGCGCCGCGCCGGATGACAAGACGGCGCCCGCCGGGACGACGTCGCACGGGGGTGCGGTGCCACCCGGTGAAACGGCGGCGGAGCCGGCCTCGGAGGTTGCCGGGGCGGGACGGCGGGAGCGTCAGGCCTGCTTGTCCTTGCCGGCGAGTTTGCCGAAGTCGCGGTCACGGAGCGGGGGCGGGGCGGCGACGTCCAGTCCGTAGTGGTGGTAGAGCTGGAGCTCCTGCTCCGGGGAGAGGTGACGGCCCACGCCGAAGTCGGGGGCGTCCTTGATCAGGGCGCGGTCGTAGGGCACGTGGAGGGCGCCGTCGATCAGCTCGCTCGGTTCCAGGGGAACGAACGCGTCCCTGCTGAACAGGCCGGTGCGTATCGCCGCCCACTCGGGTACGCCGGTGGCGTCGTCGAGATACACCTCGTCGACCGTGCCGATGCGGTTTCCGTCGCGGTCGAACGCCTTGCGGCCGATCAGGTTGCGCGGATCGATGTCGGTGTCCACGGGCCACCCCTCCACTGGTCGCAAAACTCATCCGTAAGTACTACAAAAAGGCACAAACGGTGCAGCGGCCACTCGGAGGTTCCCGGCCAGGGCCCGGCCTTGCCCTCGCTGGTACGCTGGCAGACGGCTGCTGACCCCGTGCGGGAGAGTCCTCCAGGCCCCACTGGAGGCGCCGAAGGAGCAAATCCTCCCCGGAATCTCTCAGGCCCACGTACCGCACGGACGAGGTCACTCTGGAAAGCAGGGCGGGTGTCACGGCTTCCGCTCTCACCGACGGTGAAAGCCGGGTCCCTTACGGCGATCCGGTGAAGCTCTCAGGTCGAGATGACAGAGGGGGAGGCCGTCCGGGCACCCGCGCCGTGGTGCCCCTCGAAGGTCGTCAGACCAGGAGGCCTCCGCAATGACCGCCCACCGCACTCCGCTCTCCGAGCTCGAACAGGGAACGCCCTTCGAGCAGCGCCACATCGGCCCCGACCACGAGGCCCGGGCCAAGATGCTCGCGCAGGTCGGCTACGGCTCGCTCGACGAGCTGACCGCCGCCGCGGTGCCGGATGTGATCAAGAACGCCGGCGCGCTGGACCTGCCGGGCGCCCGCACCGAGGCCGAGGTGCTGGCCGAGCTGCGCTCGCTGGCCGACCGCAACCAGGTCCTCGACTCCATGATCGGGCTCGGCTACTACGGGACCTTCACCCCGCCCGTGATCCTGCGGAACGTGATGGAGAACCCCGCCTGGTACACGGCCTACACGCCCTACCAGCCGGAGATCTCGCAGGGTCGGCTCGAGGCGCTGCTGAACTTCCAGACCATGGTCGCCGACCTCACCGGCCTGCCGACCTCCGGGGCCTCCCTGCTCGACGAGGGCACCGCCGCTGCCGAGGCGATGGCGCTGTCCCGGCGCATGGGCAAGAACAAGAAGGGCCTGTTCCTGGTCGACGCGGACGCGCTGCCGCAGACCATCGCCGTGATCCAGACCCGCGCCGAACCGACCGGCGTGGAGGTCGTCGTCGCCGACCTCAGCGAGGGCATCCCCGCCGGGATCGCCGAGCGCGAGATCAACGGCGTGCTCATCCAGTACCCCGGAGCCTCCGGAGCCGTACGCGACATCAAGCCGGTGATCGACCAGGCGCACGAGCTCGGCGCGCTCGTCACCGTCGCCGCCGACCTGCTGGCGCTCACCCTGCTGAAGTCCCCCGGCGAGCTGGGCGCGGACATCGCCGTCGGCACGACCCAGCGCTTCGGCGTGCCGATGGGCTTCGGCGGGCCGCACGCCGGCTACATGGCCGTCCGGGAGAAGATGGCCCGCAGCCTCCCAGGGCGCCTCGTCGGCGTCTCCGTGGACGCGGACGGCAACAAGGCCTACCGGCTGGCGCTGCAGACCCGTGAGCAGCACATCCGCCGCGAGAAGGCCACCAGCAACATCTGCACCGCCCAGGTGCTGCTCGCCGTGATGGCCGGCATGTACGCCGTGTACCACGGTCCCGAGGGCCTGCGCACCATCGCGCGGCGCACCCACCGCTACGCGGCCGTTCTCGCCGAGGGCCTGCGTGCCGCCGGCGCCGAGATCGTGCACGGCGCCTACTTCGACACCCTCACCGTACGGGTCCCGGGCCGGGCCGCCGAGATCGTCGCGGCCGCCCGCGACAACGGGGTCAACCTGCGTCAGGTCGACGCCGACCACGTCTCCATCGCGTGCGACGAGACCACCGGCCGGGCCCAGCTCGCCGCCGTCTGGCGCGCCTTCGGCACCGAGGGCGACGTCGAGGCGCTGGACGCCGGCGTCTCGGACGCGCTGCCGGACGCCCTGCTGCGCACCGACGAGTACCTGACCCACCCGGTCTTCCACCAGCACCGCTCCGAGACCGCGATGCTGCGCTACCTGCGCCGCCTCGCGGACCGCGACTACGCGCTGGACCGCGGCATGATCCCGCTGGGCTCCTGCACCATGAAGCTCAACGCCACCACCGAGATGGAGGCGGTCACCTGGCCCGAGTTCGGCGCGCTGCACCCCTTCGCGCCCGCCGAGCAGGCCGAGGGCTACCTCACCCTCATCCGCGAACTGGAGGAGCGCCTCGCCGAGGTCACCGGCTACGACAAGGTGTCCCTCCAGCCCAACGCCGGGTCCCAGGGCGAGCTGGCCGGTCTGCTCGCCGTCCGCGGCTACCACCGCGCCAACGGCGAGGAGCAGCGCACCATCTGCCTCATCCCGTCCTCCGCGCACGGCACCAACGCCGCCAGCGCCGTGATGGCCGGAATGAAGGTCGTCGTCGTCAAGACCGCCGACAACGGTGAGGTCGACGTCGAGGACCTGCGCGCCAAGATCGAGCAGTACCGTGACCAGCTGGCGGTGCTGATGATCACCTACCCGTCGACGCACGGCGTCTTCGAGGAGCACGTCGCCGACATCTGCGCCCAGGTGCACGAGGCCGGCGGCCAGGTGTACGTCGACGGCGCCAACCTCAACGCCCTGGTCGGCCTGGCCAAGCCCGGCCACTTCGGCGGCGACGTCTCGCACCTGAACCTGCACAAGACCTTCTGCATCCCGCACGGTGGCGGCGGTCCCGGCGTCGGCCCGGTCGGCGTGCGCGCCCACCTGGCCCCGTACCTGCCCAACCACCCGCTCCAGCCCGAGGCCGGGCCGGAGACCGGGGTCGGGCCGGTCTCCGCGGCGCCGTGGGGATCGGCGAGCATCCTGCCCATCTCCTGGGCGTACGTCCGGCTCATGGGCGGCGAGGCCCTCAAGCGCGCCACCCAGGTCGCCGTCCTCGGCGCCAACTACATCGCCAAGCGTCTCGAGCCGCACTACCCGGTGCTCTACACCGGCCCCGGCGGGCTGGTCGCGCACGAGTGCATCATCGACCTGCGCCCGCTGACCAAGGCGACCGGCGTGACCGTGGACGACGTGGCCAAGCGCCTGATCGACTACGGCTTCCACGCGCCGACCATGTCGTTCCCGGTGGCCGGCACGCTGATGATCGAGCCGACCGAGTCCGAGGACCTCACCGAGCTCGACCGGTTCTGCGAGGCGATGATCGCGATCCGTGCCGAGATCGAGAAGGTCGGCTCCGGCGAGTGGCCCGCGGACGACAACCCGCTGCGCAACGCACCGCACACGGCGTCCATGCTCGGCGGCGAGTGGGACCACCCCTACAGCCGCGAGGAGGCCGTCTTCCCGGGCGAGGTGAGCGCCGCCGACAAGTACTGGCCGCCGGTGCGCCGGATCGACCAGGCCTACGGCGACCGCAACCTGGTCTGCTCCTGCCCTCCGCTGGACGCGTACGAGGACTGACGACCGGCGTCCGAGAACAGTGAAAGGGGGCTCCGCCCCGGCCGCACGGCCGGGGCGGAGCCCCATTTCACGTCCGGACCGGCCGGAGGCCGGTCATGCGCGGTCGATATGGACGTTTGTCGACTTCACACGGGCCGTGGCCTCCATACCGACCTCCAGGCCCAGGTCCTCGACCGCCTCCCGGGTCAGCAGGGAGACCAGCCGGTGCGGGCCGGCCTGGATCTCCACCTGGGCGGCGACGTCACCGAGCTTGATCGCGGTGACGATGCCGGGGAAGGCGTTGCGGGCCGAGGTGTAGGAGGTGCCCTCCTCGGCGGCGGTCGAGCGGGCGAGTTCGACCGAGAAGGCGGCCAGGTCGCGCCCGTCGATCAGGCGTCGGCCGTTCTCGTCGCGGTGGGTGGTGAGGCGCCCGGCGTCGGCCCAGCGACGGGCCGTGTCCGGGCTGACGCCGAGCAGCCGCGCTGCCTGGCCGATCGTGTAGGACTGCATGCCGATCACGATAGGCCGCGGGGAACCGGTGGCGGCCCGGTACCGGTCCGGTGACGGGCTGCACCGCCCGAGGCGTCCGGAACGTTCGCTCGAAGATCCGAAAGTTTCGTCCGCTCGGGGCTGTGACCTGGCGGATGCGAGTCCCGCTGGCCGCAGATTTGCCCTGCACAAGGTCTTGCCACCCTTTGGTGGCTGTCTCTAGGGTGCGGCAACAACGCATGTTTCTGGATCTCGACCGAAACTTTCGACAGCGGGGCGGGTGCACGGACAGCCGCCCCCTACCCTCAAGGAGCGCATGACATGGGCGACCCGGCACTGTCCCGCCGCGGCTTCCTGGCGGCCTCCGCCGCGGCCGGTCTGGGTATCACCGCACTGAGCGGCTGCGGCGGCGACTCGGACGGAGGGTCGTCGGGGACGACCACGATCGAGTGGTGGAACATCTCCACCACCGAGCCCACCAAGACCGTCTGGGCCGCCCTGGCCAAGAAGTTCGAGGCGCAGAACCCCAAGGTCAAGATAAAGATCGTCCAGCTCGAGAACGACGCCTACAAGGCGAAGATGACCGCGCTGACCTCCTCCGGGAAGCTGCCGGACATCTTCCACACCTGGGGCGGCGGTGTGCTCAAGCAGCAGGTCGACGCCGGGCTGGTCGAGGACCTCACCGACCGCACCAAGGACTTCTCCGAGGGCCTGCTGCCCGTCGCCAAGGAGCCCTACCTGCTGGACGACAAGCTCTACGGCATCCCCTTCGACATCGGGATGGTCGGCTTCTGGTACAACAAGGCGCTCTTCAAGAAGGCCGGCATCGGTGAGCCGCCCACCACCTGGAACGGATTCCTCGACGCCGTGCGCAAGCTGAAGTCCGCCGGCGTCACCCCGCTCGCCCTGGCCGGCAAGGAGACCTGGACCGCCATGTACTACTGGGCGTACCTGGCGATGCGCACGGCCGGCATCGACGCCCTCGCCAAGGCCAACGAGGAGAAGGACTTCACCGGCCCCGGATTCGTGGAAGCCGGCGAGCACTTGAAGGAGCTCGTGGCTCTGCAGCCGTTCCAGAAGGGCTTCCTGGGCGCCTCCTACTCCACACCCACCGGCCAGGCCGCCACCGTCGGCAACGGCAGGGCGGCGATGGAGCTCATGGGGCAGTGGGCGCCGGTGGTGCAGTCCGACGCGGGCAAGGGGCTCGGCGACGACCTCGGCTTCTTCCCCTTCCCCGCGGTCGAGGGCGGAAAGGGCAGCATCACCGAGGTGTTCGGCGGAGGCGGGGGACACGCGCTGCGGCGCGGCGCACCGCAGGCCGCCGTCGACTTCCTGAAGTTCTTCGCCTCCGAGACCACGGACCGCGAACTGGTGAAGAAGACCGGCGTCCTGCCGGTGGTCCCCGCGGCCGAGGAGGCGCTGACCGACCGCAATCTCCAGGCCGTGCAGAAGCAGCTCAAGAGCGCCACCGGCTTCCAGCTCTACCTCGACCAGGCCTATGCCCCCGCCCTCGGCCAGGAGATCAACGACTCGGTGGGCGCGCTGATCGCCGGGTCCAAGTCCCCCGAGCAGGTCGCCCAGTCGATCACGAAGACCGCGAAGGAAGAGCAGTAGCCGTCGATGACCTCCACGTTCCCGCCGGTGGAGAAGACCGGCACCCGGACCGACCCGCCGCCCTCGCCCCGCTCCGCGGTGCGCGGGCGCCGGCGGCAGCGCACCCGGAACTGGCTCACCGCCGTCGGCTTCCAGGTGCCCGCGCTGCTGCTGTTCGCCGCGCTGGTGCTGCTGCCGATCCTGTTCGCCGGCTACGCAGCCTTCTTCCGCTGGGGCGGCTTCGGCATGCCGTCCGACTACATCGGCGGCGAGAACTTCACCCGGCTGTTCAAGGACCCGGTGTTCCTGGGCGACCTGTGGCGGTGCTTCCTGCTGGTCGCGCTGTCGCTGGCGCTGCAGCTGCCGTTCGCGCTCGCCCTGGCCGTGATGCTCAATCAGCGCATGCGCGGCCGGGCGGTGTACCGGATGCTGTTCTTCGCCCCGTACGTGCTGTCCGAGGCGATCACCGGTGTGCTGTTCGCCATGATCTTCGCGCCCGGCGACGGGCTCGCCGACCAGCTCCTCGGCAAGGTGGGCCTGGAGGGGCTGGGCGGTGAATGGTTCGCCGACCCCGACATGGTGATGGCGACGCTGTTCCTGGTGATGACCTGGAAGTACTTCGGCTTCCACATGATGCTCTACCTGGCCGGGCTCCAGGCCGTGCCGAAGGAGCTGACCGAGGCCGCGCTGATCGACGGGGCGGGGCCCTGGCAGCGCTTCCGCAATGTCACCCTGCCGCTGCTCGCGCCGACGATCAGGATCAGCGTGTTCCTGTCGGTGATCGGGGCCATCCAGCTGTTCGACCTGGTATGGGTGATCACCCAGGGCGGACCCGACCACCATTCCGAGACGATGGCCGTGACCATGTTCCAGTACGGCTTCAAGCGCTACCAGGTCGGCTACGCCAGCGCGATCAGCGTGGTCATGTTCGGCATCAGCCTCGTCTTCGCCCTCGCCTACCAGCGGTTCGTCCTGCGCCGGGACCTGGAGGGTGCCACCACGACCATGCGCGGAGGTGTGAAGTGACCCTCGCAGAGAAGTCTGCGAAGAGGCCCACGGACAAGTCCGTGGGGAAGCGCAGCCCTGACACCCGGGGCGGGCCCCGGTCCCCGCGCAGCCGCTTCCTGCGGTCGCTGCCGCTGCACGTGGTGCTGATCGTGGTGGGCGCGGTCATGGCGGTACCGCTGCTGTACGCCGTGCTCTCCGGCTTCAAGTCCACCGACCAGCTCTCCCGCAACCCCGTCGGGCTGCCCGACCCGTGGGTGGGTTCCAACTACTCCGGCATCCTGGCCTCCACGGACTTCTGGCGGCTGGTCGGCAACAGCACCTTCATCGCGATCGCCACGGCGCTGCTGGTGGTCGCGGTGTCGGCACTGGCCGCGTTCTCCTTCGCGCGATTCGCCTTCCGGGGGCGGGAGGTGCTGTTCACCCTGTTCACCATGGGGCTGATGTTCCCGTTCGCGGTGGCCGCGCTGCCGCTGTTCCTGCTGCTGCGCGCCATGGGCCTGCTGGACAACCCGCTGGGGGTGATCCTTCCGCAGGCCGCCTTCGGGCTGCCGATGACCATCATCATCCTGCGGGGCTTCTTCCGGCAGATCCCCGGGGAGCTGGAGGAGGCGGCCACGCTCGACGGCTGCGGTCCTTTCGGCTTCTTCTGGCGGGTCCTGCTACCGATGGCCAGGCCGGCCCTGGGCACGGTCTCGGTGCTCGCCGTGGTCACCAGCTGGAACAACTTCTTCCTGCCGCTGCTGGTGTTCACCGAGTCCACCTGGTGGACCATCCCGATCGGCGTGCAGCAGTTCCAGGGGCAGTACTCGGCGGACACCGCGCGGGTCTTCGCCTATCTGGTGCTGGCCATGGTTCCCGCGCTGGCCTTCTACTCGGTGGCCGAGCGGCAGCTCGTCGGCGGTCTCACCGCGGGCGCGACGAAGGGGTGACCGGGCTTCCCCGAAGCGCCCGCAGCCGTGCCGTCACCGCTTCCCGGCGGTCGCGTCACGGTGAGTGAAGAGGGCCTGACACGCGTCGGGGCCGGTCCGCATGAAGCTGATGCGGGCCGGCCCCTCGTGGTCCCCGGGCGGGGTCGCTCAGGCGGTGGTCATCACCTGGGCGGTGCTCCGCGGACGCTGTGGCGCGATGATCCTGCCGTCGGGCAGGAGTTCACCGGTGTCCTCGAAGAGCACGACACCGTTGCACAGCAGGCTCCAGCCCTGCTCCGGGTGGTGCGCCACGAGACGGGCGGATTCCCGGTCGGCGGAGTCTGCTGAGGGGCACGGTGGCTGGTGCTGGCACATGGCTGGGTTCTCTCGCTCTGTGGTGACCTGTGGGTCGGCTGTCGTGTCAGTTGCGCGGCTTGAAGCGTCGTTCATGGCCGCCCCCCGTTGTGATAAGTCGGTCGGAACCAGTGTTGCCCCATGGACGGTTTTCCGCAGGCATTTCGCGGCACCGCCCCTCACCAGTTCATGACGTGTCACCCGCGCGGACGGTTCAGCCCAACTGCACTGTCACTTCGGGTGGTTCTCGGTGACCGGATAGGGCTAGTCCGGCCCCGCGGGACGCTCTGCGCACCCAGCCGTGCACAGAGCGTCCCGAGGCGTGCAGCCGTGGTCAGGCCGGGGATCCGAGCAGGCGGGTGGGCGTCACGCGCAGGGTCAGCACCGGCAGGAGCTCGGCGACCCGGTGCGGGCGGTGTGCGGCGATGCCGGGCGGCGCCGGGGCGAGCGGGACGAGCAGATCGGTGGCGGCCGGGTGGCCGGTGGCGCCGTCCGCCGCCGTGTCGCCGTGCAGCCAGAGGGTCAGCATGTACAGGCCGGGCACCGACAGCAGCCGGGGCTGATACGGCTGCGCCATGGCCTCGGCCTGGCGCACCGCCAGCTCGGTGGAGGCGATGTACGGGCCCTCGAAGAACCGGGAGAAGGTCCAGCCGTCGGGGGTGAGCACCGCGTCCGCGGCGGCCACCGCCCGCTCGCCGCCGCGGATCAGGAAGCGCCAGCCGGCCAGCCGGGTCGCGGAGACGCCCTCGGCGGTGATCCGGTCGAGCACGTGCACGGGCAGCGGCAGCTCGGGCGTGAGCGGTCCCTGCGCGGCCGGCAGGGACGGTGTCCGGGCCTCGCGGACCGCGGTGGGGGAGGAGAGCGCGGTCAGGACGGAACGCAGTGCGGGCGCGGGAGCCTGGGGGACATGCAGCGGCATGGTGGGTCGCCTCTCATTCGAAGGCACGGTGGCGCGAGGGCGTGGCGTGGTGGGGCGTTGCGGACGTCGCTGTCTGCTCGCGAAGGTCAGAAAGGCAGGGGCCGGGAGTCGGAGCGCGAGGCGGGGGTGAGGCCTTACGAACAACGCCTCGCGGCTGGATCACTCGACCGTGGGCGCCAACCTTCTGCCTTGTGCAGGAAGTTTATACGACACGTGTTCAGACTGTGTTTCGCCTAGCTGCTCTTGAAGCGGCGCACAAGGGTACTTCAGGTCGATGAGACGCAACATTCATCCCGATTCCGGGCCAGGGGCACACGCATGACCTCGGAAAACACCGGACCGGCGGACGGCCAATTGCCGTCGGCGTTTTTCACGAGTTGTCAACCGGCCCGTAACACCCGTTCCGCGGCTTGCCTCGTGAATGTGCCGCTGGTCATATCGACCAGGGTAGCGGCGGGCGGCACCGGGCGGGACGTTATCGATCGCATCCGCTGGGCATCCTTGCTTGTGGACCGGGACCCGGCGGCCGTGTGACGGCCCGCCCGCAGGGAAGGACGCTTCGATGGGGGAGAAGGTCGCGGCAGGTCAGTTCGACCTGTCCGATCGCCAGCGCTACCGCGACAAGCTCCGCAGGTGTCTGACGGGCTTGGAGCGACTCCTGGCGGAGAAGCGGTTCGACCGCCCCAAGAACCTCATGGGGCTGGAGATCGAATTGAATCTCGCGGGTGCCGACGGCATGCCGAGAATGCTGAATGCCCAGGTGCTCGAACGCATCGCCAGCCGGGACTTCCAGACAGAACTCGCCATGTTCAATCTGGAAGTCAACATCGCCCCCCACCGGCTCGAGGGGCGGGTATTCGACCGGCTCGCCGAGGAACTGCGGACCTCTCTCGCCTATGCCGACCGGAAAGCCCGTGAGGTGGACGCCGGAATCGTGATGATCGGCATTCTGCCGACGCTCGACCGGGACGATCTGGTCTCCTCGAACCTCTCCGACGTGGACCGCTACACCCTGCTCAACGATCAGATCGTGGCCGCCCGCGGAGAGGACTTCAGTCTCGACATCGACGGTGTGGAGCACCTGCGCTGCACCTCGAAGTCCATCGCCCCCGAGGCCGCCTGCACCTCCGTGCAGCTGCATCTGCAGGTCACCCCGGCCCGCTTCCCCGACGTGTGGAACGCGGCGCAGGCGGTGGCCGCCGCGCAGATCGCGGTCGGCGCCAACTCCCCGTTCCTGTTCGGCCGTGAGCTGTGGCGCGAGTCCAGGCCGCCGCTCTTCCAGCAGTCCACCGACACCCGCCCGCCCGAACTGCAGGCGCAGGGCGTGCGGCCGCGGACCTGGTTCGGGGAGCGGTGGATCACCTCCGCGTTCGACCTCTTCGAGGAGAACCTGCGCTACTTCCCGGCCCTGCTGCCGATCTGCGACGACGAGGACCCCCTGGAGGCGCTGGGCGAGGGCCGCGCACCGTCGCTCGCCGAGCTGGTCCTGCACAACGGCACGATCTACCGCTGGAACCGTCCCGTCTACGGCGTCGCCGACGGCGTCCCCCATCTGCGGGTGGAGAACCGCGTGCTGCCCGCCGGGCCCACCGTCACCGACGTCGTGGCGAATGCGGCCTTCTACTACGGAGTGGTCCGCGCCCTCGCCGAGGAGAGCCGCCCGGTGTGGTCCCGGCTGCCCTTCGAGGCGGCCGCCGCCAACTTCGACGCCGCCTGCAAGCACGGCATCGACGCCCGTTTCACCTGGCCCCGGCGCGGGCGCTACGGCGGCACCACCGAGGTCGACGCGGTCGCCCTGGTCCGGGACGAGCTGCTGCCGCTGGCCGAGGCCGGGCTGGACGCCTGGGGCATCGAACCGGCTGACCGGGACCTGTACCTCGGGGTGATCGAGGAGCGCTGCCGGCGCCGCACCAACGGCGCGAGCTGGCAGGCGGCCACCTTCCACCGGGCCCTGGAGCAGGGGCTGCCCAGGGACGCCGCCCTCGCCGCCACCACCCGCCGGTACCGGGCCCTGATGGAGCAGGGCGACCCCGTTCACACCTGGCCGATCGGTCTGCCGGAGCCGGTCCCGACGGCCTGACCGCGTCCCGGGCCCGGCCGCGCTCGCGCGACCTGCGTTCCCGGCCTGAACGGCGGCACCGGTCCGACCGGTGTCCCGCTGCCCCGCCCGTCGGCGCACCCGCAGCCGCGCCCCTCATACTGATCGGACCTGATCAAAGCGGTCGGTGAAGTGGAGGCAGGTGTGCAGGCGGAGGCAGGCCCGGGGGCGGCCGATCCCCATGCCCGGGCAGGGCTGACCCGGACGGTGCTGCGCAGCGAGATGCTGCTGGTGCTGGCGCTGTCCCTCGGCGCGAGCGGCGTGTCCGCACTGATCAGCTTCATCGGCTCGGTCACCAGACCGGGAGGCCTGAAGGACCAGGCGGCCACCCTCAACGCCTCGGCCGCGCCCGGCCGTCCCTGGCTCGACCTGGCCTGGCAGCTGTTCGGCATCGCCACCGCCCTGGTGCCGGTCGCGCTGGTCGCCCACTTCCTGATGCGGGAGGGCGAAGGGCTGCGCACCCTCGGCTTCGACCGCACCCGCCCCTGGTCCGACCTGGCGCGCGGCGCCGTGATCGCGGCCGTGATCGGCAGCAGCGGCATCGCCTTCTACCTGGCCGCGCGTGGCCTCGGCTTCAACCTCACCGTGGTGCCCGAGGCGCTGCCGGACGTGTGGTGGAAGTTCCCGGTGCTGATCCTCTCGGCGGCGGAGAACGCGATCGTCGAGGAGGTCATCGTCGTCGGCTATCTGCTGCGCCGGCTCGGGCAGCTCGGCTGGTCGCCGGGGGCCGCGCTGGCGGCGAGCTCCGTGCTGCGCGGCTCGTACCACCTCTACCAGGGCATCGGCGGTTTCATCGGCAACATGGTGATGGGCGTGGTCTTCGTCTGGCTGTACCGCCGCTGGGGCCGGGTGGGTCCGCTGGTGGCGGCGCACACGCTGCTCGACATCGGGGCGTTCGTCGGGTACGCGCTGCTGGCCGGGAAGGTCGACTGGCTGCCGACGGCGTGACCGGAGCGGGGGCGCGCGGGAGGCGCCCCCGCGCGGACCCGGCGGTCAGACCAGCAGCTCCCCGTCGATGACGGTCACCGCCCGGCCGCTCAGCAGGGTGCGTTCGCCGTGCTGCCGGGTGCGCACGCGGCCGGAGCGGGCCGAGGCCTGCAGGCCGGTGAGGTCGGTGCGCCCGAGCCGCTCCGACCAGTACGGGGCCAGCGCGGTGTGCGCGCTGCCGGTGACCGGGTCCTCGTCGATGCCGACGTCGGGGAAGAAGCAGCGGGAGACATAGTCGTAGCCGCCCGCCGGGTCCGCGGCGCGGGCGGTGGCGATGATGCCGCGCTCGGAGTGCTCGCACAGGCCCTTGAGGTCGGGCCGCAGCGCGTGGATCTCCTCCTCGGCCGCCAGCTCCACGAGCAGGTCCCCGACCTGCGGCCCGGTGTCGTACGCGGCCCGCGGCTCGGCGCCCAGGGCCTTCACCAGCCCCTCGGGCATGTCGACGGGCGTGAGCGGTGCCGTGGGGAAGTCGAGGGTGACCGACCCGTCCTCCTCGGGGGTGGCGATCAGCACCCCGCTGCGGGTGGCGAACCGCACCGGCCCCTCATGGGCGCCGGTGGACCGCAGGACGTGGGCGGTGGCGAGCGTGGCATGGCCGCACAGGGCGACCTCGGTGGCGGGGGTGAACCAGCGCAGCGCCCAGTCGGCCTCACCGCCCGCGGGGAGCGGATGGGCGAACGCGGTCTCGGCGTGGTTCACCTCCAGGGCGACGTTCTGCAGCCAGGCGTCGTCCGGGAAGGCGTCGAGGAGCAGCACCCCGGCGGGGTTGCCGGCAAAGGGACGGTCGGCGAAGGCATCGACGATTCGGATCCGCATGCCCCGACCGTAGGGGCCGCACAAAGCCCCGGGCCAAGGCCAATTCCCGGCATCTGGCCCGGTTCTGGGGACCGGTGACCGCGTTCCGCCACCCCCTGCCGTTGGAGGGCCGAACACTCGGACGGTCTTGTCGTGCGAGTGTTGCCGATATATCGTTGAAGTATCGCGACAGATCAACGATGGAATGGAGTGTGATGGCGATGCGTACGCACGGTCACGAGCACGGGTGCGGTCCCGGCGGGCGGCGCGGCGGTTTCCCGGGAGACGCCGAGCGGCTGCGCGCGGCGTTCGGGCCCTTCGGGCCCGGTGGCCCCGGTGGGCCGCCCTTCGGTCCGGGGTTCGGGCACGGCCCCTGGGGCGGACGAGGGCGCGGCGGACCGAGGGGAAGGGCACGGCGCGGTGATGTGCGGGCCTCGATCCTCGCCCTGCTGAAGGACCGGCCCATGCACGGCTACGAGATGATCCAGGAGATCGCCGAGCGCAGCGGAGGGGCCTGGAAGCCCAGCCCCGGCTCGGTGTACCCGACCCTCCAGCTGCTGGAGGACGAGGGGCTGATCACCAGCGAGACCGAGGGCGGGGGCGGCAAGCGGCTGTTCTCGCTCACCGAGGAGGGCCGGGCGGCCGCCGAGGAGGGCCCCGAGGCTCCCTGGGAGGAGGCCTCGCGCGGGGTCGACTGGGAGGCGCTGAACGAGATCCGCCAGGCCGGCTTCGGCCTGATGGAGGCCTTCGGGCAGGTCTGGAAGACCGGCAGCAAGGAGCAGCGCGAGAAGGCCCTCGCCGTCATCGACGAGGCCCGCAAGAAGCTGTATCTGATCCTCGCCGACGAGCACTGACGGACCGGCACCCGCGAGGGAGGACGCCGGCCCGGCGCCTCGCACACGCCCGGTGTGCGGGGCGCTGCGCCGTTGCGGCAGAAGGGCGCCGGGGCGTCAGCGCATGCGGCGTATGACCGCCGCGTCGAAGACGTCCCACGCGCGGGGGTGGGGGCCCTCGTCGTGGCAGTGCCACGCCTCCCAGAACAGGTCGGCGAGCAGCGCGTCCTCGGGAGCGTGCACGCGATAGACGTACTGTCTGCCGTCCACCGCGGGCAGGGCCACCAGCCAGCAGCTGCTCTCCATGATCCGGTTGGACCAGTGGCACGGCCCGTGGGTTGCCTTCGGGGGCGCGGCGCAAGGCGGCGCGCGCCCCTCGGGGGAGAACGGCCTGATCTCATTCGCAAGCAGGAGATGCCGGGCGGCCGGGTCAGCTTCCTGTGGGACGCCGGAATGCTTCCCGTCGGGGATGACCGGACGCCGTGACGCTGATGAGGTGGGAACGTGCAACCCCGTATCCCACGCCAGTCCGACCGGGAACCGCAGGAGCGGTCCGGCCGGAGCGCGGACAGCGATGCCAGGCTCAGCGCGGAGCTTGCAGCGGCCGTCGCCGGTGCCCGCCGCCGGGTGCTCCGGGACGGGGACCGGCAGATCGACACCGCCCATCTGCTGCACTCGCTGCTCGAGAGCGACGCCGAGGTCCGGGCCGTCTTCGGTGAAGGTCCCGGGATCGCCCGGCTGCTCGGCTACCTGGTCCAGCGCAGCATCGGATACGGACTGCGCTGGCGCGGCGGGGTGGAGGACTCCGGCGGCATACCCGTGGTGACGGAGGCCGAGGGCTTCTCGCCGCTGGCCGCCGCCTGCATGGAGCACGCCCGGGAGCGCGCCCGGCGCCGTGGCGAGGCCGTGGCCCGGGGCGTGGACCTGCTCGCGGCGCTGGTCACCGACCCCCAGGCGCGGGCCGTCGAAGTCCTGCAGCGAGCCGGCCTCGACCCGCGCGACGTCCACACCCGCGTCGAGACGCTGGACGGCCCGGACCGCCAGGTGGAGGCGTCGCCCGGCGGAGGGTGGCCCGTGGGGCGTCAGGACCCGGCCTCCTGGTGACCGCACCGGCGTCCGGGGCGTGGCGGCTGCCGGACGCTTCCGCGCTCCCCTCCGCCACCGCTCACCCTGCCGTCCAGCCCGTGAGACAGGTGTCATGGGGGGTGACGCTCCTGTCGTCGCCTGTCATCATGGCCCGGTGCATACGTCTGTCAGCACCCGGAGCCGTCGCGGCAAGGGCATGGGCCTCGGCCTCGCTCTGCTGTCCGCGGTGGCCTTCGGGGGATCCGGTGTCGCGGCCAAGCCGCTGATCGAGGCGGGACTCGACCCGCTCCACGTCGTATGGCTCAGGGTGGCCGGCGGCGCCCTCGTCATGCTGCCGCTGGCGGTGCGCCACCGGGGGTTGCTGCGCAGCCGTCCCGGACTGCTCGCCGGGTTCGGGCTGTTCGCCGTCGCCGGGGTGCAGGCCTGCTACTTCGCCGCCATCTCCCGGATCCCCGTCGGCGTGGCGCTGCTGGTCGAGTACCTGGCGCCCGCCCTGGTGCTCGGCTGGGTGCGGTACGTGCAGCGCAGGCCGGTGACCCGAGCCGCCGCGGCCGGCGTGGTGCTGGCGGTCGGCGGGCTCGCCTGTGTCGTGGAGGTGTGGGCCGGGCTCGGCTTCGACGCGCTCGGGCTGCTGCTCGCGCTCGGTGCCGCCTGCTGCCAGGTCGGCTACTTCGTCCTCTCCGACCGGGGCGGCGACGCCGGGGACGAGGCACCCGACCCGCTCGGCGTGATCGCCTACGGGCTGCTGACCGGCGCCGCCGTGCTCACCGTGGTCGCCCGCCCCTGGTCGATGGACTGGGCGGTGCTCGCGGGAAGCGCGGAGATGAACGGCACCCCGGTCGCCGCGTTCGCGCTGCTGGCCTGGATCGTTCTGCTGGCCACGGTGATCGCCTATGTCACCGGCGTGCTGGCGGTGCGCCGCCTCTCGCCCCAGGTCGCCGGCGTGGTGGCCTGCCTGGAGGCGGTCATCGCGACCGTACTGGCCTGGATCCTGCTCGGTGAGCATCTGTCGGCACCGCAGATCTTCGGCGGCGCGGTCGTACTGGCGGGCGCCTTCATCGCCCAGTCCTCCACGCCGGCCAAGGGCTCGGAACAGCCGGTGGCCGGTGGCGGACCCGAACGGGAGTTGTCCGCTCCGGGGAAGGCGGCCTAAGGTGCCGATCATGCACGCGCGCGCACTTGTTCTTCCGCCTCCGGCCGCCTGAGGCGGGCGCTTCCGTCCCCAGGCCCGGCAGCTCGCCGGGTCC
>Ga0207873_1001168_pt1 | contig 26405 bp, 24 predicted proteins | sample BGWIniCompost_FD_187373 | JGI IMG/M metagenome (GOLD analysis project Ga0207873, IMG submission 187373) | Cellulose adapted compost microbial communities from Newby Island Compost Facility, Milpitas, CA, USA - BGW Initial Compost (SPAdes)... ...
GGACGAGCCGCTCGGCGAGATCCCCGACGAGAAGCTCAACATCTACGGCGGATCGATCAGCCTCGGCCATCCCTTCGGGGCCACTGGCGCCCGCCAGCTGCTGACGATGGCCAACGAGTTGGTCCGTCGCGACAAAGGCACCGCCCTCATCTCCCAGTGCGCCGCCGGCGGTCTGGGAGCCACAGTGATCCTGGAGCGCTGACATGTCCCCAACCGACACCCTCGCGCATTTCCGGTTCGAAGTCGCCGACGGTGTGGCCACCGTCGTCATGGACCGAGCCGACGACGACCTCAACACGCTCGACCCATCGCTGATGGAGGACTTCCTTGCGGTCCTCGACCGTCTCGAAAGCGACTCGTCCATCTCGGCGGTGGTGATCACCTCGGGCAAGCCGGATTTCCTCGCCGGCGCCAACATCAGGTGGTTCGCCGAGTTGACCCCCGAAACCGGAACAGAGGCGATCCGGGCTGCCCACGCCGCCTTCGACCGCCTCGAGCGGCTCCACACCCACCGCGGCAAGCCGGTGGTGGCGGCCATCCACGGCGCCTGCCTGGGTGGGGGCAACGAGCTGGCGCTCGCCTGCTCCTACCGCATCGCCACGGACGACCCGAAGACCCGCCTCGGCCAGCCCGAGGTGCAACTCGGGATCATCCCCGCCGGTGGCGGAACACAACGTCTGCCACGCCTGATCGGGATTGCTCCCGCTCTCGACCTGATCCTCACCGGGAAAACGATCGACGCCCGCCGCGCCCTCCGCCTCGGGCTAGTCGACGAGGTGGTGCCGTCGAAACTCCTCGAGGAGGTGGCCCGCCGCCGCGCCAAAGAGCTCATCGGCAGAGGACGCCCTCAGAAGAAGCCCGGCCTGAAGGATCGGCTGACCCCGAAGGGCCTCCAGGAGCTGGCTCTCGAAACCAACCCCGTCGGCCAGCACCTCCTCTTCCAGCAGGCTCGCAAGCGGCTGCTGGAGGAGACCAAAGGCAACTACCCCGCCCCGGAGAAAGCTCTGGAGGCGATGCGGGTCGGCTTCCATCGCGGCCGTCGCGCCGGCTTTGACGCCGAGGCCCGCTTCTTCGGCGAGCTCATCGACTCGCCGGAGTCGAAGGCCCTCCGGTCGATCTTCTTCGCCACTCGCCGTAAGCCCGACACCACGGGCGCCCGCCAAGTCGAAAAGGTGGGGATCCTGGGCGGGGGCCTCATGGGCGCCGGCATCGCCACGGTCTCGGCCCTGAAGGCGGGAAGCTTCGTCCGCATCAAGGAGGTGGACCCCGCGGCCGCGGCACGCGCCAAGGCCTACGTCGCCAAGGTGCTCTCCGACCGCGTGCGCCGCAAGCGGATGCGGCGATTCGACGCCGAGAAGGTGCAACTCCTCGTCACCACCACCACCGACTGGTCGGGGTTCTCCGACGTGGACCTCGTCATCGAGGCTGTGTTCGAAGACCTGGAGGTCAAGCGCCAGGTTCTGCGCGAGGTCGAGGCGGTCACCTCTCCGGGCACCGTGTTCGCCTCGAACACTTCGTCCATCCCGATCGCCCAGATCGCCGAGGCTTCGTCTCGACCCGAGACAGTGGTAGGCATGCACTACTTCTCGCCGGTCGAGAAGATGCCGCTCCTCGAGGTAGTGGTCACCGACAAGACGTCGAAGGAAGCCGAAGCGACGGCAGTGGCCTACGGCCTCGCCCAGGGCAAGACCGTGATCGTCGTCAACGACGGCACCGGGTTCTACACGAGCCGCATCCTCGGCCCCTACACGGCCGAGGCGTTCCATCTCCTCGCCGAAGGCGCCACGGTGGAAGACATCGACCAGGCGATCGAAACGTGGGGCTTCCCGGTGGGGCCGCTGCGCCTCGCCGACGAAGTGGGCATCGACGTCGGCGCCAAGATCGCCGTGATCCTCGTGGACGCTTTCGGGGAGCGCATGGCGCCCCCGAAGATGATGGAGAACCTCGTCGCCGCCGACCGCAAGGGCCGCAAGAACCGAAAGGGCTTCTACTCGTACGACCAGTCGGGAAAGAGGGGCGGCGTGGACGCCACCGTCTACTCGGACCTCGGTATCGAGCCGAAGGGGATGGTGAGTCGCAGCGAGATCCAGGAACGCATCACGCTCGCCATGATCAACGAAGCGGCGCGTTGCCTCGAAGAGGGGATTCTCCGCTCAGCTCATGACGGCGACATCGGCGCCGTCATGGGCCTCGGCTTCCCGCCGTTCCGAGGCGGCCCGTTCTTCTGGATCGACCAGCAGGGCGCCGACCGTGTCGTAGAACGACTCCGGTCCCTCGAGGAGAAGCACGGCCCGCGATTCGCCCCCGCCAAGGTCCTCGTCGAGGCCGCCGAAAGCGGCCGCACCTTCAGGTGAGGGTCACTGACTCTCCGAGCTGACCCATAGCGGCGCCAAGTCAGCCGCCCGCTCGGCCAGGATATGGGACGCCTCCGTGGCGTCCGCCGAGGCCATGAGCCAGGACAAGTCGGAGAGGAAAGCCTCCACACTCACGTCTCCGCCGATGCGGTATGGCCCACCGTCGGTCTCGGACCAGTAGAGATACCACGTCACTATGTCGGCGGCGTGCTCCGACGCCCGGTCCATCCACGGGTGCTCCCGGGACCGCCAGGTCGGAGTGCCTCGCCTCAGAGCGAACTCGCGACGCTCGATCTCGTCGAGGTTCACGAACGCCCACGTGTGGGCGAGTTCGTGGACGATGACTTCCTCGGACACGGTGCAGATCTTGGCGACCTTGATCGGCCACGAGTTCACGGCCTGCCCGCGAGGCTGGCAACGCTCGCCGAAGGAGACCCGCCGAACGTGGGTGAGGGGTAGCTCGAGGCCGGCAGCCTGGAACCGGGCCAGAGCCGCCTCGACGAGCAGCGCACCCTCTTCGTCGAAGCCGGAGTAGGTGACGGGGCCGGCGACCACCTGGAACGCGAGGACCACTGATCCCAGCGCCAACACAGCCACCAATATCCGTGCGATGAGACGGAATCGGCGCACTGTGTTGACCAACGTGGCGACCTCCAGTCCCCGTAGCCGACGGTGGAGCGAGCGAGTGGCAGGTGACCTCGACCCCGCTCGCACCATACATCGGCACATAGGTGCGCGACCCGAAGGGACATGGGTCTAAAGGGCCTTTTCCGGAGGGCTTCACCGCCCGATAGACGTGCCCCTCTTCCACGACGCGTAGAGCCGCCCATAGACGCCGCCCTCGGCGATGAGCTGGACGTGGGGACCGTCCTGGACGATGCGTCCCCTGTCGAAGACGAGGACCCGGTCCGCCTGCTCGGCAGTGGAGAGTCGATGGGCGATCGTCACCACGGTCCTTCCCGACGCCAGCCCCTCCAAGGCACGGTTGATCCGCATCTCCATCACCGGGTCGACAGACGAGGTGGCTTCGTCGAGTACCAGCAGGTCAGGGTCGGCGATGGCAGCCCGTACGAGCGTGACGAGCTGGCGCTCGCCCACCGACAGGGCGCTGCCCCTCTCCCCGACCGGCGTGTGGAGCCCGAGAGGAAGCTCCTCGAGCCAGCCGTCCAGTCCCAGCTCCCGGAATGCCTCCTCGATCTCCTCGTCGGTGGCCTCGGGCCTCCCCATCCGCACGTTGTCGGCCACCGATCCGGAGAAGAGCATCCCCTCCTGGGGCACCATCACGACCCGATCACGCAGGGAGCGAAAACGCACAGTGGAGACGTCCACGTCGCCGATCCGCACTACCCCTTCGGTGGGATCCATGAGACGGGTGAGCAGTTTGGCGAACGTGGTCTTGCCGGAGCCGGTCTCACCGACCACCGCCACCTTCTGTTTCGGCTCGATCCGGACCGAGACGTCGATCAGTGCCGCCGGCCCTGTCGCCTCGGCGGGCGACTCGCCCGACCGCGGATAGCGGAACGTGACCGACTCGAAGGTCGCACCCAAGGGCCAATTGGGGAGATCCACCCCGTCGGGACCAGGATCGGCGACATCGGGCTCCAGATCCAGCACGTCGAGGACACGTCTCCAGCCGGCGACCGCGGTCTGGGCCTCGTTGACCGCCTCACCGAGGATCTGCACCGGCTGGATGAACAGTTGGACGAGGAACATGAAGGCGATCACTTCGCCGATGGTGATCGAGCCACCAACTGCCAGCACCGTCCCGACGACGAGGACGGCGGCGAGTACGAGGGCCGAGAGGACCTCGGCGGCTCCCGAGAAAGTCGACGAGAGCATTCCGGTGCGAGTGCCTGCCTCCCGATGCTCTTCGATGGCCACGGCCAGTCGGCGTCGGACCCGGTCTTCGATCCCGTACGCCCGGATCACCGGGGCGCCCACCACCACCTCGGCGAGGACGGCGAGAAGACGGCCGACCTTCTCCCGCACGGTCAGATAAGCGACGTCGAGACGGCGCTGGAACCAGCGCATCACAGCCATGATGACGGGAAGCGACGCCGCCACCACCGCACCCAGTGGAATCGAGTACACGAACATCACCACCAGGGCGAGGAGCGCCTGGCCGCCGTTGGTGATGAGCATGAGGCCGGCCCACTGCATGAACCGGCTGATCTCGTCGACGTCGGAGGTGACCCGGGACACGAGTGCTCCCCGCTGCTCGGCGGCCTGGTGGAGCATCGACAGGTCGTGGATGTGGCGAAAGGCACGGACTCGCAGTCCCGACAGGGCAGTCTCGGACACCTTCGCCAACCTCAGATGCATCCATCCGGTGGCACCGGCGGTGACCAGCACGGCCCCTAGGGCGAGAAGGCACATCAGCATCACGAAGTCCATGTCCACGCCGTCCCGGGTCATGCCCCGGTCGATGACCTGCTGGATGGCCACCGGGATGATCACCCTCCCGGCGGTGGCGATCGCCGCCAGGAGCAGTGTGCCGGGCAGGCCTCGCCGAAGCTCGGGCGACAGCCGCAACCCGCGGCGAATCGTCGTGAGGGCGCCGGCCCGGGAGGATCTGGCGGGCACAGTGGTCGCAGTCATGCCGTGCTCTCGATCTCGTAGGCGTCGATCAGCGCGGCGTATTCGGGCAGCCTGTTGTAGAGCTCTTCGTGCGTTCCTCGGCTGATGACGCGCCCGTCGTCGATGAAGAACACTTCGTCGGCGAGCATGATCGACGACCGGCGATAGGCCACCATGACGACCGTCGTCGGCAGCGTGCCCAGCCCCTCGAGGATCGCCGCCTCGACCGCAGGGTCGACCGCCGAGGTGGCGTCGTCGAGCACCAAGAGCCGGGGATTTCGGATCAGGGCTCGGGCCAGCGCCACCCTCTGTCGCTGGCCGCCAGAGAGGGCCGCCCCGCGCTCTCCGACATGGGTGTCGTAGCCGTCGGGGAGGGCGGCGATGAACTCGTGAGCCTGGGCGAGCCTGGCCGCCTCCTCGACCTCCTCCTGCGTGTAGTCCCCTCCAAGCGTGATGTTCGCCCGGATCGTGTCATCGAAGAGGAACGGCTCCTGGAACACCAGGGCGACACTCTCCGATATCTCTTCCCTCTGCAAGTCGGTCATCCCCCGACCGTCGAGGCGGATATCGCCCCGGTCGGGGTCGTAGAGGCGGACGAGGAGATGGGCGATCGTGGACTTGCCGGCGCCGGTCGGGCCGACCAACGCCACGGTCCTACCCGGTTCGACGTCCAGCGTGATCGACTCGATGCCGCGGCGATCAGCCTCCTCACCTGGCGAATGCTCCTGGTCGGCCTCAGCCAGGTCGACCACCGTCGACTCGGGGTACAGGTAAGCGACACCGGAGGCGGCCGCCGAGGCAGCTCCGTCGCTTTCCAGGCGCTCCCGCCCGTACTCCACGCGCTCCCGTGTTCGCAACACCGCCTCCACCCGCTCCCAGCCGACGACAGCCCGCGGCAACTCGCCCAGGAGCCAACCGAATACCCGCATCGGCAGGGCTACCAGACGGAACAGGAAGGCGAATGTGACGAGGTCGCCCGCCGAGAGTACACCGCGGTCCACCCGCCAGGCACCCACCACCAGGATGGCGAGGATGGCGACGTTGGGGAGGCCCTCGATGAAAGGATCGAACGTGGCCCGCAACCGGCCGACTTCGACCATCCGGTCCCGGAGGAGGTCGGACCGCTCGCCGAAGCGATCCACCTCGGCCTCTTCCCGGCCCAGCGTCTTCACCACGAGTGCGGCGTCGAACGACTCATGGGCGATCTCGGCGACCTCCGCCCGCAGGCGCTGCGCCTCCGACGCCGCCGCCCTCATCCGGCGCTGGTAGAACAGGTTGGCGGCGGCGATGGCGGGCACGGCGAGGAAGCCGACCAGGGCGAGAAAGGGATCGGTGATGACCATGACCACCGCCGTGATCACGAGCATCAGGGCGACACCGAAGGCCATCGGCAACGGGTTGGCGATGAAGGCCGCGGACTCGACGTCGGAGTTCACGTTGGAGAGGAGTTGGCCCGCCGGGTGACGTCGATGCCATTCGATTGGGAGCTGCAGATACCGGTCCGTCACCTCGGTGCGATCTTTGGCCTGGAGCGCGTAGAGAGCGGCATAGGCACCGAGGCGCCGAGTGGTGATGCCTATCGCCCGGACGACGGACACTCCGAGCACCGCCAGGGCGGCTCCCGTCAAGAGAGCCACGTCGATTTCGCCGGCTTCCACCGAAGGAACGAGCACCGAGTCGGTCACCCACCCGAGGACGAAGGACGAGACGACGGTGGCAGCGGCGAACAGCGTGGTCCCCACGCCGCCTATCGCGAATTGCCGGGCGGCGCGTTTGAGCTGGCGCCAGATGAGAGCCGCTCCGCGGCCACCGACGGGTCGGCTGGGAGCGGCCGTCGAGGCTCGATTCACGACACCCGAGGGTATCGTCGGGCTGCTGCCACCCCGAAACCACCCCGCCGACCGTCTGGAACTACACCGTGATCTCTGCCGGCATCCTGCCGTATCGTCGTCGACAGGCCCTCGAGGTCCTGATCGCCCATCCCGGCGGCCCGTTCTTTGCCAACAAGGACGAGGGGGCATGGTCGGTGATCAAGGGCCTCATCGAAGAAGGCGAGGACGCCCGGCAGGCGGCGGCCCGCGAGTTCCAGGAGGAGACGGGCTGGCAGCCCCCATCCGAGCCGTGGATCGAGTTGGGCGAGGTGCGGTTGCGTTCAGGGAAGCGAGTCATGGTGTGGGGGGCGGAAGGCGACTACGACCCGGCCACCCTCGAGCCGGGCACCTTCACGATGATGCTGCGCGGGAAGCCGGCCACGTTCCCCGAGGTCGATCGGGTGGGTTGGTTCGACATCGCAACCGCGAGGAAGAAGCTGAACCCTGCATACGGCCCCATCCTCGACGCCCTGGAACGACAAGTCCCTCACGATGGTTGAATGGGTCGAGGTGATCGACATGAGTGACCTGCCCAAGACCGACGCCGAGTGGCGTGACAAGCTCGACTTCGAGCAGTATCACATCCTCCGTCAGGGAGGCACCGAACGTGCCTTCACGGGCAAATACTGGGACGAGCATCGCAAGGGAACCTACCGGTGTGCCGGCTGCGGCCAGCCGCTGTTCTCGTCCGACACGAAGTTCGAGTCCGGCACGGGATGGCCCAGCTTCTTTCAGCCGATGGCGGGTGCCGAGGTCGAGGAGGTGGAGGATCGCTCCTACGGCATGGTGCGTACCGAGGTGAGGTGCGCCAACTGCGGCGGCCATCTGGGCCACGTCTTCCCGGACGGCCCCGCTCCCACCGGCCTGCGATATTGCATCAACTCGGCGGCCCTCGATCTCGAGCTCGCCGACGAGGAATCGTCCGAGTAGCGCCCGGTCGGTGGCACGTTGGTCGACATCATCGAAGTGACGGAGGTGACACCGTCACTGGTGTCGGCCTTCGAACGCCTCATCCCCCAGCTCTCGAGTTCCAGCCCGCCCCCGTCCGAGGAGGCGCTGAGGACGATCGTCGACTCCTCTGCCTGCCACTTGCTCGTGGCGGAATCCGATGACCAGATCGTCGGCTCACTCACACTCGTCGTGTTCCCGATCCCAACCGGGGTTCGAGCCTGGATCGAGGACGTGGTCGTGGACCAGTCGGCGAGGGGCCAGGGCATCGGGCGCAGGCTCACCGAACACGCCCTCGACCTCGCCCGCCGTCTCGGCGCCAAGACAGTGGACCTGACCTCCCGCCCCTCACGGGAGGCCGCCAACCGCCTGTACCGAGACGTCGGTTTCCAGTTTCGGGAGACCAACGTCTACCGGTACGAGCTGTGAGCGCTCGGGATTCCCGGGTCCTCCCCGGCGGAGACGGTAGGGTGGCTGGCTCAATGGCCACCGTCCCTTCCGCGGATCCACTGCGCCGCGCGGCTCCGGCGTCGAGGCGCCGTCCGACGAAGACGCGCAGCTTCGGCTCGGGGAAGCGTGAGAGCCACGACTCGTCCGGGTTCTACCGGCGGTTCCAGCCGCCCGTGTTGTCCGAAGATGCCGACATCCGGCGTCCCTCGGCACTGGACATGTTGTTCTGCGGCGACGCCGCCGAGATGACCGAGGCCCAGGTGGCGGATCGCTCCGTTGCCCTGGTCGTGACCTCACCTCCGTATTTCGCCGGCAAGGACTACGAGCAGGACCTGGCTTCGGGCAACGTGCCCAAGAGCTACGTCGAGTACCTCGACAAGCTCTACGAGGTCCTGGCCGTCTGCGTCGACAAGCTGGAGCCCGGCGGGCGTATGGCCATCAACGTCGCCAACCTGGGACGCAAGCCGTATCGATCGCTCTCCGCCGATGTCATCTCGATCCTCCAGGACGACCTCGGCCTCCTGCTGCGCGGGGAAATCATCTGGCGGAAGGCGAAGGGCGCCGGCGGGTCGTGCGCCTGGGGGTCGTTCCGCTCCCCCGCCAATCCGGTGCTCCGTGACGTCACCGAGCGAGTCATCGTCGCTTCGAAAGGCCGCTTCGACCGGGCCCTGCCCCGGAGCCGGCGCCAGGAGCTGGGATTGCCGCACGAGCCCACCATCGGGACCGAGGAGTTCCTCGAGGCCACCCTCGACGTGTGGGAGATCCCACCCGAATCGGCCACCCGAGTCGGCCACCCCGCCCCGTTCCCCATCGAGTTGCCCCGCCGCTTGATCGAGCTCTACACATATCGGGAAGACCTGGTACTCGATCCGTTCATCGGCTCGGGCACCACTGCGGTGGCGGCGATCGAGACAGGGCGACATTACGTTGGGTTCGACACCGACCCCGCCTACATCGCCCTCGCCGAAGAACGCATCGCCCGCTATCGGGACGAAAAGGAACTGTGATGCCCGACGAGGAGGTCTTGAGGATCCTGGTCGTGTGCCTGGGCAACATCTGCCGGTCGCCCGCCGGTGAGGCGGCTCTGAAGGAGGCCGCCGCCGAGGCAGGGCTGCACATCGAAGTCGAATCGGCCGGCACGGGCCCATGGCACGTGGGAGAGCCGCGCGATCCCCAGATCAGGGCCGCCGGACGGCGAGCCGGATTGGAGATCGAGGGTGTCGGGCGCCAGATCACCTCTCCGGAGGACCTGGAGCCCTACGACGTGATACTGGCGATGGATCGCTCGAATCTCCATGCGCTGCGGCGCATCGCACCCCATCTCGAAGACCGCATGTACCTGTACCGCAGCTTCGACCCCCATGCCGACTCCGACGAGATGCCCGACCCCTGGGGAATGAACGACGCCGTCTTCGACGCCACCATCCGCAAGGCGCGCTCCGGCGCCGAGGCAATCGTCGATGCGATCATGTCGGGCCGACTCCCCTGACCGTGGCCGCCTGGTCGTCGATCACCCGCGAGCTCCGAAACGGCCGACCGGTGGTGGTGAAGACCACCGAATACGACGCCCGACTCGAAGCCGACGGCCTCCGTTCCCTCGCTGAAGCGGGTGCGCCAGTCCCGACGATCATTTCGGTGGACACCCATCGGCTGGTGCTGGAGGAGGTGGGTGGGCCGGCGGACTGGGAAGGACTCGGCCGCGCTCTCGCCCGATGCCACCGGGCGAGCGCCGACCGCTATGGGTATCACATCGACAACGTGATCGGCCCGCTCCCCCAGTCGAACCGGTGGGACGGGTCGTGGTCGAACTTCTTCATCGAGCAGAGGCTCAGTCCATACCTCGGCGACCTGCCGGCCGAGCTCGGTGATCGAATCCGCGCTCGGATCGACAGCGGCCACCTCGAAGCTCTCTTGGAGCATGGGCAGCTCCCGTCTCTGGTCCATGGCGACCTGTGGTCCGGCAACATCGTCGACGGCCGGTGGCTGATCGACCCCGCCGTCCACTACGCCGACCGGGAGCTGGACCTGGCCTTTGCCGCCGTCTTCGGCGGGATCCCCAATGTGATGTGGGAGGCATACAGGGAGGTGTGGCCGCTCGACGACGGGTGGGAGGAGCGCCGCCCTCTCCTCCAGCTCTATCACTTGCTCGTCCACGTTCGGCTGTTCGGCGGCGGCTACGTCCGCATGGTGGCTGAGCGCCTGACCGGCCTCGGGTGGTGAGGGGCTTCCTCAACCATCGCGGGCGGCGCGCCACACCGAATACTCGTCGGCCAGCCCGACGAACATCGGAGGCAAGAGCGCTCCGCTCAATACGCCCGCCGGCGTGATGAAAACGAGGAGCGCGAATACGTAGGCGGTGATGAACGCCACGGCCAACAGGCGGTTTCGAAGCACGTTCGGAACACCCGGCTCGTTGAGCGTCATGGCGATGCCGACCCCGAATCCGGCCGCGATCCCCAATACCGGTGCCAGGAGGCCCACTGCCAGGCCGATAGCGACGAGCAACCCCATGGCGCCCAGCACTCGTTTTGGCGCCCGGGCGTTCCGAGACAAGAAGCCCACTGCCACGAACACGAATGGGGCGATCGCCGCCGCCAGCCCCACCAGCTCCGGCCTCAGCACCGGATCCGTTGTGCCCTCTGGGGGAATGAAGGCGGCGGCATAGGCGAAATAGCTGAAGCACAACGGAACCAGGGCGACGGTGAGGGCCAGCCAGTTCCGCCGCCGGGAGGCGGTGTTGGCGTCGTCCCGCCGGGGGTCTCTCAACCCTTGACGGAACCGGCCGTGAGCCCGCGGACGAAGTACCGCTGCAGCAGGAAGAACACGGTGAGCGGCAGGATCATGCTCACCATGGCGCCTGCGGGCAGGAGGTTGAGCGCACCCTCACCCCGCCCCTTCAACGCCGCCAGCGCCACCGTCACGACCTCCTTGGTGGGATCGGCCACACCGAGGAAGACCAGGGCGACCAGGTAGTCGTTCCAGATCCACAGGAACTGGAGGGTGGCGAAGGCAGCCAATACGGGTGTCGAGAGCGGCACGATGAGACGTGTGAAGATCTGGAAGTGGCCCGCTCCGTCGATGGAAGCCGATTCGATCAGCGACGACGGCAACGAACCCATGTAATTGCGTAACAGGTAGACGGCCAGGGGCAGGCCGAATCCGGTGTGTGCCAGCCACACGCCGGGGAAGGTCCCGGTGATGCCGAGATTGGTGTAGATGCGCAGGATCGGGATCAGCGTCATCTGAAGGGGCACGACCATCAGCCCGACCACGATCGCGAACAGGAGCGTGCGACCCGGGAAGTCCATCCACGCAAAGGCGTAGGCGGCGAAAGCCGCCACCGTGATGGGTATCGCGACCGACGGGATGGTGACCGCCAGGCTGTTGGCGAAGGCGTTACCGAATCCCTGGCTGAGGACGGTGGAGTAGTTGTCCAACGTCCAGGCGCCCGACTCGAACAGGTTGCCGATGACGGTCCACCATCCGGAGCCCCGGATGTCGGACGGGTTTCGGAACGAGCTGATGATGAGCCCCAGAGCGGGGATCAGCCACAGGAGGGCGATCGCCGCACAGGCCAGGTACACGGGGAAACGCTTGGCGGAGAAGGACTCGCGGGGGTCCTTCGGGACCCTGACGTCGGCGACGGTCGGCTTTTCGGCGACTGCTGTCATCGTGTGGCTTCCTGTTCTCGGAACCTGCGGATGTTGATGACCAGGATCGGGGTGACGGCGATCAGGAGCACCACGGCCAGCGCCGCACCGATCCCGTTGTTCTGGAAGGTGAAGAACTCCGTGACCATCTTCTCGGCGACCACGGAGGTCCCGTCCCGGCCACCGGTCATGACGGCCACGATGTCGAACACCTTCCAGGTCGTGATGAGGATCGTGGTCCACACCACGACGATGGTCGAGGCGATGGTGGGGACGGTGATCCGACGAAACACCTGCCATTCGTTGGCGCCGTCGATGCGGGCCGCCTCGAGGAGCTCGTCGGGCACGCCTTTGATCGCCGCCGACAGGATGACCATGGCGAACCCCGTCTGAGTCCAGACCAGGATCACCATCAGGAAGAGGTTGTTCCAGAACGGCATCCGCAACCAGTCGGTGGGGGAGCCGCCGAGTGCCTGAACGATGGCGTTCAGCAACCCGATCTGCTCGCCGAAGCCCTCGGGGCGGAAGTTGTAGATGAACGTGAAGACCACCGAGGCTCCGACGAAGGACACCGCCATCGGCAGGAAGATCAGGGACTTGAACACCGATTCGGTGCGTCGGGGAAGCAGATCGGCCAGCGTGGCGATGGCCAGACCGGCGATGACGCACACGATGGGCACGATCACCGCCCAGAAGACGCTGTTGCGAATCGACAGCAGGTAGGAGCTCTCGGTGAAGATGCGTATGTAGTTGTCGAGACCGACGAACTCATCGCCCCGAGCGTTGCGGAGGCTGGTGAGGATCGTGTCCACGGTGGGGTACACGAGGTAGAAGCCGAGGATCATCAGCGCCGGTCCGGCGAAGACGAAGGGACGGACCGCGGCCTGGGCCCGCTCCGGCAGCAGGGTCACCACTCGGTCCAGCGCCCAGTAGAGGAGCCACACCCCGCCGACGCCGACCACGATCGCCAGGGCGATCTGGAGCAGCTTGTTGCGACGGGGGTCCTGGAGGAACTCGAAGACGACGAAGAAGAGAGCGAGTACTGCGGGGACGATCAGGGCGCTGATGATGCGCAGCAGCCACACGTGCGGAGCGTTGTCATGGGCCCCGGTTTCCGTCGAAGGCTGACCGACTTCCGCCTCTTCGTCCCGGAGCAGTGGGGTAGTCATCTAGTCCCTCCGTCCTTCCGTCCCTCGCGATCCGACCATAGCGGGCGGATCGGTTCGAAGTTGGCTGGAGGGGCGGTCTCCCGCCCCTCCAGTCCGTGCTCTTGTCAGATCACTCCGACGGCCAGCTCGCCTCGATCGTGTCGAGGATCGTTGCGATGTCGACACCGCTGGCGTGATCGACCATGCCGTCCCAGAACGTCCGCTGGCCGACCTCCGGGGGCATCAGGTCGGAGGCGTCGAACACGAAGGTGTTCTCCGCCAACGCCGTCGTGATTCCCTCGGCGAAGGTCTTGCCAGATTCGGTCTCGTAGCAGTTGGGATCGGTGTTGGCGTTGCCCGGCAGGCGTTCCACACCCGCAACACCGTGGCCGCCGTACGGCGCGATCCCGCCGCCCGAGGCCGACGCCAGGGTGCACTGCCACTCGGGGGTGATCCAGTCCTGGATCGCCCGGACGACGCCTTCGTTTGCCTCGAACACGATCAGGGTGTCGCCACCGCCCATGGCACCGGTGTTGCCATTGATGGTCGGGAAGTTGAAGACGCCGATCTCGGCTTCCTCACCCTCTTCGTACTCCGGCGCCTGCACGAAGAAGTTCGTCGCGAACGAACCCTGCTTCAGCATGGCGCATCCAGGTGGATCCTGGAACATCGGAGCAGGCGAGTCCTCGACGATGATGCTGGGCACGTTCTGAGCGCCGCCGAGGACGAAGCCCTCTCCATGGAGGATCTGGCTGAACGTCTCGAAGGCTTCGGCCACCATCGGATCGTTGAACGGGATCTCGTGCGTGTACCACTGCACATAGGCCTCGGAGCCGTGCAGGCGCACGAAGATGTCCTCGATCCAGTCGGTGCCGGCCCAACCGGTGGCGTCGCCAGCACCGTATCCGAAGCACCACGGGGTGATCCCGTCGGCGACCATCTGCTCGGAGAGCGCCACGAGGTCCTCGTAGGTCTCCGGGATCTCATACCCGTTCTCCTCGAACGTGGGCATGTGATAGAAGATGATCGACTTGTAGTTCGGGAACCACGGGATGCCGTAGTGCTTCCCGTCTTCGCACAGTCCGAGGTCCATCCAGTACTTCGAGTGGTTGGCCTCCATCTCGGCGATGTCGAAGCCCATGTCTTCGAGAGCCACCAGATGACCCTGTTCGGCAAAGGCGCAGATCGACGCCGGCTGAGGCGTGAACGCCACCTCGGGCGGGTTGCCGCCGTCGACGGCGATCCTCAACTCCGACTCGAAGTTGTCTGAACCGCGGTACGTGATGTTCGACCCCGTCTGCTCGTTGTAGACGTTGATGAAGCCCTGGAGGGCGTCACCCTCGAGCCCGGTCGGGGCGCCGAACAGAGCGAATTCCGCTCCGACCTGCTCGGCTTCACCATCCGGGGGCGTGGTCTCGCCACCGGTGTCCGGTGGAGTCGTGTCGCCGTCGGCCGGAGTGGTTGCCGGCGCTCCCGTGTCGGCGGGAGTCGTGTCGGCCCCGTCCTCCCCGTCGCCGCCACAAGCGGCCACGATGAGCGCGAGGACCGTCACGAGCGCCAGCAATCTCGCCCATCTCCTCATGTTTCCTCCTACTTGCTGGGTTGATGCCGGGGGGACCCGGCGGTCGATCAGTCCCGGCTCTGGGCCGGGGTACTGAAAGCGCTTTCGGACATTACGAGTGAGCGTGAACGTGCGTCAAGTGACGAAAGTCCGTTGATCTGCGCTTCTGGAGTTGCGTGGGCATCACGTGCCTCTCGACCGGGCCTTCTTCGCCCTCGAGACGGGCCAATACGAAGTTGGCGGCCCGGGCCGCCATGATGCTCACCGGCTGACGAACGGTCGTGAGTCCGAGCGCCTCGGCCACGGGCTGGTCGTCGAAGCCGACGACCGCCAGGTCCCCAGGTACGGCCAAGCCCGCCTCGTCGGCCGCCCACATCGCCCCGATCGCCATCTCGTCCGACAGGCAGAACACGGCAGTCGGCGCCGTATCGCCGAGGAGCTCTTGCATCGCCTCTTTGCCACCCGCCACCGAGAAGCTGCCCGCCGCTTCGAGCTCGGGCGGGAGGTCCAGTGCCCGACGTCTCAGCGCCTCGATCATCCCCCGGCGGCGCAAGGCAGCGGACTCGTTGTCGGCCGCCGCCTCGGGCCCCGCACCGATCAGGCCGATGCGCGTGTGTCCGAGATCGAGGAGGTGGTCTGTGGCGTCGGAGGCGGCGACGACGTTGTCGATCGTCACCGAATCGAACAGCCCCGTGTCCACCCCGATGGTGGCCACGGGCATAGGTCCTCCGGCGAGGTCTTCCCACAGTTGGTCCGGCATGAACAGGTCGCACAGGACGAGGCCGTCGACCCGCTTCGACAACGCCGGCAGCTCGGCGATGAATCGCTCGACGGCATCCGGCCCGTCGACCACCACAACGTGCATGTCCAGGGCTTCTTCGGCCAGCACCGCTTCGACTCCGGCGAGGACGTTGGCGTAGAACCAGGAGTTGAGGACCGGGAGGGCCACTCCCACCGTCCCCGATCGGCCGGCGGCGAGACGCGCCGCATGAGGGTTGGGCCGATAGTCGAGTTCCTCGGCGGCGCGTAGCACCTTCTCCCTTGTGGCCTGGGAGACGTGAGGGAGACCTCGCAGTGCCCGGCTGACCGTCGCCACGGAGACGCCGGCTCGGCTGGCCACGTCTTCGATCTTGGCTGCTCGAGACATGTGGCGCCGGGCCGAATGTAAGCGCTTTCCAAGGAAGGGTCAAGGTCAGCAAGCGGCGAGCGGCCCGATACCCTTCCGCCGATGAACTGGTGGGACAACGCCGTCGGCTACGAGGTCTACATCCGCTCTTTCAACGACTCGAACGGTGACGGCATCGGCGATTTCGACGGCCTCACCGAGCGGCTCGATCACCTGGCGTGGCTCGGAGTGGACGTGGTGTGGGTGACACCGTTCTATCCCTCGCCGCAGTACGACTTCGGCTACGACGTCGCCGACTACGAAGACGTCGACCCAGCGTATGGCGACATGGACGCTTTCCGTCGGTTCGTTGCCCGGGCCCGCGAACTCGGCCTGAAGGTGATGGTGGACATCGTCCCCAACCACACCTCGAGCCAGCACCGCTGGTTCCAGAAGGCTCTCGCCGACCCCTCTTCGCCGGAGAGGGACTACTACATCTTCCGACCGGGACGTGACGGCGGGCCTCCCAACAACTGGGTCTCGCATTTCGGAGGCCCGGCGTGGACGCTCGACGAGAAGAGCGGCGAGTACTACCTCCACCTCTTCCACCGGGAGCAGCCGGATCTGAACTGGTCGAACCCCGCGGTGCGCGACGAGTTCGACCGCATCCTCCAGTTCTGGATCGACGAGGGCGTCGACGGCTTCCGCATCGACGTGGCTCACGCCTTGATGAAGGACCAGGAGCTGCGCGACAACCCTCAGATCCTGCCCCTGCCCGACGATGCCACCCCCAACCAGGCGATGGCCGCCTTCGAGCACATCCACGACCACAGCCAGGATTCCACGAAGGAGATCTACAAGCGCTGGAAGAGCCTTCCCGGCGCCGACCGCGTTCTTCTTCTCGGAGAGGTCTACGTCCTCGACGTCGAGAAGAGCGCCTCCTACATGGGCATCGGCGGCCTGGACCTGTGCCTGTTCTTCGCTCTCAACCGCCGCCAGTGGGATCCGGTCGACTTCGTGGAGGAGATCCGCGCCTGGTCCCTCGCCTCGCCACACGGCTTCGCCTGGACGATATCGAGCCACGATGAGAGCCGCCCCGTCACCCGGTTCGGGGGAGGGGAGTTGGGAAGGGCCCGCGCTCTCGCCGTGTGGACGATCTTCGTCACGATCCCGGGAATGCCTTTCGTCTATCAGGGTGAGGAGCTGGGCCTCGAGGACGGCTACGTGGCACCCGAGCACGTCCAGGACCCCGTGGGTCTGGCCGCCTACGAGGAGAGCCGTGACTTCTGTCGCACCCCCATGCCGTGGGACTCGGGACCGAACAACGGGTTCTCTACCGCCCAGCCATGGCTGATCTCGGCGCCGCGCCGCCCAGAGGAGACAGTCGAGCACCAGCGCCAGGACGGCGACTCTTTCCTCCATCGCTTCCGGCGCCTCCTCGCCACCCGCAAACGACTGGCGTCCCGGCGGGGTGCAAAGGTGGAGTGGCTGCCGGCGCCGCCCGGGGTGGCGCTCGTGATCTGCGGGCAGGTGCTCGGGATCTCGAATCTGGGCGACGAGCCCGTAGAGGTGGAGTTGCCCCCCGGCGAGTGGCGTCTCGAGTACACGCCCGAAGGCCGTGAGGGTGACGTCGTCTCCGGGAGCGTCGAGGTCCCGGCGACCACAGGCTGGATCTATTCGGCGGCCGAGCGTCAGCGCTTGGCCTGACCCGAGTCGGGGTCGACCATGAGGCTCGAGACATCCACCGCCTCGAAGTCGGAGCCGCGCACCGACCGCAACTGGCGGAGCACGTCGTTGTCCCACCGCGGATCGGGGGCTCCGGATAGGTACCAGGGCGAACCGTTGTCGGCCAGGATGATGCCGTACGTCTTCATGGCCTCGAGGATCACCCGGACTTGGGGGTGGAAGCCGCTCGTGTCGAAGTCGGCCCGGAGACGGAAGCGCTGACCCATCGGCGGCAGTGAGGGGTCGTTGCCGGCGCCGGCGTGATGGCGGGCCGGCCACACGTGCTCGTTGCGGGTGCGGGGAGCGGTGAACCGAAGGGCGTGACGGATCTCGCCGGAAGCCACCTCGTCGTAGCGGACCAAGCCGGGGAAGATCGGCAGGCCGGCGGCGTCGGCGCTCGTCCACCCGTCGGGCCGGAGCCGGGAGGAGTCGAGATCGAAGACCGCCCCTGAGGCCGCCTCCCACGCCCCTCCCCGCTGCGGATAGGCGGCGAACAATTCGTAGAGCTTGCATCGATACCGGTCCACCACGATCACGTGACGGTCGCCATCGGAGTCCGGCCCGCCTTCGATCGGCGCATCGGCTGGGATCGGGTACGGCCCGGGATCAGATTCGTCGCCGTAGGCGGTGAAGCGGATGTCGACCAGAGGGGTGCCGGCGTCGACCTCGACGTAGGGAATGCCGATCGGGCTGTTGGATCCCGGCGGCCAAACTCCCGAGCCGAAGTCGGGATGCACCGTCTGGTCGGTGCCGATGGAGGCGATGTAGGCGTCCGATCGCGGATGGGTGGGCAGGTCATCGATGGGCGTGTTCCAGATGTCGTCGGCGGGGAACGTGGGGCATCGGTCCGGAGGGGCGAGGGGGTCGAGGTCCAGGGCGCGGGAGAGGAAGGTGGCCATCTCCGCCCTCGTGACGAGACGATCCGGACAGAAACGGGTGTTGGCCGGTGGATCGCACCCACGTGTGACTCCGGCGGCAGCCAGGGCCCCGATGTCTTCTGCGAAGACCGATCCGGCGACGTCGGTGAAGCTGGGCGGATTCGGGGCATACCCGAAAGCCCGGACGAGGAACGCCGCCATCTGTCCCCTCGTGACCGGTTCCTCCGGGCAGAACCGCCGGTTGCGCGGTGGATCACATCCCCGGGTGATGCCGCGAGCAGCAATGGCACCGACGTCGTGGCGGAAGACCGAATCCATCGTGTCCTCGTAAGACGCCGGACGGGCCTCGAGGTCCAGCGCTCGAGTCAGGAAGGCTGCCATCTGGCCGCGCGTGACCGGATCGTCGGGGCAGAACCGGTCGTCGGTCGGCGGGTTGCATCCCCGGGTGATCCCTTCGGCGGCGATGGCCTCGATGGCTCCTTCGTGAACGGAGCCGTCGTCGTCTGTGAACGACCCACCCGGTGCCATGGCCAGGAAGAGGGCTCCGAGGGCGGCAGCGATGAAGCGCATGGCGGCGTTATCGGCCTCCCTCTCCTCTCTCCTGAGGCCGACGCCACCCGATGAGGAGTTGAATGGCGGCGATCACGAGGCCAAAGGCGACGACGATGGCTCCCGTCCAACCGTCGACCCACCCCCAGCCGAGCAGAGAGTCGGCCGAGAAGCGACCTGGACCGAGCACGCCGATCACCGCCGCAACCAAGGACAGGGTGGCGACGTATTCCCAGCCTTCGTCGGGGCGACGGAACACGAAGAAGCCGGAGGCTCGGTGGACGGCCCAGAAGGCGATCGTCATCGTGGCGACCAGTCCGGCGACGGCGAACGGCGTGAGGAAACCGAGAACGAAAGAAGCCCCGATCGCCAACTCGCCGCCGGCGGAGAGGGTGGCGGTGACGATGGGGCGGGTGAAGCCCTTTTGGTCGAACCATTTGGCGGTGCCGGTGAGGGACCGGGCGTGGTGGAACCCGTGAGCCAGCATCACGATGCCGAGCCACAGGCGGAGAGCCAGGAGCACCCAGTCGATCACCGGATGGCCTCCAATACGGCATCGGCGGCCAACTCGGGCCAAGGCTCGCCCTGGACCGATTCCAGGATCGCCACGAGCCGGGAGGGAGAGGTGACCTCCCCGAGTCGGCCGATGACGAAGGCGGCATAGAAGGCGGGCCACATTGCGTCCGGTTCACCGGCCAGGGAGACGGTTTCGTATTCGTGGTGGGCTTTTCTCGCCCCTTCGAGGGCGACGACCAGGTCCGCACGTCGCATGCGGGGAGTATCGCCCGTTGGCTGCGCCTGTGCCTCCCACCGGTGGCAGGCGCCGACGACCGCGAAGATCAGTCGACGCCTGCCTGGTTGCCCTGGATCACTCCAGAGCCAAAGCGAGAACCTCGCTCATGTCCTCGACCAGGTGGATCTGGAGGTCGTTGCGCACCGATTCGGGCACGTCGTCGAGATCCACCTCGTTGCGCTTGGGCAGGATCACCTCGGTGAGGCCCGCCCGGTGGGCGGCGAGCACCTTCTGCTTCACCCCGCCGATCGGCAACACCTTGCCCTGGAGAGTCACCTCTCCGGTCATCCCCACCTCGTTGCGTACCTTCCGACCGGTCAAGAGAGATGCCAGGGCTGTCGACATGGCGATACCCGCCGACGGACCGTCCTTCGGGATGGCCCCGGCCGGGACGTGGAGGTGGAACCGCTGGTCGAGGTCTTCACGGTCGATGCCCAGCGCATCGGCGTGCGACTCCACGTAAGACAACGCGATCCGCGCCGACTCCTTCATCACGTCTCCGAGTTGGCCGGTGAGGACCAGGTCGCGGCCGCCTTCCATCCGCGTCGCCTCGATGAACAGGACGTCGCCGCCGGCGCCGGTGACCGCCAAGCCGGTGGCGACACCGGGGACGTCGGTCCGGTCCTTGGCCTCGTCCTTCCAGACCTTGGGCTTGCCCAGGTGCTCCGCCACGTCGTCGGCGTCGACCACCACCGGCAGCTCGCCTTCTCCCTTGGCGATGATCGTGGCGACCTTGCGGGTGAGCTTGCCCAGCTCGCGCTCCAGGTTCCGGACACCCGCCTCACGGGTGTATCGGTCGACGATGGTGGCGAGCGCCGCCTCAGTCACGATGAGCTCTTCTGGCTCCAGTCCGGCTGCCCGCAGCTGACGAGGAAGCAGATGGTCGCGGGCGATGTCGACCTTTTCCAGGTCGGTGTACCCGTCGATGGCGATGACTTCGGTCCGGTCGAGCAGCGGAGCCGGGATCGTCTCCAGGACGTTGGCCGTGGCGATGAACAGCACGTCGGACAGGTCGAGGTCCGTCTCGAGGTAGTGGTCGCGGAACGTGTGGTTCTGCGCCGGATCGAGCACCTCGAGGAGAGCCGAGGACGGGTCGCCTCGCCAGTCGGCGCCGACCTTGTCCATCTCGTCGAGCATGAAGACGGGGTTCATCGAGCCGGCCTCGATGAGGGCGCGGACGATACGCCCCGGCCGGGCGCCCACGTAGGTGCGGCGATGGCCGCGGATCTCGGCTTCATCGCGGACGCCACCGAGGGCCACCCGGACGAACTTGCGACCCAAGGCACGGGCCACCGACTCGCCCAGCGAGGTCTTGCCCACCCCAGGCGGTCCGACGAGCAGCAGGATGGCCCCGGCCTTGCGATTCTCATCGCCTTCGAGGCCGCGCTCACGCCGCAACTTCCGCACCGCCAGGTGCTCGACGATGCGTTCCTTGACGTCGTGGAGACCGGTGTGGTCGGCGTCGAGGACGGCCCAGGCCTCGTTGAGGTCGAGGCGGTCCTCGGTGTACTTGCCCCACGGCACCTCGAACATCGTGTCGAGCCACGTGCGCACCCAGGAGTGCTCCGGGGACTGCTCACTCATCCGCTCCAGCCGGTCGATCTCCCGCTTGACGGCCTCGGCGACCTTTTCGGGCATCTGGGCTTCTTCGAGCTTCTGGCGGTACTGGTCGGCGACGTCGTCGTCCTCGCCCAGCTCCCGACGGATCGCCTCCATCTGCTGGCGGAGGATGTACTCGCGCTGGCTCTTGTCGATGCGCTCCGCCGCCTCTTCGCGGATCTTGCGGCGCAGGTTGAGGTCGGCGAGCACCTCGCGCATCCAGCCGAGGAGCTTGCCCAACCGGGCGTGGACGTCGATGGTCTCGAGGATCTCGACCTTCTGCTCGAGCGAGAGGTCCGGGGAGTAGACAGCCAGGTCGGCCAGCTGTGACGGATTGTCGATGGATAGGAATCGATCGGCCACGCCACCGCCGACGCCGCGCAGCTCCAGGACCTCGCTGACGACGGCTCGGTACTCGGCGACGAGTTCTTCGAGGGCCGGATCGTTGATGACGTCGGCTTCCGCCACCTCTTCGGCGGCGCACCACAGCGCCCCGCTCTCGTCGGTGGAGCCCGAGCCGACCCGCGCCCGGGAGATGCCGCTCACGACCACATGGCCGGCCTCGTCCTGGTCACTGATCTCGGCGATCGTGCCCACCGAGGCGTAACGGCCGTCGACGCGCGGCACCAGGAGCAAGCGACCGCCGGAGCGGCGCGCCGCTTCGAGTGCGGTCTTGCCCTCTGCCGTCTCGATGCGCAGCGTCACCACCATGTGCGGGAAGACGACGCCGTTCGTCAGCGGAAGAACCGGCAGAGAAAGCTGATCGGTATGGGGCATGGGAGTAATCCTCTTGTGAATCTGAGCCTTGTGGACTTAGGAAACACCTCATGTCCGGGTGCTATTCCTCTCGGCCTCCACTAGCCTAGCGGAAACCCAACAATCAGATTCATGAAATATGACATGGGTGCACTCAGGTTGTACCCTGTGAACGTTTGATCGATCTTCGACTACGAAGCAAACCGAAAGGACCACCATGGCCAGAGCAGTCGGTATCGACCTGGGCACCACCAACAGCGTGATCGCCGCCCTGGAAGGTGGCGAGCCCGTCATCATTCCCAACGCGGAAGGATCCCGGACCACTCCGTCCGTCGTCGCCTTCAAGGAGGGCGAGGTCCTCGTCGGCGAGGTGGCCAAGCGCCAGGCGATCACGAACCCGGACAAGACGGTCCGGTCCGTGAAGCGCCACATGGGCGAGAACACCTGGCGGATCGAGGCTGAGGGCAAGTCGTACACGCCTCAGGAGATCTCCGCGCGCATCCTCATGAAGCTGAAGAGGGACGCGGAGGCCTACCTCGGCACTGAGGTGACGGATGCGGTCATCACCGTTCCCGCCTACTTCAACGACGCCCAGCGCCAGGCCACCAAGGAGGCAGGCCAGATCGCCGGCCTCAACGTGTTGCGCATCATCAACGAGCCCACGGCGGCTTCGCTCGCCTACGGCCTCGACAAGGAGGGCGACCAGACCATCCTCGTCTTCGACCTCGGTGGCGGCACGTTCGACGTCTCGGTCCTCGAGATCGGCGAGGGCGTGTTCGAGGTGAAGGCGACCTCGGGCGACACCCACCTCGGTGGCGACGATTGGGACCAGGTGATCATCGACTGGCTGGTCAAGGGGTTCCAGAACGACTACGGCGTCGACCTGTCGCAGGACCGGATGGCGATGCAGCGCCTCAAGGAGGCGGCCGAGAAGGCGAAGATCGAGCTCTCCTCGGTTTCGGAGACCGAGATCAACCTGCCGTTCATCACCGCCACAGCCGAGGGCCCGCTGCATCTCCAGCAGAAGCTGACCCGGTCCGAGTTCGAGAAGCTGTCGGCGGATCTTCTCGAGCGCACCAAGGGCCCCTTCCACCAGGCCATCAAGGACGCCGGCATCTCCGTGTCCGACATCGATCACGTGGTGCTGGTCGGTGGCTCGACCCGTATGCCCGCGGTTCAGGAACTCGTTCGTGAGCTGACCGGCAAGGACCCCCACAAGGGCGTGAATCCCGACGAGGTCGTGGCGGCCGGTGCCGCCATCCAAGCGGGAGTGCTCAAGGGTGACGTCAAGGACGTTCTCCTGCTCGACGTCACGCCGCTGACCCTCGGCATCGAGACGAAGGGGGGCGTGATGACGAAGATGATCGAGCGGAACACGACCATTCCCACCCGCCGGTCGGAGATCTTCTCCACCGCCGAGGACAACCAGCCCGAGGTGGAGATCAATGTCCTCCAGGGAGAGCGGGCGATGGCCGCGGACAACAAGAGCCTCGGCAAGTTCCGTCTGACCGGGATCCCGCCTGCCCCGGCGGGCGTGCCCCAGATCGAGGTCACGTTCGACATCGACGCCAACGGCATCGTGCATGTCAGCGCCAAGGACCTGGCCACGGGCAAGGAACAGGCGATGACGATCACCGGCGGCTCCGCCCTGTCGCAGGAGGAGATCGACCGGATGATCAAGGACGCCGAGAGCTACGCCGAGGAAGACCGCAAGCGGCGGGAGGCGGTGGAGACCCGCAACCGAGCGGAGTCCCTCGTCAACCAGACCGAGCGCGTCCTCAACGAGCAGGGCGACAAGCTGTCGGACGACGAGCGGTCTTCGATCGAGTCGGCCCTGTCGGAGCTCAAGGAGGCGGTCGCCTCGGAGAGCACCAGCACCGAAGACCTGCGCTCGAAGATGGAGCGGGTCGCCCAGGTCTCGCAGTCGGCGTTCACCCGGATGTACGAGCAGGCTGCGCAGCAGGCGCAGGCCCAGACCGGGGGCGCCGGGGATGCCGGTACGGTCGACGACGACGAAGTGGTCGACGCCGAGATCGTCGACGAAGGCGACGAGAGTTGAGTCGGTGCGAGGAGGTCAGAGGCCATCCCGGTCTCCGACCTCGCCGCCTGACGGATGAGACATGGGCATGACTGAAAAGCAACATGAGACAGAGCACGAGCAGATCGTCCAGGCAGAGGCGGTGCTCGACGAGTCGGAGCGCCAGCCGACGGCCGATGACCTGGGCCTGGAGCTGCCCGAGGATCCCGAGGAGGCGATCAGCTACCTCCTGACCAAGGTGCATGAGGCGCGGGAGGAGGCGGCGACCTACCTCGACGACCTCAAGCGGGTCGCGGCCGACTTCGACAACTACCGGCGCCGGGCAACCCGCGAAATCGGGGAGGCCACCCAACGAGCGGCCGAGAGGATCGTGACCGAGCTTCTCCCCGCCCTGGATACGTTCGACGCCGCCCTCGCCTTCGAACCGTCGACCGACGCGGAGGAGAAGCTCCTCGCCGGGATGCACCGCACCCGCGAGCAGCTCCTGACGATCCTCCAGGGCGAAGGGCTGGAGGTCGTGCCGTCGGTGGGCGAGGTCTTCGACCCGGAGATGCACGAGGCGGTCATGTCACCGAACCCGGGCACCGGCCGACTGGTAGTGAAGGAAGAGCTGCGACGAGGCTATCGCCTCAAGGGCCGGCTGGTTCGGCCCGCACTCGTCTCTCTGGACTACGCGGAGGAAGCCGGCCAGACCGAGGCTGAAGGGGAGACCGAGGAACACGAGAGGTGAACCGCGACTGGGTGGAGAAGGACTTCTACGCCGTCCTGGAGGTGTCGCCTGACGCCAGCCAGGACGAGATCAAGCGCGCCTACCGAAAGCTCGCCCAGAAGCTCCACCCCGACGCCAACCCCGGCGACCCGGAAGCGGAGGAGCGGTTCAAGGCGGTTTCGGAGGCGTATTCGGTCCTCTCAGACCCCGAGCAGCGCAAGGAATACGACCAGGTGCGACGTCTCGTGTCCTCCGGCTTCGGGGCCGGCGGCGGGCCCGGCGGTTTCGGTGGCTTCGGCGGCTTCGGCGGCCAGCAGGTCCGCGTCGAGGACCTGAGCGACCTGTTCTCAGGTCTCGGCGGGCTCGGCGACATCTTCGGTGGGCGGACGCGGCGCAGCACCGGGCCGACCCGGGGGTCCGACGCACGCGCCGACCTGACTATCTCCTTCGAGGAGGCGTTCCGCGGCGTCACCACCACGTTGCAGGTGCGGGGCCAGACGACCTGCTCCCATTGCGGCGGCAGCGGGGCCGAGCCGCCCAGCCGCCCCCGGACCTGCCCGACCTGTAACGGCACGGGCACGGTGGCCCGCAACCAGGGCTTCTTCTCCTTCTCCGAAGCGTGCCCGCAGTGCCGTGGCGCCGGCGTGATCGTCGACCAGCCCTGCACGGTGTGCCGGGGCTCGGGCGCCGAAGTGCGCACCCGCTCCATCCGGGTTCGCATCCCCGCCGGCGTCAAGGACGGCGCCACGATCCGCATCCCCGGCAAGGGAGCGCCGGGTCGCAACGGAGGGCCCCCTGGAGACCTGCTGGTCGACGTGCACGTCACCCCCCATCCGCTGTTCGGGCGCCGCGACAAGCACCTCACCGTCACGGTGCCCATCACCTACGCCGAGGCGGCCCTGGGGACGCGCATCACCGTGCCCACGATGAACGGTCCGGTCAAGATGAAGATCCCGCCGGGCACGACGAGCGGTCGCGTCTTCCGGATCAAAGGCAAGGGGTTCGACACCGGCCAGGGCCGGCCCGGGGATCTACTCGCCAAAGTGGAGATCCAAGTCCCCAAGCGGCTGTCGAAGGAAGAGAAGCAGCTGCTAGAGCAGTTGGCCTCCTACGACCGCGATGACATTCGTGCCCACTTCCAGCCGTACTTGACATGATGGAGCAGCGATGAGTGACCGGGCACAGAAACGAGCCGTGTTCGTCATCTCGGTGGCGGCCGAGTTGGCGGGGATGCATCCCCAGACCCTGCGCATCTACGAGCGAAAGGGCCTCATCGACCCCTACCGCACGCCAGGAGGGACCCGACGGTACTCGCAAGAGGACATCGAGCGCCTCAAGCTCATTCAGCAATTGACTTCCCAGGGTCTGAACCTGGAGGGTGTCAAGCAGGTCCTCGCCCTCCGCGACGAGCTCCAGCGCCTGCGGGCGAAGGTCGAAGAGATGGAAAAGCGTCTCGACGCCGTCACCCGCGAGGCTGAGCAGAAGATGAAGGAGCTCCACCGTTCCTACCGGCGAGAGATCGTCGTTCGTTCCGAGGCGTGGCCCGATCTGCGCAGGCCGAACAACTGAGGCTCAGCGAACGACGTCGATGTCGGCGCCGAACAGGCGCAACGCTCGCTCGGTTCGCCGCCACGACTCAGGATTGCGACTGGCGGGAAGGATCCGGTAGCTCCTCCCCTCCACCCACGTCGGAT
>Ga0207873_1001171_pt1 | contig 26339 bp, 25 predicted proteins | sample BGWIniCompost_FD_187373 | JGI IMG/M metagenome (GOLD analysis project Ga0207873, IMG submission 187373) | Cellulose adapted compost microbial communities from Newby Island Compost Facility, Milpitas, CA, USA - BGW Initial Compost (SPAdes)... ...
GTCCGAGGCGGCGAGCCGATACGCCTCGATCGCCAGATGCCAAGCCGCAGGCTCGTCCGGCGCAACCAACCCGATCCGCTGCACGATCCCCAGGGCGAGCAGGCTGATGTAGCCCTGGGAGTTGGGAGGGATCGTCCATCCGGTGTTACCGAACAAGTCCAGACCGAGCGGTTCGACCCAGTCGGCTTGCACACGGTCGAGGTCGTCGGGGGTGACGTGGCCTTCGAGTGCCCTGACGAGCGCGTCGCCGACCCGGCCCGAGTAGAACGCGGCCCGGCCCGACTCGGCGATGCCTTCGAGGGTGGCGGCCAGCTCCGGGCGACGAATGCGTTCCCCTTCGAGAGGAGGCCTGTGGTTGGGGTACATGGCAGCGGCCGACGGCTCATCGCCCAACTCGTCGTGGCGGGCGGCGAAGGCGGCGGCGAGCTCACGACTGGCCGGAAAACCATCCCGAGCGAGACGAATCGCCGGCTCCAGTATCTCGCCGAGGGAGAGTCGGCCGAACGACCGGTTCATCTCCAGCCAACCGTCTATGCAGCCGGGGACGGTGACGGCGGCCGGGTGGCGCTGTGGGATCTCGTCGGCGCCGGCCGCACGCAGGTCTTCGGCGAGACGGGCGGCACCGCTTCCCGCCCTGCCCGATGCATTCAGCGTCTTCGGCCTATCGCTTCCCGGTGCGACGATCAAGGCGAACAGATCACCGCCTATCCCACAGGTCTCGGGGGCGACGACCCCCTGAACGGCGTTGGCGGAGATGGCGGCGTCCACGGCGTTGCCTCCTCGCGCCAGGGTGGCCATCGCAGCCTGGGTGGCGAGGCGGTGCGGGCTCACGGCAGCACCGCCGAACCCGGTCATTTCGGTCGGGCGAAGAGGGATGATCGGTGGGGCCATCGGGTCAGCGCCGCAGGTCCGGGACGACCCGGTTGAGGGCGTCGAGGACAGCCCGGACCACAGCCCGCGATTCGTCCTCGTCGACTAGTGCCGAGCCCACCATCAGCCGCTCCTGCTGATTGGTGACGAGCACGATCTGCGCTACCGCCACCCGCCGCGAACCGAGTGTGGGGACGTCCACCGAAGCCACCGCAAACGAGGCGTCGGAGTGGAGCGCCTGGCCGAGTGCCTCGAGCACGGCTTCAGCCACCAGGCGGTTCCGTGTCGCTCGCGCCGCGGCACCTGTTGTTTCGCCTGTGAGCAGCTCGTCGTGCCACTCCAACGTCACTTTGACCGAGGACTTCGACCCGTTGGTCGTTTCGACGATGTCGACTATGGCCGGGCGGTCCCCGCTCGACAGGTCGGTATCGGCGAGTTGGACGACGGAGACGATCCTGCGGTCGACATCGATCCCGAACGCGGCGGCGGCCAGCGACTGAACGTCTCGGACCACCTGCTTGGCGGGCTTGTTCGTCCGGGCGAGCACGTGGATCTCCTCGAGGCGCGACTCCGTGCCGACGACGCGTACGGCTTCGACGCCGTCCAGGCGGGCGAGCTTCTCCTGGAGTGCTGAGACATCCATCGTCGGGGAGGGTACACGTCGGATTGTGCACCTCTATCCCTCAATATCGGAGGATCACCAGCCGATGTACCTGTTGAGCAGCAGGGCCCCGACGGCTACATTCTGAGCGCCGCCACGGAGGCGACGCCACGTCGTACGGTTGCGCAGCCGTCTACGAGGTTTGAGAAGCGGGCGAGTCAGGGGCTGGAGATGTTGACAACCGAAGGTTCCCGGAGAGGATCCGGGAGCATGCGGGGTACCCCGGCGAAGCGATTGGCCTAGATCGACCCAACGACCCAAGCGGAGCGGAACGTGACATCGAGCAGGAGTGCTCGATGAACACAATCCAGTAGGTGGTCGAAGAATATGAAGGGCAAGCTCGTTCGGATCCTTGCCGCGGCCAGCAGCCTTGCAGCCCTCATTGCTGCAGGTTCGGCCAATTTCAAGATCGGCTGACCCGCCTCGTCGGGGACCCGCGAAAACTCGTATGAGCACTGTAAGACGACGCCAACTCCGAATTGCGGCCCTCTATCTCGTCCTTGGGTTGAGCGCGCTCGCCGCGGTGTTGGTGTTCGCCGATCCACCCGGTTGGACCCTTTGGTTCGTCTTCGCTGTCGCCTTCGCCGCCCTGGAGTGGAACGCGGTCGAAGTCAACGACAGGCTGTTCCAGAGCTCTGGCTCCATGGTGGCTATCACCGCCGGGACCGTGTTCGCGTTGTCTTCGGATTCGAGTGCCGTGTATGCCATGGCCCTCATGGCGGTGCTCGGGCCGCTGGTTCCTGCGGACATCAAGCACCGTCGTTGGTTCCAGCCCGTGGCGAACCTCGGTCAGCTGATACTCGCAGCCGTCGCCGCAGGACTCGTCCTCGACTCGACCCTCGGTGACATCACCCGGATCGACTCCTCGGTCTTGCTGCGCGTGGCGATGGCCGGTGCTGCGGCGTCGGTTGTCCACTCGGTGATCAACTTCGCTCTGGTTTCGGTGGCCGTGCGGTCCGTCTATGGCAACCGAAACCTGCTGCCCTGGTCGGGCATCCACATGCTCGTCTCGTCCCAGGTCGTGATGGGTGTGGTTGGAGGTCTTCTCGGTGCGGCCTTCCGAGTGGTCGACAAGACCGCTGTCATCGTGTTGATACTCGTCGTCTACCTGGTGGCTCACTTGTCGCTGGCTTCCTACTCCCAGCTCCGGGAGGCGCATCAGGCCGCTCTCCGTGGCTTCGTCAAAGCGCTCGAAGCCCGGGACCTCTACACCCGTGGCCACACCGAACGCGTCGCCTACTTCGCCCAGCTCATCGGCGAGGAGCTCCGTTTCACCGGCACCCAGCTGGAGCGGCTTCGGTGGGCCTGTCTCATACATGACCTCGGCAAGCTGGCCATTCCCGGCGAGCTCCTCTCCAAACCCCAGCTGACACCAGAGGAGTTCGAAGAGATGCGGCAGGCCGCCGGCAAGGTCCAGTCGATCCTGGCCGAAGTGGACTTCCTCCGGCCAATGGTGTCCATCTCCGGGGTCCACTACATCGATCTGGATCGTTTCGATCCGTCCAATTGGTCGCTCGAGGCGTCGATCGTCGCTACCGCCGATGCCTTCGACGCTCTCACTTCGACACGGCGATATCGCATGGCAATGAGCCAGCAAGAGGCGTTCGAGGAGCTGCGTTCCGACACCTCGGGCCGCTTCTATCCGGATGTGGTCGATGCCCTCGAACGAGCTCTGGAGAGGACCGGCGAGGTCTACGGCGCCACGAGCTCCACCCGAACGACCGACACGCGGGAGGGGGCGCGCCTTGCCTAAGCGAATCGTCTGGCGCATTCTCGTCGCCGCTGTCGTCGTCGCGTCCACGGTCGCCAGCGCCCTCGTCGTGTCCGATTCGGACGTTCCGCTGACGCGGGCAGTGATCGCCGCGCTCGCCGCCGGTGCCGCATCGTTCGTCGCCCCGGCAGTTTCGAGCCGCAACCGCCTCACTCTCGCGATCTCGGTCGGCGCCGCGTTGCCCTTCGTCCTCGTCGACGGCCGATTCGAGGCGGCTGGAACGATGGCCGTGTTCTTCCTCGGTGGCACTCTTCTCGCCTTGACCGAATACATACGCCGGGGCTCGGTTCGCAGGTCGCTCCTCTACGCAGGTCGTCTGTTCGTCGGCTACTGCGGCTTCGTCTTCGCCTTCGGTGCGATGAGGAACCTCGTCGGCGGTTCCCTCGGGTCGTCCGGATGGGACGCGTTGGTCGCTTTCTTCGTCGGCGGTGTGATCTGGATCGGGATCGACCTGGCTCTGTGGTCGGGAACCGCCTCCAACGACGCCCGCGTGTCGCCGCGCTTCGTCGCCCTCTCCGGCCTGAAGGACCTGAACGTGTTCATCACTTTGATCGCCACCGGCGGTCTGTTCGGGATGATGTACGGGGCGATCGGATGGTGGGCGCTTCCGGTGGCCCTCCTACCGTACAGCTTCGCCCACGGTGCCTTCCGTCGCTTCCAGGAGACCAAGTCGACCTATCGGCAGACGATTCGGGCCCTCGCCCAGATTCCCGAGGTCGCCGGGCTCAACCTCAGCGGCCATTCCGACCGCACCGCGGCGCTGGCCGTGGCCATGGCCCAGGACATGGGCTTGAGTCCCGAGGAAGTCGAGGACGTCGAATTCGCGGCTCTGATGCACGACATTGGTCACATCACGCTCAACGACCCAACGGTCGCCGAGCATGGGTGGACGCGGGAGGACCTCGCCCGGTGGGGCGCCGAGATCATCGCCGGCGCCCCGTCGCTGGACCGGGTGGCGAGTCATGTGCGGCGCCAATACGAGCCGTACCGCAACCCCGGCGAAGAATCGGATCCCTCGGTCTCCAAGGTCTCCCGCATCATCAAGACGGCGTCGGCCTACGACGCTCACCGGATGGGCGAAGGCCTGTCACAACTCGAGGCACTGGAGCGACTGCACCAGGGCGCCGCCTACGAGTACGACCCCGAGGTCGTCGCCTCCCTGCGTCGCGTTCTCGAATCGGGAGTCTCGGTCAACGCTTGACCGACGCCGACCCCGCCTGAGCACGAGCGCCTCGCTTGAACCAGCGCACCGGACGCCGCAGTTCCGATTCGAGGAAACGGGCCAGACCGACGGCGAGGAACACGTCGCCGAGTGACACCACGTTTCCCTGGTTGCCGATTCGGATCGGTATCACGTCAGCCAGAAACGGAAGCCGGGTGTTGGCATCCAGCATCACGTGCTTGTAGGAGCCTTCGACCGACATCGCCTGATCGGCGAAACCCGCCGCCACTTGCCAGGCTCCCTCGAGGACAGGCATGCCTCCGTTGAGGGCGATGACGGAGAAGTTCATGAGGACACCGACTCCGGCGAGCCACATCCCGGTCCGCTCCCGGTTGAGCACGACGAGGACCAGGAGCAGAACGAAAGAGGTCAGGATCATGGCCAGGCCAGCACCCTCGGCCCAAGAGGCTGAGGAAGGTAACCAGGCTGTTGCGATCTGCAGTAGGAATGCCAAAGGGAGAAGCCACCACATCCGGAGTTGGATGTCGCCGAGGTTGGTGAGCCTCCCACCTCGCAGGACTGCGATCGTCATAGCCAGAAACAGGACGAGCGCAAGCCATAACATGCGTCAGCCGACGGTATCACAGCCCGCTACGTGAGCAAGGAGGAAGGGCAGTTGATTCGCTACGAAGTCTCGGGACGGCGGGCGACGATCACGATCGACGACCCCGAGCGGCGAAATCCGATGTCGACCGAGACGATGGTGGGCCTCGTCGACGCCACCCGCCGCGCCCTCGCCGACGATGACGTAGCGGTGATCGTCTACACCGGAGCGGGCGAAGCCGCCTTCAGCGCTGGGGGTGACCTGTCGGGTGGATTCGTCGACGACCCGATCGGCTTGCACCGGTCGCGTGGAGCATTGGCCGACCTCTTCCGGCTCATCGTCCGCGGGGGCAAGCCGACCGTCGCCCGGGTCAACGGCCACGCCCTCGCCGGGGGCTTTGGTCTGGCGGTGGCGTGCGACATCGTCATATGTGTCGAAGACGCCAAGCTCGGGACTCCTGAGATCTCTGTCGGGCTGTGGCCCATGATGATCTCCGCGGTGCTGCTGCGGTCGATGCCTCGCAAGGTCGTACTCGACCTGATGATGACGGGACGACTCATCGACCCCGAGGAGGCCCAGCGACTCGGTGCAGTTTCACGCGTCGTGGCTCGTCACCAACTCGACTCCGCAGTCGACGAGGTGGTGGAGAGTCTCTCGAGCAAGAGTTCGGCCATCCTCGAGTTGGGCCGCGACAGCTTCTACTCCGTCGCCGACCTGGACTTCGACTCGGCCCTCGATCGCCTCCAGGGAGGGCTGACGGCGGTGGCGCTCACCGAAGATGCCCGCGAGGGAGTCGCCGCCTTCTTGGAGAAACGCACGCCGAACTGGTCGGGCAGATAGAGCCTCCACGCGCCCGACGGTTTGTGGCCGGTTCTCGTCACACCCGGCTTGGTCTGCCACAGCTAGTTCTCTCGGCTCGGTCGGGTCCTTGGACATCTAGGAAAATCACCCATCAGAGTTAGCCTTCCCCCCAGTGGGAACTCGCCGCATTCTTCGTCGCGTGGGCTGGGCACTGATCGTTGGTGCCTGCCTCGTGCTGGCCTTTCTCGGTTACCAGCTCTACATCACCGACTTGCTCAACGATCGCGTCCAGGCCGAGGCGATGGCGTCGCTGGATGCCGAGCTCGCCGAACGGCGCAGCCAACTCCCCGAACCCGAGGAAGTGCCGGTCACGGTCCCCGAGGAGGAGCCGGAGACACCCGCTTTCGTCCGCACCAGCTTCGTGCCGGAGGCAGGCGTGCCCGAGGGAGAGGCTCTCGGTCGGATGACGATCGAAAAGATCGGGGTAGACGAGGTCGTTTTCGAGGGAGTCGACAGCGACACGCTGAAGAAAGGCCCGGGTCACATGCCCTGGACCCCGGTGCCGGGCCAGCCAGGAAACGCCGTGATCTCGGGCCACCGAACCACCTATGGGCGGCCTTTCTACGACCTCGATCAGCTCGAGGTCGGAGACGAGATCCACGTGGAGACGGCGGTCGGAGAGCACGTCTTCGAAATCCGCGAGATCCACATCGTCGAACCGGACGACGTCTGGGTCACCGAGGAGAAGCCGGGGGCGTGGCTGACGCTCACGACATGCCACCCACACTTCTCGGCCCGAGAGAGGCTCGTCGTTCAGGCGGAGTTGGTCCAGGGGCCCAACGCCGAATACGCCAGCCTCCTCGCGAGTCAAGCGGAGGCGGAGCAGGACGCATGAGGCGTCTCTGGAGAGCGCTGCCTGGGCCGGCTCCGCTCAGAGCTCTGGAGCTCTTGGTGCTGGCGGCCGTCGCCCTCGTTGCCCTCTTCTTTCTGTTCGAATGGGCGGGAGGCCTGCTCGACTCTGGCGGCGTGATCGGAGCCTGATCAGCCTTCGAAGGAGAGGGACTCGAGCTGCTCGGCCGTCAGCTCGGCGAGAAGCATCTCCACCACTCGCCCGTCGGAGGCGATGACGAAGGTAGCGGGGAGACCGAAGGTCGGATAGGAGTCCCGCACGACATCGTCGGAGTCGTAGGCCACGGTGAAGCTCGGACCCATCTCCTCGACGAAGGCGCGGGCAGCTTCCTCCTGGTCCTGGACCGCGACTCCCACCACCTTCACGTCGGGATGGGCGGCGGCGAACTCCGACAGCAACGGGAACTCCCTCTTGCAGGGCTCGCACCACGACGCCCACAGGTTGAGGAGGACAGGACGTCCGTCTTCTTCTAGATGGGCGCCCAGGTCGAACTCCGATCCGTCGAAAGTCGTGACCGAAAACGTGGGAGCGGGAGAGCCGACCTCGGCGACCTCCGAGCCATCGCCGCGCATCAGCCAAGCCACGAGCGCCCCGACGGCGACGAGAGCGACGAAGAGGGCGGTCAGCACCCCGCCCGAGAGGCCAGCCCGCTCCGGCGCATCAGCGGAGTCGGAGCGGGCCTCGGTGTCGGTCATCTCAAGCGCTCTTCGCCATCCGCCGCAGCACGTAGTGGAGGATGCCGCCGTTGCGCAGGTACTCCACCTCGATGGGGGTGTCGACCCGGGCGATGGCGCCGAACTCGACCTTCGACCCGTCAGCCTTGGTGGCGGTCACGGGGACGATCTGACGAGGGCTGAGGTCGTCGTCGACCGCGATTTCGAATGTCTCGGTGCCGTCGAGACCCAAGGTCTCGGCGTTGGCGCCGTCGGGGAACTGCAGGGGCAGCACGCCCATCATGACGAGATTCGAGCGGTGGATCCGCTCGAACGAGGTGGCGATCACCGCCTTCACGCCGAGGAGGAAGGTTCCTTTGGCGGCCCAGTCACGGGACGAGCCCATCCCGTAGTCGATCCCGGCCAGCACCACCAGAGGGATGCCGGCCTCCTTGTACGCCATCGCCGCCTCGTAGATCGACGTCACCTCGCCAGAGAGGAAGTTCGTAGTCCAGCCCCCTTCGGTGCCGGGAGCCAGCTTGTTGCGGACACGTATGTTGGCGAAGGTGCCCCGGGTCATCACCCGGTCGTTTCCGCGGCGGGAGCCGTAGGAGTTGAACATCGCCGGCTGGACACCCTTGGAGATCAGGTACTGACCGGCAGGTGAGTCGACGGCGATACTGCCCGCCGGGCTGATGTGGTCGGTCGTGACCGAATCGCCCAAGCTGACGAGCACCCGCGCTCCGTGGATGGGCCGGATCGGCTCGGGTTCGGGTGTCAGACCGGTGAAGAACGGAGGCTCCTGGATGTACGTCGACTCGGGGTCCCAGTCGTACAGCGCCGAGCCGGTGATCTGGATCTGCTGCCATTCCTCCGGGCCGGTGAACACGTCGGCGTAGCGCTCGCGGAACTTGTTCTCGTCCACGTGCTCGCTCACCACGGCGGCGATCTCGGCCTGGCTCGGCCAAATGTCGCGCAGGTAGACGTCGTTTCCGTTCTTGTCGGTCCCTATCGGGTCGTTCATCGGATCCCAGTCCACCGTGCCCGCCAAGGCGTAGGCGACGACGAGTGGCGGCGAGGCGAGGTAGTTGGCCCGCACGTCTGGCGAGATCCTTCCCTCGAAGTTGCGGTTACCCGACAGCACAGCCGCCGCCACGAGGTCGTTTTCGTTGATCGCCTTCGAGATCGGCTCGGGCAATGGACCGGAGTTGCCGATGCAGGTGGTGCAGCCGTAGCCGACGACGTGGAAGCCGAGAGCCTCGAGGTCGTCCATCAGGCCCGACGACTCCAGATACTCGGTGACGACCTTCGAGCCGGGGGCGAGGGAGGACTTCACCCACGGCTTGCGCTGGAGGCCCAGGTTCACTGCCTTGCGGGCGACGAGGCCGGCGCCCACCATCACGTCCGGGTTGGAGGTGTTGGTGCAGGAAGTGATGGCAGCGATGACGACCGAGCCGTGGTCGAGCCCGAATGTCTGCCCTTCGTAGGTCACCTCGACTCCGCCGCTCCGCTCCAACACCGCGGTCGGGGCGGTGCTGGCGGCGGCCGCGGCGCCGTCAGGAGCTGCCGGTGACGCCGGCTTGCCGAAAGTGGCCTCGAGGTCCCGTCGCCATTGCGACCTCATCGTCGACAGCGGAATGCGGTCCTGCGGGCGCCGGGGACCGGCGACGGAAGGCTCGACGGTCGACAGGTCGAGTTCGAGGTCGGCGGAGTAGTCGATCCGGTGGTTGTCGTCCCGCCACAGGCCCTGCTCCTTGTAGTACCTCTCGACCGTCTCGAGCAGGGCTTCGTCGCGGCCGGTGAGACGCATGTAGCGGATCACCTGCTCGTCGACGGGGAAGAAGCCGATCGTCGCTCCGTACTCGGGAGCCATGTTGGCGATGGTGGCCCGGTTGGCGACCGGCATCGACGCCAGGCCCGGTCCGTAGAACTCGACGAACTTGCCCACCACGCCGTGCTGGCGGAGCATCTCGGTGACTCGCAACACGAGGTCGGTGGCGGTGGCGCCCTCCGGCAATTGGCCGGTGAGGCGGAAGCCCACGACTTCAGGCAGGAGCATGTAGATCGGCTGGCCGACCATCGCCGCCTCGGCCTCGATTCCCCCGACACCCCAGCCGACGACGCCGAGGCCGTTGATCATCGTGGTGTGGGAGTCGGTGCCCACCAGGGAGTCGGGGAAGAGCCAAGTGCCGTCGTCCCACACGACCTTGGCCAGGTACTCCAGGTTCACCTGATGGACGATGCCGGTGGCGGGCGGCACCACACGGAAACGGTCGAAGGCCGACTGGCCCCATTTGAGGAATTCATACCGCTCTCGGTTCCGCTCGAATTCCTTGCGGGAGTTGATGATCAGCGAATCGGGGCGGCCGAAGGAGTCGACCTGGACGGAGTGGTCGACGACGAGGTCGGCGGGGATGAGGGGATTCACCTTCTGGGCAGCGGCGGGATCGCCGGTCATCTCCACGATCGCCGACCGCATCGCCGCCAGGTCGACGATGGCCGGAACCCCGGTGAAGTCCTGGAGCACGACCCGGCCTGGAATGAAAGGGATCTCCACATCGGATACGGCCCGGGCGTCGTAGGCGGCGATGGCGCGCACCGCGTCCTCGTCCACCGCCGGGTTGTCGAGATTGCGCAGCGCCGCCTCGAGCAGGACCTTGATCGAATAGGGCAAGTTCTCGGTGCCATCGATGGCGTCGAGACGCGCTATGCGCCGCGTACCTAGCGGAGTCTCGAGAGTCGAATAGGCCTCAAAAGGGTCAGCGGACATGTCGTCCTTTCTTTCGATTCAGGCCCTCCCGAGTCTAGGGAGGCGTGATCCCTTCCCCGACAGGCGACGACGAAGGTGCAGCCGATTCAGCGGATCGTGACCGGGACTCGAGTGATGCAGCCGTCGCCCGGATGGGCGTGCGGCACGAGCACCGGCTCGGTGGTGGCGCCGAGGGCGGCGACCAGTCCGCTGATGATCCCCCGGTCGAGGGAACAGACCACGTCGGGATGGTCGGTGGCCGCCTCGCCGAAGGGGCAGTTGCCGGCCAGCAGGCGCTGGCCCTCGACGTCGGGGTCCATGCTGAAACCCAGGCCGGTCATCGCCACGGCCACGGCCTGGACGGCCTCGGCGTAGCCGGCGTCCTCGGGAGCGCCGATCTCGGCGGCCAGCTCCCGGCCGTACTCGGCGCCGACTTCCTCGGCGATCCGGCTGATGTCGTCGGGTGCGATCCGCTGGAGCACCCGCATCAGCAGCTCGACGAGCAGCTCGTAGCGGCGGGGCGAGAAATGGATGGAGATCTCCTTCTTGGAGGCCTCATAGGTCTTGGCCGGACGCCCCGCCCCCGGGCCCGACTTGCCGGCGGGACGACGATGCGACACGACCAGCCATCCATCTGCGGCGAGCTTGTCGAGGTGATGGCGGGCGACGTTGGGGTGGATGCCGAACAACTCGGCGATCTCTGACGCCGTCATCGGCTCCGCCGACTCGCGGATCGCAACATAGATGCCGCGGCGAGTGGGGTCTCCCAGTGCTGCAGTGAGGCCAGCGATCTGTTCGTCGAGTGAAGAGAGATCCATGATTCCTTCGGGGCCGGTTCCCTGCGGCCCGTTCGTTTTGCAACCCATCGGGCCGTGTTGGGTTGCTTTCGGTCGTAACTATAGTTCGACAGGCCTTCTAGCCACTATCTCTGTAGGGAAAAGCCGTTGTCTGACACTTCATCCACCGAATCCCTGCGCGCGGCCGTGGAGGCGGTGGAGGAACCCCTTCTCGGCCGGTCCCTCGGCGAGTTGGGCCTGGTGAAATCCATCGCCGCCAAGCGTTTCGGGGCCGACACGATCACGGTTCGCGTCCCGGTGCCCAACCATCCGTCTCTCGCCGTCCTCGACGAGGCGATCAAGACCGCGGTGGATCGGCGCGTCACGGTCGAGTACGAGGTGATGGACGACGCCGGGCGCCACGAAATGATGGAGAAGGTTCGGGCCCAAGCCGGTCCGAAGATCGGCGAACCTGGCAACCGCACCCGGGTCGTGGCGATCTCTTCCGGGAAGGGCGGTGTCGGCAAGTCTTCGGTGAGCACCAACCTCGCCGTTACCTTGGCCCGGCGCGGCCACCGGGTGGGGATCATCGACGGGGATATCTGGGGATTCTCGATCCCCCGGATGTTCGGGGTCGAACGGCCTCCTGTGGTGATCGACGAGTCCATCATCCCGCCCCGGGCTCACGGCGTCAGGGTCATGTCGATGGACTATTTCGTGCCCGAGGACAAGGCGGTGATTTGGCGGGGCCCGATGCTCCACAAGGCGGTCGAACAATTCCTCAAAGACGTCTTCTGGGACGCCCTCGATTTTCTGATCGTGGACATGCCGCCTGGCACCGGGGATATCTCGATATCGATGGCCCAATTCCTTCCCCGCGCCCAGGTGTTGGTGGTGACGACTCCGCAACCAACCGCCCAGCGCGTCGCCCGTCGCGCCGCCCTCATGGCCCAGCAGGTGGACCAGGAGCTGATCGGCGTGGTCGAGAACATGTCCTGGTTCACGGGCGACGACGGGAAGCGGTACGAGTTGTTCGGCTCGGGCGGGGGAGCGGCCCTGGCGGATGAGATGGGGGTTCCGCTGATGGCGCAGATTCCGCTGGTCCCGGCCATGCGGGAAGGCGCCGACGAGGGCAAGCCTGTGTCGGTGGCGGCTCCTGACTCGGAGGCAGCGCAGGCGTTCGAGCGTTTGGCTGTTGCCGTCGAGGAGGCCCGACCCCGTGTCCGGACCCACCCCGACCTCATCATCCGCTGAGCAGAGCCGAGGCCGGCGGATCCTGCAGGCAGTCGCCCTGTGGGTCTACGGCATCGCCATCTCGGTGTTCCTGCTCTCGATCTGGGGGCGATCCGTGGCAGCCGACACCGCCTTGGTGGCGTCCGCCGCCACCCGCGTGGCGGAATCCGAGTTCGTGGCCACCCGGGTCGAGGCCTGGTTCGAGAGGGCCCTGGCGGACGTCGGCTTCGAGGGCAATCCCGGGAGCCGCCTCAGTTCGGCGATCGTCGCTCTTCCCGAGGTCCAAGCGGCCACGGCGGCCCTCATCGGCGAGATCGTGGAGGCGATGGCCAGCACCGAAGAAGGCCCGGTGGTCGTGGACATCGCCTCCGTGTACCGGCCGGCGGTGCCGGCGGTGACGGACTCGCTCGTCTCGATGGGGATCCCGGTCGACGAAGGCCACGTGGAGGCGGTGGTCGACCGCCTGGAGCCCCTCGTCCTCGTCCCGGACAGAGGAGGCCGTCCGCTGGTGGGGCGAGGCTCGGGACCGGCCCGTGCCCTCACTGTGGGCACCTTGATCGGCATGGGGGCGATGCTCCTGGCGGGTGGCGTCGCCGTCTATCTCTCCGAGGAGCGGAGGAGGATGATCAGGACCCTCCTCACGCGTTTGTCGATGTCGGGCCTCAACTTCGCCATCTTCTTCCGGCTCAGTTCCTGGGTCGTCGACCCTCGCGGCGGTCGGGCAGGGATCAACGGAGCCATCGCCGAATTGCTGGGGGCGAAGCTGTGGATCCCGCTCGCCATCATGGTCGTCTCGGGTGCCGGTGCGTGGACGATCCGGCGCCGGGTCGGCGTCCGGGAAGAGTCTTGAACCTCTTTCGTTGCTCGACGTTGTCTCGACAGACACAGCAGCGGCTGGGAGGGCCGCGCTACTGTCCTCCCGAGATTCCGGAGAGGAGACGTCATGACCAACGAGCCACCCCTTTCGCCTGAAGGTGCGCAGGCGCCGGGAGGGGGCCCGGTCCCGTTCGAGTTGAGTGAAGCCTTCAACTACGGCTGGCTGAAGTTCCAGCAGAACATGGGGCCGATCCTCACCGCCACCCTCCTCCTGATCATCGGGGGAGCAGTCATCAGTGGCATCTGGTATCTCGTGAGCTTGCCCTGGACGGCGCTCGACCCGGAGGACATGTCCGGGATCGGGCTGACCGGCTTTCTCCTCACGTCGGCGGTCCTCGGTGTCGTGTTCGCGCTTGTCGGGTTCCTGATCCAAGCCGGGATCGTCCGCGGCGGCCTGGCAGTCACCAAAGGTCAGCCGCTGGAGGTGAACACGTTCCTCTCGACCGAGAACTTCGGCCAGGTGGTCCTCACCGCCGTTCTCATCGGCATCGGAACTGCGATCGGAAGCGCCCTCTGTGTCCTGCCGGGCATCGTGTTCTCGTTCTTCTCGCAGTTCGCCATGCACTTCGTCGTGGACAAGGGCATGCCGGCGACAGATGCGATTCGAGCGAGCTTCCAGATCGTCAATCGCAACCTCGGCTCGACCGTTGCCCTGTTCCTCGGGGTGATCGTGGCGAACATGATCGGCGCCATCCTGTGCGGGATCGGGCTGTTCGTTTCGGTCCCCGTGTCGATCATCGCCACGGCGTTCGCCTACCGGCGGATGAACGGCGAGGCAGTCGCCGCCTGAGCCACTCTCACACGGGAGGCAGCGTTCCTGCCGCCAGCCGGATGGCCCAGGTGCCGACGAACAACACGGCCACGACCACCGCGGCGGGAAGCCGGCGGGCAAACGCCGGCCAACTCCGGCCTGTCAGGCGGAAGACGACGAACGCGACCAGGCCCGCGACCACGAGCAGCACGAGCGGGTGGTAGGCCATGGCGCCGGCGAAGTCGCCCTGAATCAGGTGGAGGGCGGCCCGCGTCATGCCGCACAACGGGCACGCCACTCCGGTGACCAGAGCGAAGGGACACAGGGTGGGGCCGTCGTCGGTCATGGGGACCTACAAGGTCGCCAAGCCGGCGTGGAAGCGCTCTGCCATCTCGGTGACTTCCTCGGGAGTCATCACCAGGGGAGGTGAGACCTGGAGGGCGCCGCCACCGACGACCCGCGTGAGGACTCCAGCCTCGCGGCACGCCTTGGCGGCCCGAGGGGCGAGGGTGTCGTCTTCGGTGTCGAGCTGGATGGCGGCCAGGGCGCCCACTCCGGCGCGGATCTCGGTGACGGCATCGAGGTCGGTGAGTGGTGCGAGGGCGGCCGGGATCTCGGTTTCGAGCTCGGCGGCGCGCTGGATCACGCCTTCGTTTTCGAGGATGTCCATCACGGCGAGGCCCGCCGCACACGAAGCGGCATGGCCGGAGTAGGTGTAGCCGTGGCGGAAGATGTTGCCGGGCTCGTCGAAGAACGGGCCGGCGACGCGTGGGGCGACGACCACGCCGCCGAGGGGGAGATAGCCGCAGGTGACACCCTTGGCGAAGGTGATCATGTCAGGTTCGAGGTCGAAGCGGTTGGCGGCGAACCAATCGCCCACCCGGCCGAATCCCGTGATCACCTCGTCGGAGATGTAGAGGCCCCCTGCCTGCCGAACCGCTTCTCGGACCTGTCGCAAGTAGCTCTCTGGCACCGGGCGCACCCCGCCGGCTCCCACCACCGCCTCGACGAAGATGCCGGCGATCCGCTCCGGTCCGGCGTGCTCGATCGCCTTCTCCACCGCTTCGGCGTCGTCGTAGGGGACGATCACGACATCGCCGACCAACTCGCCGTAGCCGGCCCGGTTGGGCTCGATGCCGGCGAGGGAGGTGCCATAGGTGTTGACGCCGTGATAGCCCCACTCGCGGGCGATGAACACGGTGCGTTCCGGCTGCCCGATCGCCGAGAAGTAACGGCGGGCGAGCTTGGCGGCAGTGTCGACGGCATCCGACCCGCCCTGGCCGAAGAACACCTTCGATCCCGGATCGGGGGAGACGGCGGCGATCCGGTCGGCGAGTTCGATGGTGGGTCGGGTCCCGAAATCGACGAAGCAATGGAAGGCGGGGAGCTTCTCCATCTGGCGGTAGACCGCCTCGACCACCTCCCGTCGCCCATGGCCGATGTTGGCGTACCACAGCCCGGCGATGGCGTCGAGGTAGCGCTCGCCTTCCTCGTCGTAGACGTACACCCCCTCGGCCCGGTCCACGATGAAGGGGGCGTGCTGGACGGTGTGCATGTCGGCGAAGGGGTGCCAGAAAGCGCTCATGGGGCCGAGGGTAACTGTTCGGGCCGGGCCCGGCACCTGCTCGTTGCCGCGGCGCGCCCGCTCCTGGCGGGTGGATAGTCTCTCGCCGGTGGCGAGCCGAACAGTCCTGGTCAACGCAATGGTGTTTCGGGCCGATGCGGCGCGCGCCTGGGCGCGGGCGGTTGCGGTCGAGGACGGCCGGATCGTGGCCGTGGGCAACGAACGAGACGTGGCGCCCCACCTCGCCGGTGCCGAAGTCGTCGACGTCGAAGGGCGGCTCGTCACTCCCGGGTTCACGGACGCCCATGTCCACCCCCACCACGGTGGGAGGAACCTGTTGGGCTGCAACCTGCTCGACGCCGGCGGCGCCGACGAGGCTCTGCGGCTGATCGCCGACTACGCCGCCTCCCACCCGGAGGCGGGTTGGATCGTCGGCGGCGGCTGGTCACAGGACTGGTTCGAGCGCGGGTGCCCTTCGGCAGCGGCTCTCGATGAGGTGGTGGGTGACCGTCCAGTGTTCCTCATCAATCGCGACGGCCACGGGGGCTGGGCGTCGAGCGCCGCACTCCGTCTCGCTGGGGTCACGGCGGCGACTCAGGACCCTCCCGACGGGAGGATCGAACGCCTGCCCGATGGTGAGCCGCAAGGCACGCTCCACGAGGGGGCGATGGCGCTGATCGAGCAGGCGATGCCGCCCGAGACCGACGAAGAGGTCGAACAGGCGCTGCTGCGCGGCCAGGAGCACCTCCTCTCGTTCGGGATCACCGGATGGCTCGACGCCTGGGTGGAGGAGTCCCTCCACCGCGCCTACCTGCGGATCGCGGAGCGAGGGGATCTGGTGGGCTCAGTGGTGGCGGCGCTTTGGTGGGATCGGGAGGGAGGACTCGACCAGATCGAACGCCTCCGGGAGTGGCGTCGCCAGACCGCTCCGGGCTACCGGCCGACGGCGGTGAAGCTGATGCTCGACGGCGTGGTGGAGAACCACACGGCGTCGATGCTCGAACCGTATGAGAGAGTCGGCGGCACCGGCATCGACATGATCGACCCGGGCGAGTTGAAAGAGATCGTGACCCGCCTCGACGCCGAGGGCTTCCAGTGCCATTTCCACGCCATCGGCGACGCTGCCGTTCGCAACGCGCTGGACGCAGTCGAGGCGGCGCGCATGACGAATGGCTGGTCGGATCTCCGTCACAGCATCTCCCACATCCAGGTGATCCACCCCGACGACGTCGGCAGGTTCCATCGTCTCGGCGTCATCGCCAACATGCAGCCGCTGTGGGCGTGTGAGGACGGCTACCAGGAAGGTCTCACGAAGCCCTTCCTCGGCCCAGAGCGATCAGACTGGCAATATCCGTTCGCCCGTCTCGTCGCCTCGGGAGCCACGCTCGCCGGGGGCTCCGACTGGTCGGTGTCCGCCTGCGACGTCATGGCCCAGGTCCACGTCGCCACCACCCGGACGCCGCCTCATAATCCGTCGGAAGAACCGCTGATCCCCGAAGAGAGACTCGACCCGGCGACGGCGCTGGCCGCCTACACGGCAGGGTCCGCTTGGCACAACCACGATACGGAACGTGGCGTGGTCGCACCAGGTAATGTGGCCGACCTCGTGGTACTCGATCGCAATCCATTCGTGGACTCGTCGTTCGCAGAGACCAGGGTCGACATGGTGATGGTCGGCGGACGGTGGGTGAAAGGAGGGGGCACTTGAGCCAGCCAGCCGTCGAACTGACCGGGATCACGAAACGGTTCGGCGAGGTGGTGGCGGTCGACAGCGTCGACCTGAGCGTCGGCGACGGCGAGTTCTTCTCCCTCCTCGGGCCGTCCGGCTGCGGCAAGACCACGACGTTGCGCATGATCGCCGGCTTCGAGTACCCCACGGAAGGCTCGCTCAAGATCGACGGCGAGGAAATGGGGTTGCGGCCACCCAACGAACGGCCGGTGAACACCGTGTTCCAGTCGTACGCCCTGTTCCCCCACATGACAGTGGCCGAGAACGTCGCCTTCGGCCTCCAGATGCGGAAGGTCCCATCCGCCGAGATCGAGATACGGGTGAACCGGGTTCTCGACCAGGTCCAGCTCCGTCACAGGGCGGACGCCAAGCCGGCCCAACTCTCCGGTGGCCAGCGGCAGCGAGTCGCCCTCGCCCGGGCGCTGGTGAACGAGCCGGAGGTGCTCCTCCTCGACGAGCCGCTCGGCGCCCTCGATCTGAAGCTGCGCCAGAACATGCAGGTCGAGTTGAAGGAACTCCAGAACCGGGTGGGCATCACGTTCATCTACGTGACCCACGACCAGGAGGAAGCACTCACCATGTCCGACCGGATCGGGGTGATGGACGAGGGACGTCTCCTCCAGGTCGGGACACCAGAGGAGATATACGAGCATCCTCGGTCCCGGTTCGTCGCCGACTTCATCGGCGACATCAACCTCATCACGGGAACCGTGTCGGGGCCCGATCGCGTACGCCTAGGAAACGGCCAGGAGGTCGCAGTGCGGGCACCCGGGGCGGTGGGGGACAGCGTCACTCTCGCCCTGCGACCCGAGCGTCTCGAGTTGTACGACCTGGACGAGCCCATGCCCGACAACCACACCAAGCTCCGGGGCAAGGTCATCCGGCGGATGTACTACGGCGACGCCTACTTCTACGACGTCGAAGTGGGCCTGGACCAACCGCTCGAGGTGAAAGAGGAGAATCGGCCCGGCGTCGAGACCTATGAGATGGGGGAGGAGACGGTCGTCTGCTGGGACCCGTCGGCGGTCAACGTGGTGACCGACTGATGGTCGCCGAAGGGGTCAACCTCGAGGCCAGCGCGGAGCGGGCCGACAGTCGCCGCGGGTTCCTGATCGGCCTGCCCACGTATCTGTACCTGATCCTCTTCTTCGCCGTACCGCTCGTCATCGTGTTGGTGTACTCGTTCGCCACCCGCACGCGCACGGGCGCCACTGCGCTCCGGGACTGGAACCTCGATTCGTGGGCGCGGGTGTTCGAAGGGACGGCGCTGCAGGTCTCGATCCGCTCGCTGATCCTGGCGGCTGTCACCACGATCCTCAGCCTCGCCCTCTCCTACCCGTTCGCCTACTGGATCGCCACGCGCACCCCACGGGTGAGGGCGATCCTGCTCGTGCTCGTGATGATCCCGTTCTGGTCGAACTTCCTCGTCCGCACCTATGCGATGAAGTTCTTGCTGGGATCCGATGGGCCACTCTCACTGATCAGCCAGCTCCTCGGCGGTCCGCCCATCAGGCTGCTCTTCACGATGTGGGCCGTGCTCATCGGCCTCGTATACGGCTTCATGCCGTTCATGATCCTCCCCCTCTATGCCGCCCTGGAGCGCATGGACTGGAGCCTGGTGGAGGCGGCCCGGGACCTCTATGCCTCCGGGTGGACGGCTTTCCGCAAGGTCACCCTGCCCCTGTCGATGCCCGGCGTCGTCGCCGGGTCGGTGCTCGTGTTCATCCCGGCGCTGGGCGCCTACGTGACCCCGGCGATCCTCGGCGGAGGAACTACCCCGCTCCTCGGCGACTACATAGTCCAACAGTTCCTGCAAGCCCGGAACTGGCCGTATGGGTCGGCGCTGTCAGTGGCGGTGATGGTGGTGATGCTCGCCGCCACCGTGTTCTACTTCCGCAAAGGCGGGAGGACGCTGTGAACGAGGGAACCGCTCCCCGCCCCCTGGTCGACCGTCTCCTCGCCGCCCATGGCTGGCTGGTCTACCTGTTCTTCTACGCCCCGATCATCGTCTTGACCGTCTTCTCGTTCAACGACAACTCCCGGGTCGGGGTGTGGACCAGGCCGTCGTTGCGTTGGTACGGCGAGATGTTTCGCAACGACGACATCATGCGGGCGATCCGCAACACGTTGATCGTGGCGGCGATCTCGACGGTCGTCTCGGTGGTGCTGGGCACGGCGGCGGCCATCTCGATGGAGCGTTTCCGTTTCCGCGGCCAGCGGGCGATGGACGGCCTGCTCTACCTGCCGATCATCATCCCCGACGTCACGATGGCCGTGATGATGCTGCTGTTCTTCGTTCAGGCCTTCGACCTGCTCGAGAGCCTGACCGGCGTCCGGCTCAACCTCGGTCTGGGAAGCATCTCCCTCGCTCACATCGCCTTCAACATCTCGTACGTCGCGGTCGTGGTGAGAGCCCGGCTGGCGGGCATGGACCCGTATCTGACGGAGGCGGCCGCCGACCTCTACGCCGGCCCGTGGCAGACGTTCCGGCGGGTGACTTTGCCTCTGATCATGCCGGGCGTGGCCGGCGGGGCCCTCCTGGCGCTCACGCTCTCCCTGGACGACGTGGTCGTGACCAGCTTCGTCACCGGGCCGGGTTCGACCACACTGCCGGTGTACGTTTTCGGGTTGGTCCGACGCGAGGTGAGCCCTCTGATCAACGCGGTGTCCACCGCCATGCTCCTCGCCTCGATCCTGCTCGTTGGCGTCTCGCTGGGCTTCCAGCAGCGGTCAGGGGCTCGTCAGAGCCCATCAGATGAAGATGAAGGAGATGCGAATGACGCAACGACTCAGGTGGTTGGCCATCTCAGTCGTGTTGGCGGTGACACTGGCGGCCTGTAACGGGTCGTCTGCCGACACGACGGCGGTCGATGGCGACGACACAGCGCCGGAGCAGGAAACCGAGGGCACCGGTGCGGAGGCGGCGGCCTGCTCGGTCGACCAGGTCGACGGGGATCTCAACTTCTACAACTGGTCCGAGTACATCGACCCGGAGTTGATCACCGCATTCGAGGAGCAGTACGACGTCGATGTGATCGAGACGTTCTACGACTCCAACGAGACGATGCTCGCCCAGATCCAGGCTGGAGTGGTCTACGACCTGATCGTCCCCTCCGACTACATGGTGGCGATCATGATCGACGAGGGGCTGCTCATGCCGCTCCAGAAGGAGGCCATCCCCAACGTCTCCAACCTCGACGAGGATTTCACCGGCCTGCCCTACGACCCCGACAACGCCTACTCGGTCCCTTACCAGTGGGGCACGACCGGTCTGGGGGTGAACCTGTCGGTGGTGGGTGAGGACTACACCCCGAGCTGGGCGCTGGCTTTCGACCCGGAGGCGACCGCCGCCTATCCGGGCGGGGTGTCGCTGTTGAACGACCCCCGGGAGACGATCGGCGCCGCTCTCAAGTACCTGGGTTACAGCCTCAACGAGACCTCGGAGGACGCCCTGCAGGAGGCGGCCGACCTGATCGCCGCCGCCAACATCACGACGTTCGACTCCGACCAATACCCGGACAACCTCGTGAACGGCGAGGTGGCGGTGTCGCACGGCTACTCGGGGAACTTCTTCACGACCTTCGCCGGGACCGACGACCCGGACAACTGGGCGTACGTGGTGCCCCAGGAGGGCGCCACTCTCTGGACCGACAACTTGGTGGTGCCGGCGGCGGCGGACCATCCCTGCACGGCGCACACGTTCATCAACTTCCTCCTGGACGCCGAAAACGGCGCCCAGCTCACCAACTGGACGTACTACGCCAGCCCCAATGCGGCCGCCGAGGAGTTCATCCTGCCCGAGATCCTGGAGGACCCGGCGATCTATCCCGACGAGGAGACGTTCGCTCTCCTCGAGGCGATCGAGGACACCGGCGACTCGGAGATCCTCTTCACGGACTACTTCAACATCGCCCGCGGCGGCTGAGCCCGGGCCTGCTCTCGCGGTGTCCCCAGATCATGTGCTGGGGACACCGCGCGAGTTGCGGCGGTGCAGCCGCCACGCCCCTGTCTTCCTCGGTGGGTTCAGCGTCCGAGCTTGCGCTCGGCCATGCCGTTCAGGAGTTCCAGCACCACCCGGTTGGCCAGATAGGCAGTCTGTTCGCCGCGGCTGTCGTAGGGAGGCGACACCTCCACCACATCCGCTCCCAGCACCGGCAGTTCGCGGGCGAGACGACGCAGGCAATCGAGCAGTTCCCGAGACGTCAGGCCACCGGGTTCCGGCGTTCCGGTACCAGGGGCGAACCCGGGGTCGACCACGTCGATGTCGACCGAGATGAAGACACCTTCCACCGAACCCGAAGAGGCGGCGGCCACTGCCTCGTCTACGACCGAGTCGAGGCCCTGTTCCTGGATCTGGTCCATGCGGTAAGTACGCATCTTCTGCGTCCGCATCCACTCGACCACGTCCGGTTCCGGCCAATACCCGCGCAACCCGATCTGCACGAAACGGTGGCCGGGCACCGCCCCCGACTCGATCAGGCGCCGCATCGGGGTGCCGTGGCCGTAGAGAGCCCCGTTCTGGAGGGCGCCGGTGTCGGCGTGGGCGTCGAAATGGATGAGCGCCACCTTCCCGTAGCCGTGCACCCGGGCGACGCCCGTGGCGTTGGGGTAGGTGATCGTGTGGTCCCCTCCCAGGACCACCGGCACCTTTCCGGCTCGAGCGACCGCCTCCACCGTGTCGGCGATGCGCTCGAGCGACTTCTCCACATCGCCGGGGACGACATACACGTCACCGATGTCGACCACCCCCAACTCGCCCAGCGGGTCGATTCCCGTGGGGAGGTGGGGCCGGTACCCGTCCATCGCCCCGTAGTCGGCGCTGCGGATGGCAGCGGGGCCGAAACGGGCGCCGGGGCGGAACGAAGTGCCCCAGTCGAACGGGGCGCCGAGGATCACGACCTGGCCATCGCCCAGGTCATCCAGCCGGCGCGCCGGCACGCCGAGGAAGCTCGCCCGCGAAGCGAAGGCGATGTACTCGGCGGAGGCGAACGGTATCTCTTTGGCGCGATCCTCGTAAGGTGTATGCATCAATGAATAACGGTACCGCGTCGGACGGAGGAGCGAATCGACGTGGCATCATTGCTGTCGCTAGCCGTAGGAGACCACTGAAGATGGACGTCAAGGAACGATCCCACGAGCCGGACTACGACAGCCGTTTCGGCAAGGCCATCGTCAAAGGCATTTTGATCGGCGTGCCGGTGATGCTCATCGGGCTCACCCTGGGGATCTGGATCATCACCAACAACGACCTCGCCGACTCCTTCGCCACCGCCTTCCTTCCCGGAGTCCTGCTCGGAGTGTTCGGGGGCGGCTTCGCCGGGATGGCGACGGCGATGGAGTGACGCTCAGATCTCTCGCAGCTTGAAGCTGATCGTCTGGAGGTCGGTGAACTCCTCGATCCGCTGACGTCCCCAGCCGGTGTCGGTGCCGGCGGCGCCCCCGAACGGCTGGAACGTCTCCCAGAAGTCGGTGGAGTCGTTGACCACGACGGTTCCGGACCGGATGCGATCGGCGTACCACCAGGCCCTCGAGAGGTCGTTGGTGAACACGGCGGCCTGCAGCCCCAGGTGGGACCGGTTGGCGATCGCCACCGCCTCCTCGTCGTCAGCCGCTGCCAGGATCGGGACGACCGGCCCGAACGACTCCTCCTTGGCGACCAGCGAGTCCTCCGGGACGCGGTCGATCACGGTGAACTCGTAGTACAGGTCGGTCGGGAACCCGGACGCCCGGCGGCCTCCCGTCAGGATCTCGGCGCCGCGGTCGGCGGCGTCTTCGACGTGGCGGTCCATCTTCTCCGCCGTCGGCCGGTTGTTGAGCGGCCCCATGTTCGTGTTCTCGTCGAAGGGGTCACCCAGTCGCACGGCCTGGGCGGCCTTGAGTGTGGCGTCCACGAACTCGTCGTGGATCTCGTCGAGGACGATCACGCGCTCGGTGGCACAGCACACCTGGCCGGCGTTGTAGTAAGCGCCGTAGACCGCCGCCTCGGCGGCGGCCTGGATGTCGGCGTCGCCGGTGACGATCAGCGGCCCGTTGCCGGACATCTCCATGATCGATCGCTTGAGCCCCATCTGGGACACGATGCGCTTGCCGGTCTCCGAGGAACCGGTGAAGCCGATGGCGTCGATCCCGTCGTGTGTGACCAGCGCCTCCCCGATCCTCCCGTCCCCGGGGATGATCTGGATGGCCCCCGGAGGCGCCCCCGCCTCCACGAACACCTCCGCCATCTGGAGGAGAGCCATGCAGGTGAACTCGGGCGGCTTGACGATGATGGCGTTGCCCGTGGCCAGCCCCGGGCCCACGTACTCCATCGGGATCATCACCGGGAAGTTCCACGGCGTGATGGCCGCCCACACCCCGACGGGCCGGCGGATCGTGAACATCCGCCGGGTGCGCTCGGTGGTGGGGATCAACTCACCCGAGAGCCTCTTCACGTCCTCAGCGGCGATCTGGAAGTAGTCACCCGACTCGGCGATGTCGTCGATCGCCTCCGCCTTGTAGGGCTTGCCCTGTTCCAGGGTCAGCGTCCGGGCGACGTCTTCGACCCGTTCCTGCCACAACTCGTAGATGCGCAGGCACAGCTCGGCCCGTTCGAAGGCCGTCCAATGCCGCATCTCCTCGGTCGCCCGGCGGGCGGCGGCCACGGCCCGGTCGATGTCGGCCTGGGAGGCGAGCGGAACGTTGGCGATGTGCTCGCCGGTCACGGGCGAATGGAGTTCGTAGACCTCATCGCCGGTCCCCTCTGTGAACTCTCCGTCGATGAGGAGCTTGAGGTCTCGAGTCATGCTGGGAGCTTAAGCTCATCCCGTGCCGTCGTGGGACGCCAGCCAATATTCGGTTTTCCTCGATGACCGCACCCGGCCCGCTCGCGATCTCCTCGCCCGGGTCGACGTCGACGCTCCGCGCAGGGTGCTCGACGTGGGCTGCGGCCCCGGCAACTCCACGGCCCTCCTGCGGGCTCGCTGGCCCGGTGCCGAGATCGTGGGCCTGGACTCGTCTCCGGAGATGCTCGCCAAAGCCCGCCAGGAGCTGCCAGACGTGGAGTTCGTCGAGGCGGATCTGAGGGACTGGGTGCCACCGGCGCCGTTCGACGTCGTGTACTCCAACGCCACCCTGCATTGGGTCGAGGACCATCCGACGACCTTCCAGCGCCTGTGGGAATGGGTCGCAGCGGGAGGAACTCTGGCGGTGCAGATGCCGGCCAACTTCGACCAGCCGAGCCACCGCCTCATGCGGGAACTGGCGGCCAGCCCGCTCTGGGCGGACGAGCTGGAAGGTGTGCTCAGCGAAGAGCCGGTCGCATCGCCGCAGACCTACCACCGGCTGCTCTCCGGTCCCGGGCGACGGGTGGACATCTGGACGACCGAGTACTTGCAGGTCCTCACCGGCGAGGACCCGGTGCTCGAATGGGTCCGGGGCTCCGCCTTGCGCCCCGTCCTCGACGCCTTGTCGGATGAGGAGGCCGAGGAGTTCGTGGCCGCCTATGCCGCGAGCCTCGCGGAGGCGTACCCGCCGGAGGACGATGGATCGACGTTGTTCCCCTTTCGCCGGATCTTCATCGTCGTCAGCGCTCGATGAGCCTCTGGTTCGGGTCCTGCTCGCGGCGGCGGGCGGTCTTCCCCCGCAGGTACTGCGGGGGCCACGGATGCCCGGTGTAGCCGTAGTCGATGGCGGCGTTGAGCGTCCAATAGGGATCCACCAGGTGGGGGCGGGCGATCAGGCACAGGTCGGCGCGCCCGGCGACGACCACCGTGTCGACGTCGTCGATCGATGAGACCGAGCCCACAGTCATCGTCGGCATGCCGGTTTCGAGGCGGATCCGGTCGGAGAACGGGGTCTGCCACAGGCGCCCGTACCTCGGCTGCTGATGTTCGACCACCTGGCCGGTGGAGACGTCGACGATGTCGACCCCGTGGTCGGCCAGCATCCGGGCGATCTCGACGGCGTCGTCTCCGGTCGTCCCGCCCTCCGCCCAGTCGGTGGCAGAGATCCGCACCGAAAGCGGCAGGTCGTCGGGCCACATCTCGCGGACCGCGTCGACGACCTCGAGCGGGTAACGCATCCGGTTGACGAGGTTTCCTCCGTATTCGTCGTCGCGTTGGTTGGTCAGGGGGCTGATGAACGACGACAAGAGGTACCCGTGGGCCATGTGGATCTCGAGCAGGTCGAACCCGAGGGAGGCGCTCCTGGCGGCCGCTTCGGCGAACTGGTCCCGCACCTGGTCCATGTGCCGCCGGGTCATCGGGGTGGGAACCGGCCCTCCCGGCCGGAACGGGATAGGGGAAGGGGCGAGACGCTCCCATTCGCCCTCGACCGGCACCAGTTCGTCGTCGTCGACCTCCCAGGGGACCCGCATGCCGCCTTTGCGGCCGGAGTGGCCGAGCTGCATCCCCAGCACAGCCTGGGTGTGGTTGTGGACGAACTCGACGATCGGGCGGAACGCCTCCTGTTGTTCGTCGTTCCACAGGCCGGTGCAGCCGGGGGTGATGCGCCCTTCCGGGGACACACACGTCATCTCGACCATGACGAGGCCGGCACCTCCCACTGCCCGGCTGCCGAGGTGTACGAGGTGCCAGTCGGTCGGTTTCCCGTCGACGGCGCAGTACTGGGCCATCGGTGACACGCCGACACGGTTGGGGAATGTCACGCCTTTCAGACGGAACGGGTGGAACATCGGCGGGGTGTCCGGCTGCGGCGCCGGCACGTTCTGGCGGCTCCGCCAGTCCTCCACGATCTCCTCGGTCGATTTCGGGTCGCGGAGCCGGAGATTGGCGAGGGTGATGCGCTGGGAGCGGGTCAGGAGCTGGAAGTCGAATTGCTTCCGCGGGAGGTCGTAGTAGCGGTCGACGGACTCGAACCACGCTTGTGACGTCCGCGCCGCCCGCTGCGTCGACTCCACCACGGGGCGGCGGTCACGTTCGTAGGCGGGGAGGGCGGCGGCCACGTGCCCGTCGTGGGCCACCAGAGCGTCGACCAAGGCGATGGCGTCCTCCATGGCCAGCTTCGTCCCCGATCCGATCGAGAAGTGGGCGGTGTGGGCGGCGTCGCCGATGATCACATACCTGTCCCACCACCACTGCTCCGTCCTGACCTCGGGGAAGCGGATCCAGCGGCTGTTGTTGCCGATCAACTCGTGGCCTTCGAGATGGTGGCCGAACACCTTCTCGGCGAACGCCTTGGCCTGGAGGTCGGTTTCGCCGGGGGCGAACCTTCGGTCGGGCTCGAGACCGGC
>Ga0207873_1001172_pt1 | contig 26332 bp, 30 predicted proteins | sample BGWIniCompost_FD_187373 | JGI IMG/M metagenome (GOLD analysis project Ga0207873, IMG submission 187373) | Cellulose adapted compost microbial communities from Newby Island Compost Facility, Milpitas, CA, USA - BGW Initial Compost (SPAdes)... ...
CGAAGGCGCCGCAAGGCGCCTTCTTTTTGGGTGAAAACCCGGTACTTGACATAAATCCATGTGATTCGGATCACGGTGATTGCAGGAAAAACCGGGGAGACTTCAAACCTGCTTCGCAGCAATATCATCTCACCCCGCAGGCCGCATTGCGGGAGCCAGCAGAGGTTTGTTCATGCCCTCCAAGTCTCAGACATCCTATTCCACAGGTCTGCGCTCCCATCCGGGAACGTCGGGCTCGAGTCCGGAGATCGACCGTTTCCTGGACGCGATGTGGATGGAGCGGGGCCTCTCGGAGAACACGCTGGCGGCCTACCGGGCTGATCTGCAAAGCCTTCGAAGCTGGCTGGAAGACCACTCCATTTCATTGCTCGACGCGAAGCGTGAACACATCCTGAATTTCGTCGCCTGGAGAGTGCAGGCCGGGGCCCGGCCGCGTTCTACGGCTCGGCAGCTATCGAGCATCCGCCGCTTTTACCGTTTCATGTTGCGTGAGCGGATGATCGACGCCGATCCGTCAGAGAATATCGAAATGCCGCGGCTGAGCAGGCCGCTGCCTCGCTCCCTTACCGAGGAAGAGGTCGAGTCGCTGCTCTCCATGCCCGAGGTCAGTGACCCGTTGGGTCTTCGTGATCGGGCGATGCTCGAAGTGCTTTACGCGACCGGTCTGCGTGTCTCCGAGCTGGTCAAGTTGAAACTGAACCAGGTCAACCTGCGGCAGGGCGTCGTGCGCATCACCGGCAAGGGAAGCCGCGAGCGCCTGGTGCCGCTGGGGGAGGAGGCCCAGCGCTGGCTGGAACGGTATCTCGAGAGCGGCAGGGGCGAGATCCTGCGTGAGCGCCAGGCCGATTACCTTTTTCCGACCCGCCGCAGCGACAGCATGACCCGCCAGGCGTTCTGGCACATCATCAAGCGGTATGCGCAGAAGGCCGGCATCCGCAAACCGTTGTCACCGCACACGTTGCGGCACGCATTCGCGACTCATCTGCTGAATCATGGCGCGGATCTTCGCGTAGTGCAGATGCTGCTCGGTCACAGCGACGTGTCGACGACGCAGATCTACACGCATGTCGCGCGCGAGCGCCTGAAGGAAGTCCACGCGCAACATCATCCGCGCGGCTAGATGCGAGCGTCATCCGTCTGCTAGTCTCCGTCGATCAATTGAAAGGCGGATGAACGCATGTCTCGTTTCCTTGCAGCGGCGATTCTCGCCGCGCTTTCCCTTGCCATTCCAGTTGCATCGCTCGCCGCGTCCGAGGACGAGGCCAAGGCAGTCATCGCGCGCCGTTTCCCGGGCGTCACTCCCGCTGACGTCCAGCCCACGCCGATTCCCGGTCTTTACGAGGTGATGGCCGCCGGCAACGTTTTCTACGTATCCGCGGATGGACGTTACCTCGTCCGCGGCACCGTGATCGACATCGAGCAGGACCGGAACCTTACCGAGCCGCGGCGTGCCGAAGCGCGTGCCAGGGCGCTGGCGCAGCTGGATGACGCCGACCTGATCACCTTCGGTGGCTCAGCGCTGCGTCACACCGTGATCGTCTTTACCGACGTGGATTGCGCTTACTGCCGCCGTTTGCACTCGCAGGTCGAGGAATACAACAGCAGGGGCATACGCATTCGCTATGCCGCCTACCCGCGTAATGGCATGGCCCATCCCACCTGGGAAGAAATGGAGCAGGTGTGGTGCGCGGAGGACAAGCAGCGCGCGCTCACGCTCGCCAAGCTGGACCGCCCGCTGGAACATGAGCGGTGCGTGCCGGGCGACGCGGTCACCCGTCAATGGCAGCTGGGGAGAATGCTCGGTGTGAGGGGCACGCCGGCGATCTTCACGACCGCGGGTGAGATGATTCCCGGCTACCTTCCGCCTGACCAGTTGTTGAACCGGCTGGAGGAACTGTCGCGGAAGTGAGAATGGCGCGTTGACCGCGCCGTTGTCAGCGCTCCAGGTACTGCAGCTTGTCCGGCTTGCCGTCCCATTCGTCGGCGTCGTCAGCCGGCACCTTCTTTTCGGTGATCACCGGCCACTCCCGGGCCAGTTCCGCGTTCAGCTCGAGGAAATGACGCTGGTCATCCGGCAGGTCATCCTCGGAGAAGATCGCCCTGGCGGGGCACTCCGGCTCGCACAGCGAGCAATCGATGCACTCGTCGGGGTCGATGACCAGGAAGTTGGGGCCTTCATGGAAACAGTCGACGGGGCAGACTTCAACGCAGTCGGTGTATTTGCATTTGATGCAGTTTTCTGTGACGACGAAAGTCATTCCGGTCTCCATGCAAGGCTCGAACACGTGAATTTTGCCACAGGACCGGGAGTTTTTTCAGGTCACGGACCGGCGTCGAACGAGGTTTCGTGCAGTCCGAAGCTGCCGGACCGCAGGTCCTCGCAGAAACGCTCCAGCGTGAACCGCACGCTGGGAAAGGCAAGGTCGTGCCAGGGGATTTCGTCGATGCCGACCAGCATCGTTTCCAGGCTCTCCGGCCCCGGCGCATGGCGCCCGCCGACCAGGGTGCCGCGGTACATCACGTGCACCTGCCCCATGTGCAGCACGTTGATGACGGCGAACAGCGCCTCCAGCTCCACGGTAGCGAGAGCTTCTTCCCAGGCCTCGCGCGCCGCACCATCCGCCATGCTTTCGTGGCATTCGAGGAAGCCCGCCGGAACAGTCCAGTAGCCGCGCCGCGGCTCAATGGCACGGCGGCAAAGCAACAGCCTGTTCTCGTGGGTGAGAACGCAGCCCGTGACGATCTTCGGATTGACGTAGTGAATGGTGTTGCAGCGTTCGCATACCTGGCGGGGAAGGTTGTCGCCGGCAGGAACGCGAGTCGTCACCGGCGCTCCACATTCGCTGCAATATCGCATGGGATGTTTCCTGCTGTGACGGCGGCGCGGGGCATGCATGGTGCCCAGGGTCGGACTCGAACCGACACTCCCTCGCGGGAACGAGATTTTGAGTCTCGCGCGTCTACCAGTTTCGCCACCCGGGCACGGGGACGCCAAGTATAGGGCAACTCCCGCCGCCGACAAGCACGCGGCCCAAAAAAACCGGCTGCGACCATTTCCTCTCCAGGTGCATCTTCATGCATATGAGCAGCGCATTCAGCAGGGAAATCGATGCGGAGCTGGTCGAGCGCGCGCGCCGTGGCGACATGAGCGCGCACCGCCGGCTGTTCGAGGCTTTCGCGCCGGCGGTATTCACGCTGGCGCGCCGCCTGCTTCGTCATGCCGACGTGGCTGAGGACGTGCTGCAGGAAACCTTTCTCGACGTGATGAGAAGGATCGGCAGCTACCGCGGCGAGGCGCCATTCGGATTCTGGCTGCGGCAGATCGCCGTGAATCGCTGCCTGATGTACCTGCGCGCGTACTGGACGCAGAACGTGCACGCCGCGGAAGACGGCGTCATCGAAGCACAGGCGGTGCACGACCGCTTCCTTGAGCGGGTCGATGTGCTGAGCCTGCTGGAGCGCCTGCCGCCTGAAGGCCGGGCGGTGCTGTGGCTGCATGAGGTCGAGGGCTACACGCACCAGGAGATCGGCGCGATGTTCGGCAAGACGGCGAGCTTCAGCAAGTCGCAACTGGCGCGCTCGCACGCGCGCCTGCGTGAGATGGTGATGAATGAATCCAGCGAGGTGAAGGCATGCACGCCAATACCAGGCAACTGATCGCGATTCGTGACCGCGACCTCGTGGATGGTGAAGTGAGGCAGCACGTCGAAGGCTGCGAGCACTGCCGCCGGCGCATCGAGGAGCTGGGCATGGTGCGCGCCGCGCTGCGCGAGCTGCCGCAGGAGATGCCGCCGGAAGGCGCCTGGGAGCGCGTCCTGGAAGCGCGCCGGATGGAAGCGAGGCCACGTCCGGGAGGGCAGCTGCTGGCAGCGACGGTGGCGGCGTTTTCTGTTGCCATCATCGCGGTATTCGGCATGCGGCTGTCGCTCGCGCCGGCACCGGAAGATGCCCGGGCACAGGATGCGCAGCTCGTGAGCCTGCAGCGCCAGTCGCAGGACCTCGAGCGGCTGCTGCAGCAGTACCGCAAGCCGGCGGTGATGTCGGTGCGTTCGGCGAGCACGGTGGGCGAGCTCGAGGACAGCATCGCGCTCATCGACTATCGCCTCTCCCTGCCCGGCATCAGCAGCGAGGAGCGGCGCGCGCTGTGGTCGCAGCGCGTCGCGCTGATGGAATCCCTGGTCACTGTCCGGACGGTCGAGCACATCGCCGGCGGAATCTGATCTTTCCTGGAGGTACATGAGATGAAGCGATTGTTTGCATTGATGCTTGCTGCTGGGCTGGCCTTCGGCGGAAGCGCCTGGGCCTCGCAAAGCGATGACCGCGACGCCGAGCTGCGTCGCGAGATGGAGGCGGCCCGCAAGGAGCTGGCCGAGGCGGCTCGCAAGGTCGCGGAACTCAGCCGCGAGCTCGGCGAAGGCTTTGCCTGGCAGTTCAGGACCGAGGACATGCCCGGGCGCCGCGCCATGCTCGGCATCACCATCGACAAGGCCGAGGATGGCGGCGTGCAGGTCCTGTCCGTGACGCCCGGCGGGCCTGCCGACAAGGCCGGGCTCCAGGCCGGCGACCGGATCACCCGCATCGGCAAGCGCGACCTCGGCAAGGACCGACCGGAGCGTGAACTGGTGTCCGCCATGCGCGAGGTCGAACCCGGCCAGAAGGTCGAGATCGAGTACTTCCGCGGCAAGGACCGGCGCAAGGTCGAGATCGAGGCGGAAGCGATGCGGCCGTTCTTCTTCGGCTCCTTCGACGAACTGCTGCCGCGCGCGCCCCGTGCACCGATGCCCTTGCTGATGCATGGCTGGGCGGATCTGGAGCTCGTCAGCCTGACGGAAGGGCTGGGCGAATACTTCGGCACGAAGGAAGGCCTGCTCGTCGTGCGCGCGCCGAAGTCCGATGGCATCCCGCTCCAGGATGGCGACGTGATCCTGAGCATCGACGGGCGCAAGCCGAACGATGTCCATCATGCGATCCGCATCCTGCGCAGCTACAACCCGGGCGATACCGTGAAGATCGACATCGTGCGCAAGCAGAAGAAGACTACGGTGGAAGCCGTCATTCCCGATCGGCGTCTCGGCATGCTGCATCGCGCGGATGACAACGCGCGCTGAGGAAAGCCCGCCGGATCGGTTACACTTCGCGGCGCCATGCAGCGCCGCGATTTCCATTTCGATCTCCCCGATGACCTCATCGCCCGCTATCCGCTCAAGGAGCGCAGCGCCTCGCGCCTGCTGTGCCTCGACGGCAGCAGCGGCGCGCTGCAGGATCGCCAGTTCACCGACCTGCCGGGACTGCTGCGCCCGGGCGACCTGCTGGTCTTCAATGACACTCGCGTGATTCCGGCAAGGCTGCTCGGCCGCAAGGAGAGCGGCGGGCGCGTCGAGGTGCTGGTCGAGCGCGTGCTCGATGCCGGGGAGGCGCTCGCGCACGTGCGGGCCAGCAAGTCGCCAAGGCCGGGCTCCCGCCTGCTGCTGGAGGACGCCCTGGAAGTGGAGGTCGCAGGAAGAAGCGGCGACCTGTTCCGGTTGCGCTTTCCTTCCGCGGACGTCATCAGCCTGCTGGAACGGCACGGCCACATGCCGCTGCCGCCCTACATCGACCGGCCCGACGAGCATTCCGATCGCGAGCGCTACCAGACGGTGTTCGCGCAGGTGCCCGGCGCCGTGGCGGCGCCGACCGCCGGCCTGCATTTCGATGACGAGCTGCTGGCAGCCCTGCGAGCCATGGGCGTGGAAACGACCTTCGTCACCCTGCACGTCGGCGCCGGCACCTTCCAGCCGATGCGCGAAGAGGACGTCTCGAAGCACGTCATGCATGCCGAGCGCGTGCGCGTGCCGGCAGAAGCCGTGGACGCGGTGAACGCGGCACGCGCCCGTGGCGGCCGAGTGGTGGCCGTGGGCACGACCAGCGTGCGCAGCCTGGAGGCCGCGGCCGCGAATGGAACCCTGCAGCCGTTCGATGGCGACACGCGGCTGTTCATCACCCCTGGCTACCGCTTCAAGGTGGTCGATGCGATGGTCACCAACTTCCACCTGCCCGAGTCGACACTGCTGATGCTGGTCGCGGCATTCGCGGGCTTCGACAACATCATGCGCGCCTACCGCCACGCGGTGGCGGCGCGGTACCGCTTCTTCAGTTACGGTGACGCGATGTTCATCACGCGCCGCGAGGGTGATCAGTGAAGTTCGAACTGCTTGCAACTGACGGTGGCGCGCGCCGCGGCCGCCTGCACTTCGACCGCGGCGTCGTGGAAACGCCGGCGTTCATGCCGGTTGGCACCTACGGCACGGTCAAGGCGATGACGCCGGAGGAGCTGGAAGGCCTGGGTGCCCAGATCATTCTCGGCAACACCTTCCACCTCATGCTCCGCCCCGGCGTGGACATCATCCGCGCCCATGGCGACCTGCATGACTTCATGCACTGGCAGCGGCCGATCCTCACCGACTCGGGCGGCTTCCAGGTGTTCAGCCTCGCGCAGATGCGCAAGATCACCGAGCAGGGCGTGACGTTCTCCTCTCCCGTGGATGGCAGCAAGGTGTTCCTGGGGCCGGAGGAGGCCATCGGCGTACAGCACGCGCTGGGCTCGGACATCGTGATGATCTTCGACGAGTGCACGCCGTACCCGGCGACCTTCGACGAGGCGCGCCAGTCGATGGAGCTCTCGCTGCGCTGGGCGAAGCGTTCCCGCGAGGCGCATGGCGCCAACCCGAATGCGCTGTTCGGCATCGTCCAGGGCGGCATGCATCCCGAGCTGCGTTCGGCTTCGCTGGCGGGCCTGATGGATATCGGCTTCGATGGTTACGCGGTGGGCGGGCTGTCGGTGGGCGAGCCGGAGGAGGAGCGCCTCAAGGTGCTGGATCACCTCCGGCCGCAGCTGCCGGCGGACAAGCCGCACTACCTGATGGGCGTGGGCACGCCGGAAGACATCGTCGAGGCGGTCCGCCGCGGCATCGACATGTTCGACTGCGTGCTGCCGACCCGTAACGCGCGCACCGGCTTCCTGTACACCAGCGAGGGCCTGGTGCGCATCCGGAATGCGCGTTACCGCAACGACACCTCGCCGCTGGACCCGAGCTGCGCCTGCTACACCTGCCGCAACTACAGCCGCGCCTACCTGCGCCACCTCGACAAGTGCGGGGAGATCCTCTCCTCGCGGCTCAACACCATACATAATCTTTTTTACTATCAGACCTTGATGCGCGGCCTGCGCGACGCTATTGAGGGCGGAACACTTAATGAGTTCGTGGCGGATTTCTACGCCCGGCGCGGGAAAACCGCGCCTCCTGTGCCATAATGACCAGCTTTCTTGAGGCAATTACTCTTTAGAATCAACGATATCCCCGCGGGGACACGACAAGGAAAGAGCAATGAACTTCTTCATCAGCGATGCCATGGCCGCCGCCGGCGGGCCCGCCCAGTCCAATCCGCTCATGAGCCTTCTGCCGCTCATCATCATCTTCGTGGTCTTCTATTTCCTGCTGATCCGTCCGCAGAGCAAGCGCGCCAAGGAACATCGCAAGATGATCGAGGCCCTGGCCGTGGGCGACGAGATCGTCACGGGCGGCGGCATTGCCGGCAGGGTCACCAAGGTGGGTGAACAGTACGCGAGCGTCGAGATTGCCAACGGCGTTGAAATCAAGGTGCAGAAGCATGCCGTGGGCGCCGTGCTGCCCAAGGGCACGTTGAAGACGCTCTGACCCGGACAGTTCCATGAATCAATATCCTCTCTGGAAGAACGCCCTCGTCGTGATCGTGGCGGTGGCGAGCATCATCATCGCCCTGCCGAATTTCTACGGCGAGGACCCGGCCGTGCAGGTCTCGCTGCTGAGCGAAATGCCCGTGGGCGAGCCGCTCGCCGAACAGATCGCCCGCGAACTCGAGAACGACGGTCTCGAGTACCTCGCCCTGGAGCGTGCGGAAAACCATATTCTGGTTCGCTTCGCCGAGACCGAAGCGCAGCTGCGCGCCGTGGACGTGCTGCAGGCCACGCTGGGTGACGAAGTCACCGTGGCGCTGAACCTGGCGCCGCGCATGCCCGGCTGGATGCAGTCGCTGGGACTGCGGCCCATGAACCTCGGCCTCGACCTGCGCGGCGGCGTGCACTTCCTGCTGGAAGTGGACATGGAAGCCGCCATCGAACAGGCGCTGGAGCGTTACGAGAGCGACGTGCGCGCCTTCCTCCGGGAGGAAAGCATCCGCTATTCCGCGGTGACCGTGGATCGCCAGCGCATCCGCGCGACGCTGCGTGACGCCGCGGACCTGGATCGCGCTGTCCGCGGCCTGCGCCGCGAGCTGCCTGGCCTGGACGTGCAGGCGGCGACCGAGTCCGGCCAGCCGGTGATCGAGCTGGTCGTCAGCGAGCAGCGCATGCGCGAGATCCGCACCGGCGCCATCCAGCAGAACACCACCACCATCCGCAACCGTGTCGACGAGCTCGGCGTGGCCGAGCCGCTGGTGCAGCGGCAGGGCGACAGCGGCATCGTGGTGCAGCTGCCGGGCGTGCAGGACACGGCCCGCGCCAAGCGCATCATCAGCGCCACGGCGACGGTCGAGTTCCGCATGCAGTACCTCGAAGGTGACGCCGCGGCCGCCGCGCGCACCGGGCGAGTGCCGCCGGGCGCCAAGCTCTACAAGCGCCGTGACAGCGGCCTGCCCGTGCTGCTCAACCGCGAGATCATCGTCACCGGCGACCAGCTGACCGACGCCTCCGCCGGTTTCGACCAGAACAACCGCCCGGCCGTGAACATCACCCTGGATTCACAGGGCGGCCGGCGCATGCTCGATACCACCCGCGCCAACCTCGGCAAGCCGATGGCGGTGGTGTTCATCGAGAACCGGCCGTACACCGTGCTGGTGAACGGCGAGCCGGAAACGCGCTTCCGCACGGTGGAAGAGGTGATTTCGGTCGCCACCATCCAGGGCGTGTTCTCGAACCGCTTCCAGATCACGGGACTCGAGCCCGCGGAGGCGCGCAACCTCGCCCTGTTGCTGCGCGCCGGCTCGCTGGCAGCGCCGATCAACATCGTCGAGGAACGCACCATCGGCCCGAGCCTGGGCGCGGACAACATCGAACAGGGCGTGAAGGCCGTGGTGATCGGCTCGCTGATGGTGTTCGTGTTCATGGCGCTGTACTACCGCGCCTTCGGCCTGATCGCCAACATCGGCCTGATCATGAACGTGGTGCAGATGCTCGCGGTGCTGTCGTTGCTGCAGGCAACCCTGACCTTGCCGGGCATTGCCGGCATCGTGCTCACCATCGGCATGGCTGTGGACGCCAACGTGCTGATTTTCGAGCGCATGCGCGAGGAACTGCGTGCGGGTTCCAATCCGCAGCAGGCGATCTCCCAGGGCTATGACAAGGCGCTGTCTTCCATTCTCGACGGCAACATCACCACCCTGATCGCCGGCGTCGTGCTGTTCATCTTCGGCACCGGCCCGATCAAGGGCTTCGCCGTGACCTTGTCCATCGGCATCCTGACGTCGATGTTCACGGCCATCATCATCACGCGCGCTGTCGTGAACGCGATCTGCGGCGGGCGCCGACTGCAGACGCTCTGGATCTGAGGCAGGCCGACATGGAATTTTTCAAGAAGACACCGAACATCGATTTCATCGGCAAGCGCGTGCCCGCCATCGCGCTGTCGCTGCTGATGGTGATTGCCGCGATCGGCACGATTGCCGTCAAGGGCTTCAACTTCAGCATCGACTTCACCGGCGGCGTGGTGCTGGAAGTCGGCTACCCCGGCTCCGCCGAGCTCGATCCGATTCGCGAGCGGCTGGAGGAGGCGGGACATCCCGACGCGCTGGTGCAGCATTTCGGCGACACCTCGGAAGTGCTGATCCGCCTGCAGCCTGAAGCAGACAAGTCCAATGCCGAGATCAGCGAGGAAGTGCTGCGCGCCTTGCGTGCGGACGAGCCGCGCGTGCAGATGCGGCGGGTGGAGTTCGTCGGCCCGCAGGTGGGCGAGCAGCTCACCCAGGACGGCATACTCGCCGCCATGTTCGCGCTGATCGGCATCCTGATCTACGTCGGCGTGCGTTTCCAGTGGAAGCTCGCGGTCGGCGCGGTGGCAGGATTGGCGCACGACTCGCTGATCGCGCTTGGCGTGATTTCCTGGTTCCAGATGCCGTTCGACCTCACGGTGCTCGCGGCCATCCTCACCCTGATCGGCTATTCGCTGAACGACACCGTGGTCGTCTATGACCGCCTGCGCGAGAACTTCCGGATCAGCCGCGAAAGCGACATCCGCAAGATCACCAACGACGCAATCAACCAGACGCTGGCGCGCACGGTGATGACCGGCATCACCACGCTGCTGGTGCTGTTCGCGCTGTTCTACTGGGGTGGCGAGGATTTCTACAGCTTCACCATCTCGCTGATCATCGGCATCGTCGTCGGCACCTATTCGACCATCTTCGTGGCCACTATCGTGTCGCTGATGCTGGGCCTGAAGCGGGAAGACCTGCTGCCGCTGAAGGAATCGGCGCCCGTGGACGATATGCCCTGAAAAAGCCGGAACGAAAAAAAGCCGCGCAATGCGCGGCTTTTTTCTTGTTGCTGGCCTGGTCAGACCAGCGGTTTCAGCACCTTGGCCATTTCCGCGAACAGCTTGGGATTGGCGGCAAGCACGTTGCCTGTCTCCAGGTGATTGGTGCCGCCGCTGGGCGAGCCGGTCAGCCCGCCGGCCTCGTGGATCATCAGCACGCCCGCGGCGATGTCCCACAGCTGCAGGTTGAACTCCCAGAAGCCATCGAGACGCCCGGCCGCGACGTAGGCGAGATCCAGCGCCGCGCTGCCGGCGCGGCGGATGCCGCGGCTTTGCCGGGTCATCACGCGGAAGGTGGCCATGTACTTGTCGAGGTCGTCCTGGTCGCGGTACGGGAAGCCCGTGCCGAGCAGCGCCGTGGAAAGCTCGCGGCATTTGCTGACGCGCAGGCGCCGGCCATCCAGCTGCGCGCCGCTGCCACGGGAGGCCGTGAACAGCTCCTGGCGCAGCGGATCGTAGATGACGCCGTGTTCGATGCGGCCCTTGACGCGCAGCGCGATCGAAACCGCGAACACCGGGAAGCCATGCAGGAAATTGGTGGTGCCATCGAGCGGATCGATGATCCACTCGAACTCCGAGTGCCCGCTCTTGCCGGACTCCTCGCCGAGAAAGGCGTGATCGGGGTAGGAGCGGCGAATGGTTTCGATGATGGCGCGTTCGGCCTCGCGGTCGACCTCGGAGACGAAGTCATTGCCGGCCTTGGTTTCGACGCGCAGGTCAGCCACGCGATCGAGGCTGCGAACGATGATGTCGCCGGCGCGGCGCGCGGCGCGCACGCCAATATTCAGCATTGGATGCATCAGGGGCACCTGGATTTTTGAAAGAACGGGAAAGCAGGGCGCGTAGAATACCGGAAAGGGCGCCGCTCGGGTACGGGCGGCGAAAGGATCAAGGGAGTCGCGATGCAGGACCAGCTGGACAAGGTGCGCGTGGTGCTGGTGGAAACGCAGCATCCGGGAAACATCGGCGCCGCCGCCCGCGCCATGAAGACGATGGGGCTTGCGCGGCTTTACCTCGTCAACCCGCGGCAATTCCCCAGCGACGAAGCGGAAGCCCGCGCCTCCGGCGCGACCGAAGTGCTGGCCGAGGCAAGGATTGTCGGCAGCCTGCGGGAAGCGGTGGCGGAGTGCACGCTGGTCGCCGGCGCCTCGGCGCGGCCGCGCAAGCTCGCCTGGCCGGAACTCGATCCGCGGCAGTGCGGCGAGACCGTAATGGCTGCATCCGGTGAGTGCGCGCTGGTGTTTGGCCGCGAGCGTACCGGGCTCACCAATGCCGAGCTCGATCTGTGCACTCACGTGGTCACCATTCCTGCCAATCCGGACTACGCCTCGCTCAATCTCGCTGCCGCGGTGCAGGTGTTGAGCTACGAACTGCGCGTGGCGGCGCTCGCCGGTCACCGGCCCGTGCGAGAGCCGGAAGCGCCGCCCGCCACCCACGAGCAGCTCGAACAGTTGTACGCGCACCTGCAGCGCGTCCTGGCGGATCGCGGCTTCCTCAACCCGGACAATCCCGAGCACCTGATGCGGCGCCTGCGCAGGCTGTACAACCGCGCCGGGCTGGATCACAACGAGGTGCAGATACTGCGCGGCATTCTGACGACGCTCGCGCCCGATATCCGCTAATACTTGAGTTTTTCGCTAAGGTATACTGCCCGGCGGGAAGGGATGGACGACTCGCCATGAAACTCACCACCAAGGGCCGTTACGCGGTCACCGCCATGCTGGACCTCGCCCTGAACGGCGAACACCAGGCGGTGTGCCTCGGCGACATCGCGGCTCGCCAGGACATTTCGCTGGCCTACCTGGAACAGCTGTTCACGAGGCTGCGCAAGCAGGGCCTGGTGGATAGCGTGCGCGGGCCGGGCGGCGGCTACCGGCTCGGCAGGCCTGCCGAAGAAATTACCGTGGCGGCCATCATTGCCGCCGTGGACGAGCCGCTGGAGACCACGCGCTGCAATGGCGACCGCAACTGCCAGCGCGGCGAGCGCTGTCTCACTCACCAGCTGTGGGAAGACCTTGGCAACCATATCCAGGCGTTCCTGTCCGGCGTGACGCTGGCCTCGCTCGCCAGGCGCGAGGACGTCCGTGACGTCGCCGCCCGTCAGGCCCACCCCGCGGAAATTCCCCTGCGCCGCATCGCGCGCGAAAGGATTTCATGATCTACCTGGACCACAACGCCACCACGCCGCTCGCGCCCCAGGCCCGCGAGGCCGTGATCCGCGCGCTGGACCAGCTCGGCAACCCTTCCAGCGTGCACGAGCCCGGCCGGCTGGCCCGCAACCTGCTGGACGAGGCGCGCCGCCAGGTGGCGGCGCTCGTCAACGTGCACGCCCGCAACGTGATCTTCACCAGCGGCGGCACCGAGGCGAACAACCTCGTGCTGCGCGGCGTGGCCGCGCGCCACGGCAAGGGACGCATCCTGGTGAGCGCGGTCGAGCACTCCGCGGTGCTGGGCCCGGCGCGTGATCTCGCAGCCGCCGGCTTCAGCGTTGAACTGTTGCCCGTCGATGAAGAAGGCCGCGTGCAGCCGGCAGCCGTCGCCGAGCGTCTCGGGCCGGACGTGATCCTCGTCTCGGTCATGGCCGCGAACAACGAGACCGGCGCGTTGCAGGACGTTGCCGAGATCAGCCGCCTCGTGCGCGCGGCGGGCGCGGTGATGCACACCGACGCCGCCCAGTACGCCGGCAAGCTGCCGCTGGATTTCGCCGCCACCGGCGCGCACCTGATGAGCCTGTCGGCGCACAAGCTGAACGGCCCCAAGGGCATAGGCGCGGTCATCACCGACGGCAGCATCGATCTCGTGCCGCAGATCAGCGGCGGCGGCCAGGAGTCCGGCTGGCGCTCCGGCACCGAGAACCTTCCCGGCATCGCGGGCTTCGGCGCCGCCGCGGCGCTGGCCTTGCAGGAACTCGAAGAACGGAGGCTTCGCCTCGCCGCCCTGCGCGACCGGCTGGAAGCGGGCCTGGCGGCGCGCCCTGGAATCACGATCTTCTCCCGTGGCGCCGAGCGGCTGCCGAACACCGTGCAGTTCGCGCTCGCCGGCATGACCGGCGAGACCCTGCAGATGGGCCTGGACCGTCTCGGAATTGCGGTGTCCACCGGTTCGGCCTGCCATTCGCAGTCCACCGAACCCTCGCACGTGCTGCTGGCCATGGGCGTCGCGCCGGAAGCGGCGCGCGGCGCGGTGCGGGTCAGCCTTGGGCTCGGCAACACCGAAAGCGACGTCGACGCCCTGCTCGCCGCGCTGGACAAGGTCGCGAGCGTGCTGCCGGTGGGAGCCGCCGCGTGGTGAAGACGCCGGTGTATTTCGATTACGCCGCCACGGCTCCGGTCGATCCGCGGGTGGTGGAAGCCATGCTCGGCCTGCTCGGCCCGGATGGCGATTTCGGCAATCCTTCGGCTGTGCACGCCTACGGACGCAAGGCCGCGGCGCTCGTGGAAGAGGCGCGCGAGGAAATCGCGGCACTGCTCGGCGTTGCGGCGAGCGGCATCGTGTTCACCAGTGGCGCGACCGAATCCGACAATCTCGCCATCAAGGGCGCGGCGCGCGCCGCCGCCCGGCGCGGCCGGCACGTGATCACCGAGAAGACCGCACACAAGGCGGTGCTGGATGCCTGCCGGGCGCTGGAGCGGGAAGGCTTCGAGGTCAGTTACCTCGTGCCCGACCGGGAAGGGCGCATTTCGGCGGCGCAGCTCGAAGCCAGTCTTCGTCCCGACACGATCCTGGTCAGCCTGCTGCATGCCAACAACGAGACCGGCGTGCTGCAGGACATCCCGGCACTGGCCGCCGCCGTCAGGCGGCATGGTGCGTTGTTTCATCTGGATGCCGCGCAGTCCGCCGGCAAGGTCGAGCTGCCGCTGGAGCAGGTGGACCTGCTGGCGCTGTCGGCACACAAGTTCTGCGGCCCCAAGGGCGCGGGGCTGCTGTATGTCCGCCCCGGGGTGCGGCTGGAACCGCTGCTGCACGGCGGCGGCCACGAGCGCGGCCGCCGCGCCGGGACGCTGGCCACGCACCAGATCCGCGGCATGGCGCTGGCCTTCCGGCTCGCCGTCGAGTCCATGGCGGAAGAGAGTTCGCGGCTTGCGGGCTTTTCTTCGCGGCTGATCGAAGGCCTGTGCGCCTTGCCGGGCGTGCTGCTGAACGGCCACCGCGAGGCCAGACTGCCGAACATCGTCAATGTCAGCGTCGAGGGCGTGGACGGCGAGGCGTTGCAGCTGGCGCTGCGCGACATCGCCTGTTCCAGCGGCGCGGCCTGCAATTCCGCTAGCGGCGAGCCTTCCTACGTGCTGCGGGCGCTGGGCCGCGATGACGCGCTGGCCGGTGCCAGCCTGCGCTTCAGCATGGGCCGCTGGACGCGGGCGGCGGAAGTGGACTACCTGCTCGAGCGTTTCGGAAGCGAACTCACGCGCCTGCGCAGGATCGCGGGCGCTGCCTGAAAAAAGCCGGTAAAATAAGCACTTATGGATGAACTGCATGATCCCGCCCGGTACAGCCCGCGAGTGCTCGAGCTGTTCGACCGGCCGGCGCGCCTCGGGCCGCCGCCCGGCGCCAACCGGGAAGGGCAGGCGGAGAACCGCGCGCGCGGCAGCTGGCTGCGGATGTACCTGCAGGTCGAGGCGGAGCGCGTGGTGGCGGCCGGCTTCCATGCAAGGGGCTGCCCGCACACCATCGCCGCCGCGGAGCTCGCCTGCGAGGCGCTGACCGGCAGCGACGCCTCGGAATTGGCGGAATACCGGGCGGAATTCCTGGAGGCAGCCTTGCCGCTGCCGCCGGAAAAACTGGATGTTCGACTCTTGATCGAGGACGCCGTGCGCGCAGCAGCGCATGGCAGGAGGTAGAAGATGGCTGTTTCCCTGACCCCTTCCGCTGCGGAACACATTCGCCGGCAGCTGCAGCGCCGTGGCGGTGGCCTGGGCCTGAAGCTCGGCATCCGCAAGAGCGGCTGCTCGGGCTTCGCCTATGCGCTGGATTACGCCGATGCGGTCTCGCCAGAGGACGAGGTCTTCGAGAGCGAGGGCGTGAAGGTGGTGGTCCCGCGCGAGGCGCTCGCCTTCGTCGACGGCACCACCGTGGATTACGTCAACGAGGGGCTGAACCAGATGTTCCGGTTCGTGAACCCGAATATCAAGGACGAGTGCGGCTGCGGCGAATCGTTCACGGTCTGAGCAGTGCTGCCGAACGCGCAATTGCTTGATTTTTCGTCACAAAGTACACTTTGGCGCTTGACAGTCTGAACCCGCGTTTCGCGGGTTCAGTCGTTTGATCCTTCCACACTACGGAGTATCCCGAGCATGGCACTTGAACGGACCCTTTCCATCATCAAGCCGGACGGCGTGGCCAAGAACATCATCGGCGAGGTCTACAGCCGCTTCGAGAAGGCCGGCCTGAAGATCGTCGCGGCGAAGATGCTGCACCTTTCCGAAGAGCAGGCGAAGGAATTCTATGCCGTGCACAAGGAGCGCCCGTTCTACAACGATCTCGTCAAGTTCATGATCTCGGGTCCGGTCATGGTCCAGGTGCTGGAAGGCGAGAACGCGATCGCGAAGAACCGTGAAGTGATGGGCGCCACCAACCCGAAGGATGCCGCGCCGGGCACGATCCGTGCAGACTTCGCGGAAACGGTCGACGAAAACGTGGTACATGGTTCCGATGCGCCGGATACGGCGAAGAACGAGATCGCGTTCTTCTTCAAGGACAGCGAGATCTGCCCGCGTACCCGCTGAAGCGGAAAATCGCCGCCCGGCATCGGCCGGGCGGCCACCAGCCGGAAAACGAAGTGAACGAGACGCCGAAGGTAAATCTGCTTGGCATGCCGCGCGACGAGATGGAAGCGTATTTCGTTTCCCTCGGCGAGAAGCCGTTCCGTGCGCGCCAGGTGATGAAGTGGATTTACGAGGCCGGCGTCGCCGACTTCGCGCAGATGACCGACATCGCGAAAAGCCTGCGCGAGAAGCTCATCGAGCAGGCCGAGGTGCGCGCGCCCGAGGTGATGCTCGACAAGGGTTCCGCCGACGGCACCCACAAGTGGCTGCTGCGGATGGACGAGAAGAACGGCATCGAGACCGTCTTCATTCCCGATGGCGAGCGCGGCACGCTGTGCATTTCCTCGCAGGTCGGCTGCGCGCTCGACTGCACCTTCTGCTCCACCGCCCGCCAGGGCTTCAACCGCAACCTGAGCGCCGCCGAGATCATCGGCCAGGTGTGGCTGGCCAACAACCAGCTCGGTTACCAGAAGGGCAAGCGCATCATCACCAATATCGTCTTCATGGGCATGGGCGAACCGCTCGCGAACTACGCGAACGTCGTCAAGGCGCTGAAGGTGCTGATGGACGATTTCGGCTACGGGCTTTCCAAGCGCCGCGTCACCGTGAGCACCTCCGGCATCGTACCCGCCATGCACCGCCTCAACGAGGAAATCGATTTCGCGCTGGCGGTGTCGCTGCATGCGCCCAACGACGAACTGCGCGACATCCTCGTGCCCATCAATCGCAAGTATCCGATCAGCGAACTGATGGATGCCTGCTGGGCCTACGTGAAGAAGAAGCCGCACCGGCACATTTACGTCGAGTACGTCATGCTCGACGGCGTCAACGACAAGGACGAGCACGCGCGCCAGCTCGCGAAGCTGCTCGGCGGCCTGCCGTGCAAGGTGAACCTGATTCCGTTCAACCCGTTCCCGGGCACGCCGTACAGGCGCTCGCCGCTTGAACGCATCAACGCCTTTCGCGACATTCTCGTGCGCAAGGGACTGGTCACGGTCACGCGCCGCACGCGCGGCGACGACATCGACGCTGCCTGCGGCCAGCTGGCGGGACAGGTGCTCGACAAGAGCAGGCGTGCCGCCCGCATGGCCGCCCACATGACGAAGGTGCCGACAAGATGAACAACAAGGGCCTGATCATTGCATTGCTGCTTGCTGCCACGATGCTGGCCGGTTGTGTCTCCGCGGGCGGCGCCCGCTCGGAGTCGGCCGAGGCATCGCGCATCAACACCCAGCTTGCCGCCGGCTACCTGCGCCGCGGCGACGTGGATCTCGCCATGGAAAAGGTGGACCGGGCGCTGCAGCAGGACCGGAACAACGCCGAGGCGCACGTCGTCAAGGGCATGATCCTGGCGCGCGCCGAGGAATACGGCGACGCCGATGATTACTACCGCCGTGCCGCACGGCTCGCGCCGCGCGACGTGGTCATCCTCAGCAACGTCGCGGCCTATCACTGCCAGCGCGGCCGCCATCGCGAAGGCACGAAAATGTTCGTGCAGGCCGCCGAGCTTGCCACCAACAACCGTCCGGCCATCGCGCTCGCCAATGCCGGCATCTGCCAGAAGGATGGCGGCAAGCTCGACGAGGCGGAACAGCTGCTGCGCCGCGCGCTTGCCCAGGAGCCGACCTATCCCGCGGCCTTGCGCGAACTGGCGGACATCAGTTTCCGCAAGGGCGACCTGCTCGACGCCCGCGCCTTCCTGCAGCGCCTGGAGGGCGTGCAGCGTCTCGGCCCCGGCGCCTTGCTGCTGGGCGTGAAGATCGAGCGGGGCCTGAAGGACAGGGCGGCAGCGCAACGCTACGCCGACATTCTGCTGCGCGACTTCCCGGAGTCCGGCGAGGCGCGCGCGCTCGAAAACGAACACATCGCGGATAACGGCGCATGAACGAAGAGAGAGACGAACAGCAGGTCGCGCCACGTGAACTGCCCGGCAACAAGCTGCGCGCGCAGCGCGAGGCACGCGGGCTGCCGCTGCCGCACGCGGCCAACGAGCTGCACGTGGACCAGCGCGTGCTGATGGCGCTGGAGAACGACGACTACGAGCAGCTGGGCGCGCCGATTTTCGTCAAGGGTCATCTGCGCAACTACGCGAAGCTGCTTGGCATGGATCCTGCGCCGCTGATCGCCGAGTACGAGGCGGCGCAGCCGGCCCACGATCCGCAGCTGGTGCGCGAGCGCTTTGCCGGCGAGCAGATGCAGGACCGCCAGTTGCATGCCTTCTGGCGCGGCCTCGGCTGGGTGCTGCTCATCGTCGGCGTGCTGGTGCTGGCCGGATGGTGGTGGTACCAGCAGGAAGGCGGCGCCGACCTGCTGAGCCCGCAGCGCGTGGAAAGCGTGCGGCCCTTCGAGGTGCTGGAACAGGATGCTGCGCAGACGCTGCCGCAGGAACGGCAGCCCGCGGCGGAGACGGACCAGCCCTCCATGGATGAGCCCATGCCGGAGGAAACGGCGACCGAAACGGAAGCGCTCCCGGAAACGGAACGGCAGGAGCCCGCCACGTCGTCGCAGCAGCCCGAGGCCACGACCGCGGCACCGGCAACGCCGGCGCCGCAGGTCGCGGAGCGCGCCGAGCGGCAGACTCGCCAGCCGGTCGTGACCGCGCCGCCGCTGGTGCTGGAATTCAGCGCCGAATCCTGGGTCGAGGTCTACGACCAGGAAGGAAGACCGATTCTCTATGACCTGGTGAGCGCCGGCACCCGCCGCGAGATCAACGCCACCGGTCGCCTGCGCGTCTTCCTCGGCAATGCCGACGCCGTCGTCATCCACGTGCGCGGCGAGCGCTTCGCGCACGAACGTTACCGGCGTGCCGACAGCACGGCGCGCTTCAACATCACCGTACCCGCACGTTAAGCAAGCCGGAGGGGCCTTGAGCATCCAGTCCATCAGGGGCTTCAACGACCTGCTGCCCGCCGTCACGCCTTCCTGGCAGCAGGTGGAAGCGGCGGCGCGCGACGTGTTCGCCGCCTATGGCTATTCCGAGATCCGCCTGCCGATCGTGGAGGCGACTTCCCTGTTCGCGCGCTCCATCGGCGAGGTCACCGACATCGTCGAGAAGGAGATGTACAGCTTCGATGATCGCAACGGCGAGAGCCTGACGCTGCGTCCCGAAGGCACGGCGGGCTGCGTGCGCGCCGCCATCCAGCATGGCCTGCTGCACAACCAGGTGCAGAAGCTGTGGTACGCCGGACCGATGTTCCGCTACGAGCGTCCGCAGAAGGGGCGTTACCGGCAGTTCCACCAGTTCGGCGTGGAAGTCTTCGGCCTGCCGGGTCCGGATGCCGATGCGGAAGTGATCTTCGTCAGCCGCGCGCTGTGGCGGGTGCTGGGCCTGCAGGGCCTCAAGCTGGAACTCAATTCGCTGGGTTCGCTGGAAGCGCGGCAGCGTTATCGCGCCGCGCTGGTGGAGTATTTCTCGCGCCATGAGCAGGAACTGGACGATGACGGCCGCCGCCGCCTGAAGACCAACCCGCTGCGGCTGCTGGACAGCAAGCATGAAGGCACGCGGCGGCTGCTTCCCGACGCGCCGAAGCTTGCCGATTCACTGGATGACGAGTCACGCCGTCACTTCGATGCGCTGTGCGAGCTGCTTTCCGGCGCGGGCATCGAGTTCGTCCTGAATCCCTACCTGGTGCGCGGCCTCGATTACTACAACCGCACCGTCTTCGAATGGACCACGGACCAGCTCGGCGCGCAGTCGGCGGTCTGCTCCGGCGGCCGCTACGACGGGCTGGTGGAAACCCTGGGCGGCAAGCCGACGCCCGCGGTCGGCTGGGGCCTCGGCATCGAGCGCCTGCTGGCATTGCTCGATCTCAACGGCCTGCTTGGCGCGGCGCCCGCCCCGCATGCCTATCTCGTGCTTGCGGGAGAGGCGGCCGAGCGGCGCGGCTTGTTGCTTGCGGAACAATGGCGGGATAAGGTGCCGCGGTTGCGCCTGCAGGCCAACCTGGGCGGTGGCAGCATCAAGGCGCAGTTCCGCCGCGCCGACAGGAGCGGCGCCGAGATCGCCCTGGTGCTGGGCGAGGACGAACTCGCCGCCGGCGAGGTGACCGTCAAGCCCTTGCGCGGCGAGGGCGAGCAGCGCCGCGTGTCCCTGACAGAGATCGAACCCCTGCTCGAGCAGCTCGCGCGGCAGGACTGAAGCTATTGCAACCGGGCCATCCGGTGGAGACGAAGAAGTGGACGTTTACACGCACGAAAAGGAACAGATCGAAAGCATCAAGGCCTGGTGGCGCGAGAATCGCTGGTACCTGGTGAGCGGCGTGGTCATCGCGCTGGCGCTGGTCGGCGGCTGGCGCTACTGGCAGGCCTGGCAGATCGAGCAGGCCCAGGCCGCGTCGGCGCACTACGCCGACATGCTGGTCGATGCCCGCGCGCGCGACATCAATTCGGTGCGCGAGAAGGCCGCCCAGCTGCGCGAGGACTATGCGCGCACGCCGTATGCCACGCTCGGCAACCTGCGCCTCGCCGCACTGGAAGTCGAATCCGGTGACTTCGAAGCCGCGGCGGAAACGCTGCGCTGGGCGATGGAGAACAGCCGCGACAAGGAGCTTGGTCTCGTTGCCCGGCTGCGGCTTGCCCGCGTGCAGCTCGAGCTCGGCAAGTACGACGAGGCGATCGCGCTGGTTTCCGGCCAGCAGACCGTCGCCTTCAAGGCCCTGTTCGAAGAAGTGCGCGGCGACGCGCTGCTGCTGAAGAACGATCGCGAGGGCGCGCGCGCCGCCTATGAGGCGGCCCTGGCAGCGGCGAGCGTCGGTCCCGCCGATGTGCAGCGCCTGGAACGCAAGCGCCAGAACGTGCAGCTGCCGCTGGACGTGCTGGTCGCGGGCGACGCTGCCGCCGCCGAAACCGAAACCCCGTCCGACCAGGGAACTGCCGACGAATGAAGAAGTTCTGGTTGCTGGCCGCGGTCAGCCTGCTTGGCGCCTGCGCCATCGACGAAACCCTGGAGCCGCCTGCCGAACTGGTCGAGTTCGAGCAGCGGGTGGACATTGAACGCGCCTGGTCGGTCACTCCCGGAGGACGTTCCCTGTGGTTCTTCGGTGGCGACAAGGGCAGCAGCCTGCGCCTGGGTCTGGTTCCGGCAACCGATGGCACTAACGTTTACGTCGCGACCCATGACGGCGTCGTCGAGGCCTACCGTCTCGAGGACGGCGAGCGCCTGTGGCGTTATCGCTCCTACGAGCGCGGCCTGCTGGGCCGCGAGGGCGGCATTCCGTTCTCGGCCGGTCCCTCCGTGGACGCGGGCCTGGTCGTGGTCGGCGGCGTGAACGGCGAAGTGGTCGCGCTGGATGCGGCCAGCGGCGAAGTGAAGTGGACGGAATCGCTCAAGGGCGAGCTGCTCGCACCGCCGCGCGTGCTGCGCCGGCAGGTGATCATGCGCACCACCGACGGCCGGCTGATCTCGCTGGACACCGCTACCGGCAAGCGTCTCTGGGAGACGGTGCGTGAGGTGCCGGCGCTCACCATCCGCGGCAACGGCACGCCGGGCGTGGGCCGCAACCTGTTTGTCGGATTCGACAACGGCCGCGTCGCCGCGCTGTCGCTGGAGAACGGCAGCATGATCTGGGAATCCGTCATCGCGAATCCCGTCGGTGCTTCCGAGCTCGGCGCCATCGTCGATGTCGATGGCGACCTGCGCATCTACGGCAATGAGGTCTATGCCACCAGCTACAACGGCAACGTCGCCGCGCTGGCGGCCGAATCCGGCGAAATCCTCTGGCGGCGCGAGGTGCCGTCGGTGCTGTCGCCGGCCATCTTCGCGGGCGACGTGTTCGTCACCGATGTCGACAGCGTCGTGCACGCCTTCGACCGGCTCTCCGGCACCACCGTGTGGTCGCAGGACGCCCTGCGGGCGCGCAAGCTGACTGCGCCGGTACCGTTCGAGGGAATGATCGTGGTGGGCGATTTCGAGGGCTACCTGCATTTCCTCGACACCGCGAGCGGCGAGATGCTGGCGCGCGTCTCGCACGGCGGCGAGCCGCTGCGCGTGGCGCCCGTCGTTGCCGGTGATCTTCTGCTGGTGCTGAGCGACGACGGCAAGCTCGCCGCCTGGCGCCTCGCCGAAGAAAACTGAGTTCCCGGCCGTCCTGTGGGCGGCCTTTCCACGTCGGTAACCGTTGGACAGCCTGATGCTTCCCGTAATCGCACTGCTTGGCCGGCCGAACGTAGGCAAGTCCACGCTCTTCAATTTCCTCACCCGCAGCCGTGACGCGCTGGTCGCGGACGAGCCGGGGCTGACCCGCGACCGCCAGTATGGTTACGGCAAGGTCGGTCCCAAGCCCTACATCGTGATCGACACCGGCGGCATCACCGGCGAGGCTGCCGGCATCGACGCGCTGATGCTGCGCCAGAGCATGAAGGCCTTCGAGGAGGCGGATGCCGCCATCTTCGTGCTCGATGGTCGCGCCGGGCTCACTCCCGACGACGAACGCATCGCCGGCGAGCTGCGCCGCGCCGGCAAGCCCGTGTGGCTGGCCGTGAACAAGACCGAAGGCATGATGTCCGACGTGGTCGCGGCGGAGTTCTTTGCCCTTGGCTTTGGCGAACCGCACGCGGTTTCCGCCGCCCACGGCCAGGGCGTGGCCGCGCTGATGGACGAGGTGCTCGCGCCCTACGAGGTCGAAGGCGCGCCGGAAGAAGACGACGGCCGTATTCGCGTTGCCGTCATCGGCCGTCCCAACGTCGGCAAGTCCACGCTCATCAATCGCCTGATCGGCGAGGAACGCCTGGTCGCCTTCGACCAGCCAGGCACGACGCGCGATGCCGTCGCGGTGCCGTTCGAGCGCGACGGCGTGAAGTACACGCTGGTGGACACCGCCGGCGTGAGACGCAAGAGCCGTGTCAATGCCGCCATCGAGAAATTCAGCATCGTGAAGACCCTGCAGGCCATCGAGACCGCACACGCGGTGATCATGGTCTTCGATGCGCGCGAAGGCATTACCGACCAGGATGCTTCGCTCGCGGGGCTTGCGGTCGAACGCGGCCGCGCGATGGTGCTGGCCGTGAACAAGTGGGATGGACTGGCGCCCGAGCAGCGTGATCGCGTCAAGGTGGAAGTCAGTCTCCGCCTGCCGTTTCTTTCCTTCGCGCGGCTGCACTACATCTCCGCCCTGCACGGCACCGGCGTGGGCGACCTGTTCGGTTCGGTGCAGGAGGCGGACCGTGCCGCCAACGCCGATCTTTCCACTTCCGAATTGACCCGCGTCCTGGAAGAAGCGATCCGCATGCACCAGCCGCCGCTGGTGCGCGGCCGTCGCATCAAGCTGCGTTACGCGCACCAGGGCGGACGCCGCCCGCCGGTGATCGTGATCCACGGCAACCAGACCGAGCGCGTGCCCGACGCGTACCGGCGCTATCTCGAGAATCTCTACCGCGAACGCTGCGGCCTGTTCGGCACGCCGATCCGCATCGAGTTCCGCACCGGCGAGAATCCCTACAAGGGCAAGCGCAACCCGCTCACGCCGCGCCAGCTGCAGAAGCGAAAGCGGCTCATGAAACACCTCAAGAAACGGAAATGAGCATGAACGGCACGGCGGAAGACGTACTCGATTTCTGGTTCGGCACCGAGGAAGGCGTTTCGCCGATGCCACGATGGTTCCAGGCATCAGCGGAGTTCGATGAGGAAATCCGCCGTCGCTTCGGCGATGCCGTGCAGGCCGCGATTGATGGCGGTTTGCGCGACTGGGAAGACGACATCCGCTCGCGGCTTGCGCTCATCCTGCTGCTTGACCAGTTCCCGCGGAACATTCATCGCCGCACTGCGCAGGCCTTCGCGGGTGACGAACGCGCGCTTTCGCTCGCGCGCCGCACGGTGAGGGAAGGCGGGCTGGAGAAGCTCGCGCCGTTCGAGCGCATGTTCCTGCTCATGCCCTACCAGCATGCCGAGGACCTCGACGTGCAGCGTGAAGGCCTGCGCGAGTTCGAGGCGCTTGCCGCCATCGGCAGCGAGACCGAGCGTTCCGTGCTCGAGAGCGCCGCGGAGTATGCCCGCAGGCATCACGACATCATCGCGCGCTTCGGCCGCTTTCCCTATCGCAACGGCGTGCTGAACAGGAAGAGCACCGACGAAGAAAAGGCGTGGCTCGAATCCGGCGCCGAGCGTTTCGGGCAGTGACGTGCTGCGGTTAGACTGGGCGGGGAGCGACGGGAACGAATAATGAGCCGAGCACGAAAGACAGTCAGGTTGCCGGGACCCTTGAAGATGCGCCGTGGCGGCGTGCTGCCGGAAGTGGAGCTCGCCTACGAGACCTGGGGCGAGGCGCGCGGTGACAATCACGTGGTGATCTTCACCGGGCTTTCGCCCAGCGCGCATGCGGCGTCTTCGACGCGCGATCCGGATCCGGGCTGGTGGGAGAACATGGTCGGGCCGGGCAAGCCGATCGACTCCGATGTCTTCCACGTCATCTGCTTCAATTCCCTGGGCAGCTGCTTCGGCAGCACCGGTGCTGCGTCCTTCAACCCTGAGACCGGGCGCCGCTGGGGCGTCGACTTCCCGACGCTGAGCATCGAGGACATCGCCCAGGCCACACACGAGGCCTTGCGCGAGCTTGGCATCACCCAGCTGCATGCGATCGTCGGTCCGTCCATGGGCGGCATGACCGCGCTGGCCTACTGCCTGATGTTCCCGGGCACAGTTCGTCATCTCGTCAGCATTTCCTCTGCGCTCGCCGCCGAGCCGCACGCCATCGCCTTGCGTTCGCTGCAGCGCGAACTCATTCGCTCCGATCCGGCGTGGAAGGGCGGCCGTTATGCCTTCGAGGAACAGCCGGTGGCGGGCATGCGTCTCGCGCGCAAGCTGGGCATGACGACATATCGTTCCGCGCAGGAATGGCGGGAACGCTTCGGCCGCGCGCGCATCCAGCCCGATCCGGGCGAATCCCTGCCGGGAGATCCCGCGTTTCCTTTGCGCTTCGAAGTGGAAGGCTACCTGCAGTCGCGGGCTGACCGTTTCGTTGGCGCCTTCGATGCCAACTGTTACCAGTATCTATCCCAGGCCATGGATTTGTTCGATGCCGCCGAGCACGGCGTGGACGCCGAGCGCGGGCACCCCGGGCTCGCGCTGGAATCGGCGCTGGTCATCGGCGTGGAAACCGATGCGCTCTTCCCCGTGCACCAGCAGGAAGCGCTCGCCGGCGTGCTGCGGAAGAGCGGCGCGAAGACCGAGTTCGAGCGCCTTCCCTCGCTGCAGGGGCACGATGCCTTCCTGGTCGACATGGAACGTTTCGTGCCGGTCATCGGCGGCTTCATGAAGAAGCTCGCGAAATAGGCCAACTTGCCTCGTCTCGCCGCATGACGGATCATCAGAGACCATGCGAAACGTCAGGTGACAAATGCAGTTGCAGGATTTCAAGGGCGCGGAACGCTTGATCAAGGCCGTCGATGACGCCGTCTGCTGCGGCGATCCGCGCGAACTCGTCGAGCGCATCAAGAAGAATCTCTGCGCGCTGATCCGCGGCAACGAACTCGTCATCCCCGAGTGCGTCTGCAAGCCGGTCGAGGGGCATTACGCGCGCCGCCTGCTCTACAAGAGCGAGCGCTACGGCTACTCGATGGTGGTGATGACCTGGGGGCCGGGGCAGGGCACGGCGGTGCATGACCATGCCGGCATGTGGTGCGTGGAAGCGGTGTGCGAGGGAAGCATCCGCGTCGTGCAGTACGAACCGGTAGAGCGCCGCGGCGAGGACGAATTCCGCTTCGAGCAGGAAGACAGCATCCGCGCTTCCGTCGGCACCGCCGGCTGCCTCATCCCGCCGCACGAGTACCACACCATTCACAATGCCTCGGATTCCGAGCGCGCCGTCACGCTGCACATCTACGGCGGCGAGATGGAATGCTGCAACGTCTTTGAGCCCATCGGCGATGGCTGGTATCGCAGGCAGCGCAAGCCGCTGGCCTATGATGCTGCGTGAGACGTAAGACGTAAGACGACAGGGCTCCCTCCCTTTTCCAAAGGGAGCAACTGTGTCAACAAGGCATCGCGCTCTGCCAGGTGCTGTTCGATTTCACCATCGCATTGAGCACGGTGAG
>Ga0207873_1001175_pt1 | contig 26305 bp, 13 predicted proteins | sample BGWIniCompost_FD_187373 | JGI IMG/M metagenome (GOLD analysis project Ga0207873, IMG submission 187373) | Cellulose adapted compost microbial communities from Newby Island Compost Facility, Milpitas, CA, USA - BGW Initial Compost (SPAdes)... ...
AAAACCGCCCGCAGAAAAGCCAGCTAGCAGAGCTGACAGCAGTTGTCAGCCGTTTCGGAGCCCGGGAGCGCCACTTTTCATTCTAATGACGTACCTTTACGGTACTGTATGGCAAAGGTCATTAAGTTTCCCCAGTCGGTTCCTGAAAAATTTGGCGTACAACGCGCCAGCAGGGTGCGGCGTCAGTCGCATACTGATAAGCATGGCCAGCTCAGTCTCTTTACTGGTGCCAAGGTTGTTCGCCTCAGCAAACTCACTCCCTTTGAAGAAGCGTTGATGCTGGACGAAGAAGGCGACCGTGTGGGGGCAAAGAAGATGTATGAGAAGGCCATCAGGGAAGACGACTGCCAGGCTGATGCCTACTGCAACCTCGGGATTCTGCAGTTTCTCGACGGTGCATATGCAGGCGCGATTGACAGCTTCACGCGCTGCCTCCAGATCGACCCCCGCCATTTCGAAGCACACTACAATCTCGCGAACCTCTATGCAGAGGTTGGTAATTACCCCCTGGCCAAACTTCATTACCGCGTATCCATAGAAGTCCAGCCGGAATTCCCGAACAGTTATTTCAACCTTGGGCTCGTCCTTGCCCTTGAGAAAGACTATCGCGAGGCGGTGAAGAGCCTGATCCGCTACCGGGAGCTAACCGGTGATGAAGATCACAAACAAGTCGACAGCCTCATCTTTGCCCTCCAACAAGGCATTGACTAGGGGCTTACCAACATTTCGCCCTACTACTTACTTGTCATCCTAACTGGTGACTCCAGCTTACGTAGAATCTTGGATGCTCTACTTACAAACCCCGCCGTCCCATATGGCATCTGATCCTCCAACACCATCTTGAGTTCTCTGGCAATTTCCTTGTTCTCTTCCGCGATGTTTGCGCAGACTGTCATGGCAAATACTTTGACGGCAACGGCTTCACCGGGATCAGTCAGCCGCGCGAAGCAGGCGTTAGCAGCACGTCCGTGCAGCCGTTTTGGAACCGCGGCAAACTGAAGCATGCGCATCACACTTCGGCGCACGCCCGCCGGCTCGTCGGTGGTTTCCACGAGGCGGATTAGCTTCCCAATATGAGGAGAAATCCAATCCGGGTACTGCTCTACGCAATAGCTTAAAGCCCAGGCAGATTGGAGTCTCACAACCCCCTGACTGTTGTAAAAAAGTTTGAACAACTCCTCGAATCTATCCCTACTAACACACACATAATCAATGAGTTGATTGAGAGTTCTCTTACTTATCCGATGGCGTAGAAGCGTTGAAGTTTCCATTCAAAGGAGTATTGATCAGTTCGTCGGCGGTAATGGCTGATAGTACAGCGGGCGTACCGCCATTATTGCCCGAAGGATATCTTGCTCGTGTTACAATTGTGCAGGCTTATGGGAGTTTTTATCGCAATCACGTCGCTGTTGGTTTTTGAGATTGGCCTTTGCCTTTACCTGTTCTTTAAGAAGTCAGCTGTCTTCCGTCACTAGAGAAGCATAGCTACTACAAATGACAATATAGCCGCTACGAATCCGAACATGAAGATGTTGTATGCCAGCCGCAGGTACTTGTACTTGCGGCCAAGCACTTTCCCCAGGTAATAGATGTCCTTTATGAGACTGCCATAGAGGTAGTTCCCGTCCTTCATCATTTCCTTCATCGCCCACTCATACGTCTCGATCTCCATTTCGTAGAAGTTTCCGAAGAACAGCAAATTTGTGCGCTTGTTCTTGATGTCTTCCCGGTTGAATTTTCCTGTTGAGATATTGGGTCTTATCGCCAGTATCGCTGCCACCATCGTCGTGAGACAAACCGTAAGCAGGATAATGGTCGGTATCACGAGATCCATGTTCTCCTCAACCTTCCTGACGAGGACCGAAACGACGATGGAAAGGATAATCGAATTGATCGTGATCAGAATGTTAGCCTTATTATCGGCCATGTCGCTGAGAAGGATATGGTTGTGCGACGTGGTGCGAAACATCGTCTCGATGCCGCGATCGGGTTTGAGATTTTTCTGACGTTCAAGTCTGGCCTTTAGCCTCACCAATTCACTCTCGAGTTCCTCTATTTTTTTGTCTTCCGGCAGCGGGTCGCCTAATGCTTTCCGCAGTTCTCTGATGTTCTTTTTCTTTTCGCGTTCGAGTACGGTCTTTCCGTACGGCGTGTGGTATCGATGGCTTTGGAGGAACTCCAAGGTCGTACGCAGCCATTCCTCTTCCGGAATGGATTCCCCTTTCTGCGACTCCAGTTCCTCGCGCAGCTTATGGCTGTGCTTCAGGTGATCAGGCTGCGATAATTGGTATAGATCGGCGTCGCAAAGCACTTTACTGACCATCGAATGGGGTTGCTGTGGCATACGGGTGGCGCGAATTGCGTCAGCCACTTCCATCGCCTTGCGGGCGGAAGCGCCCCATTCTGACAATAGCTGCTGTGCCATTTCCGCGGCGGTTGCCTCATGGTCTGCGCCTCCATTGACGTAGCCTATGTCGTGAAGCCAGGCCGCCACGAGAACGGATTCCATTTCGTCATCGCTCAGATCAGATTCCCGGCCAACAATCTCAGCGGCGCGGACAACATCCTGGGTATGCTCCAGGTTATGATACGTCAGGCGGTCAAACACAGCGTTGTTGAACGTTTCCTCCGCGAATGCTCTTGCCTTTGTGATTAGCGCCGTTTCCATAGTGTCAGTTCCGGCTAAGGTAGAATATTTAACCAAAAGCCGCCAAGCCCGTGTAATAGCGTATACCTTGCGTTCCAATGCGCGAAACGGCTAACTTCGCACTCCCTGATTGCATGAGGATACCGTTTGCATTCGTTTTAGTCCCGTTGTTGCTCGCATGTCCCGGCCGCATGCATGCCCAGGTTGAGCATACCCTTTTCCTGGTTGGCGATGCCGGTGAGCCGTTTTTTGACAGTCCCGTGGGAGCGGTCCTCCACAAGCAAATCACCCAAACGCCCAATCCATCAACCGTACTCTTTCTCGGTGATAACATCTATCCCCGGGGTATGCCTCCTGAAAGGTCGCCTAAGCGGGAAGAAGCTGAAACTATCATGACGATGCAGGTAGGATGGGTGAAAGGCACGGATGCGCGCGCAGTTTTCATTCCTGGTAATCACGACTGGAAAAAAGGAGGGCGTGACGGACTGGCGGCGGTGCTGCGTCAGCAGCGCTTTATAGATTCATTGCGTGACGACCGGATCAGTTTTCTGCCGCGCAACGGTTGTCCTGGTCCGGAAGTATTGGAACTGACCGATAACGTCGTCCTCGTCATCATTGATAGCCAATGGCCACTCCATCCCTGGAAGGAAACAACGGAAGAAGAAAGTCCCTGCGAAATCAAAACTGCAGCTGATCTCGCGGCAGCCTTGTCCGACGTCTATGCGCGCTATTACGACCGCCGCATTATTCTGGCCGCTCACCATCCCGCTGTAACGTACGGAGAGCATGGAGGTGTCTTCGGTCTCAAGGACCATATTTTCCCTCTTACCGCCGTAAACCCGAAGCTGTACATACCGCTTCCCATTATTGGCTCGTTATATCCCACTTATCGATCATGGTTCGGTAATGTTCAGGACCTTGCCCATCCGTTGTACCGCGCTTATGCCCGCCAGGTAATGAACATCATGTCTGACTATCCGGGGAGCGTTATGGTTGCCGGCCATGATCACGCATTGCAGTATGCAACTATCGGCGAGAATTACTTCATTGTGAGTGGCTCAGGATCCAAGACCTACCACGTGAAAAAGAAGGGACACGCCCTTTTTGCCGAATCGGTTACCGGCTTTGCTCAACTCGACCTTCATCGCGATGGATCTGCAGTCGTTACTTTCTGGCGTGTAGATGACGTTAATCCCAATGGCCTCGCTGTGTACCGGGATACGCTCGCGGCGCCCGCTGCGGTCGAAGCTGAACCGGCAACAGGCGATCAGCAATTTCCCGACAGTGTCGTTGTGCGTGCAAGTGAAAAGTACGCGGCCAATACGTGGCGTAAATGTATGCTGGGGGAAAACTACCGCGCGGAATGGAGTCAACCGATTAAGGTCCCTGTATTCGACATAGGTAGCGAAAAGGGAGGTCTCGAACCTGTCCAGATAGGTGGGGGAATGCAGACTGTGTCTTTGCGCCTGCGCGATTCCTTGGGAAGGGAATACACACTCCGCTCAATCGAAAAATATCCTGAAGCCGCTGTTCCGGAACCTTTACGCAAAACCTTTGCCCAGGACCTGGTGGAAGATCAGATATCGGCCGCACATCCTTATGCTGCGCTTGTCGTACCACTGATGGCTGATGCGGTTGGTGTGTATCATACCAATCCTAAGCTTGTATACGTTCCTGACGATCCGCGGCTTGGGGTTTATCGCAAGAAGTTTGCGAATATGCTGGCGCTGTTTGAAGAACGCCCCGACGAAGATTGGTCGCATGAACCATCATTCGGAAAGTCTTCAAACATCATTGGCACATCACGCTTATTGGAAAAACTGCAAGAGGACAACGACAACCTCGTCGATGAAAAGCAAGTGTTGAAGTCGCGATTATTCGATCTGGTGATTGGCGACTGGGACCGACATGATGACCAATGGCGATGGGCCGAATTTGAAGAGGGTAAGCAGACATATTATCAACCCATACCGCGCGACCGGGACCAAACGTTTTTTGTGAATGAAGGTATACTTCCACGACTGTGGAGCCGGAAGTGGGCGATGCCGAAGTTCGAAGGATTTGATGACGACATAGACTGGGCGCCGGGTCTGGCCTTCAATGCACGCCATTTCGACAGGAGTTTTCTTACGAGTCTCACACAAGACGACTGGATACAAGCGGTACGGGGAATCCAGCAAGGCCTTACCGATAGCGTCATCGTTAGCGCCATCCGGCAATGGCCGCCTGAAATCTATGCCATCCATGGTGAAGAAATTATCCGGAAGTTGAAATCCAGGAGGGACAACCTTATGGATGCGGCGCTGGAGCTCTATCGCTTCCTGGCCCGAGAGGTCAATGTGGTGGGATCGGACAAGCATGAGGCATTCGATGTCGTCCGGCAGCCGGATGGTAAGGTCGTGGTGGATGTGTATAAGTCGAGTAAAGAAGGTGAACGCAGGCAACAGATCTATCACCGCGTCTTCCGACCGGAAGAGACAAAAGAAATTAGACTATATGGAAGGGGTGGAATCGACCGCTTTGATATCAAAGGAGATGCACCATCCAGCATACTGATACGTGTGATCGGTGGGGAAGATATGGATAGCCTGCGTGATGTTTCGACCGTTGGTGCGCCTCGAAGTCGCACCATCTTTTACGATACGCCTTCTTCATCGTTCCTTCAATCCTCTGGCAATGTTCGGGATAGGAGGGAGAGTGATCCGATGGTAAACGAGTACGATCGCATGGCATTCCGGTATGACCGTCTCGCTCCACTCATTTATGGAAACTTCAACCCGGATGATGGTCTTTTCATCGGAGGTGGGGTGCTGTATCAGAATCATGGATTCCGGAAGGAGCCGTTCCGCCAACGTCACATTGCTCTTGCCAGTATTGCACCGCGAACGAGCTCGTACAACCTGCTATATCGCGGAATATTTACCGGTGTGACAGGCAAATGGAACCTGGAAGTAGCTGCCGATATCAAGGCACCTAACTTCGTAAATAACTTTTTCGGATGGGGTAATGAGTCGGTGTTTGATGACGACATCGATGACCGGCCGGGCATTAATGCTGATGACGCTATTGATTACTACCGGTTCAGGTTTGAAGAGATTCGTCTCACCGCTCAACTGACACGACCGATAGGAAACTATACCGAACTTAAGATCGGACCGTCGTATCAACGTGTCGAACTGGAGCGATCAAAGGGTGAAGATCGCTACGTGTTCGATTACGCGGAGACGCTGCCTTACGACATATTCGAACGATACAACAGCTTTGCAGGACTTCAATTCGAACTGGAGAGTGCCAACCGTGATGACGCGATCGTTACAAAGCGCGGTTTGTATGCGAGACTTGCTGGTCGTGCGATGCAGGCGGTAAGCGAAGGGGAGGGATTCACCAGCCTTGACGGATCGGTCGCGTTATATCATACATTCCGATATCCCGGACGTCTCATCTTTGCCATTCGTACCGGTGGTGGCATCAATACCGGAACATACCCCTTTTACCAGGCGCAGATTCTCGACGGTCGCACTGAGATCAGGGGCTTTAGAAAGACCCGGTTCTACGGCGATTCGCGATTCTACACGAACCTGGAGATGCGCCTTCAGCTCACGAGTTTCAGAACATACCTGTTCCCCGTATCAATGGGTATACTTGGATTCCATGATTTCGGACGTGTGTGGTACGAAGACGAAGAAGGTAACGATCCCAGCGCATCCTCAGGACGTTCAGATGTCTGGCACCGCACATGGGGTGGAGGCGTCTGGTTCACGCCTTTTAACCTCACGGTGCTGTCAGCGGAGTTAGGTCATTCACCGGAGGGGAATCTGTTTTATTTGAGGCTGGGATTCCTGTTTTGAGGAAATATTACAGCTTTACAAATTCCACTCTCCGATTCGCCGCCTTTCCAGCGGGGGTGTCGTTTGATTCAGCGGGCTGCGATTCGCCTTTGCCATCGGTCTGCATGCGATCGCCACTGATGCCGAAGTTGTCGATAAGGGCCTGGCGAACGGATGCAGCTCTTCTCTTGGAGAGGTCGAGGTTGTGTTTTTCGTCACCGTCGCTGTCGGTGTGACCGATGATGGCGATCTTGACGTCAGGATTTGCAGACAGGACATCAGCAATTTCTTTCAGGATGCCGAAGGATTCAGGTTTGATGTCCGCTGAATTGATATTGAAGTAAATGCCCGTCGTTGAAAAGCGTCCTTCCGTGAGCAGCTTGTTGCGCGTATCGGGAGCGCCTACGGCAAGACGCAGATTGGAGATATAGAAGTAGTTGCCTTCCCTGGAGTTTCCTCTCTCGAAAATGATAGCATTGTACTTCGCCTCGGGAAGAAAAGCGCGTGGCAGATCCCAAACCTTAGTCTCGTTAACATACACTCTGATGCGTTGATTTTGACGCCAAATACTGATGCGCGCATAGTTGCGGTCGGCGCTGTTAAAACATGTCAGGCCATCGCGGTGGTTATTCATAACCTCCCTGTCGTTCTGAAAGATGCGATACCATGACCGGCCTGTTGGCCGGCTGGTGGCGTCCTTCGGATGGAGTTCGATCTTAACGGCGTTGGGCCACCGGGTGAAATTCGTAGGATCAGTCCGTTCGGCTATGGCGAAGTCGAAGCTGGCAGCATAGAAATCGTACCCGGGGTTGCAGAGGAGGTCGAACTCCAATGTGAAGTTTTCCGGCAGTGCGTTGATGAATTCCGGCGTCAACCCACCCCTTGTAGTGAAAGCCAGCCAATGTCCGGGGTAACCGTCGATGGTTACAACCTCACCACCACCGTTGGTATTCCACTTTGCCGGGAAATCTCCAACAGCATCCTGAGAAAAGTCTTCAACGGCGAGAACCTTATCGCCAGGTACAAAATCGAATTTGGAATACGCAGCAAACGTTGGGGCTACTGGTGTGGAAGGCGATGCCTTTTCTGATGAGGACGTCCCTGTACTGCCGGTAGTCCCTGTGTTTTCAGATGACCCACTGCCATCCGATGTGCCGCTTCTTGTGGGCGACCCCTTGTCTCCCTTAACGCCTTCCTCTACACCCTCTTCCACTTCGTCGAGCCCTTTGTCAATGGCTCGGTCGATTTTTTGATCCACGCGCTGTTTTGCCTTTCGCAGTATTTTTTCCCCGATATTTTGGGCTAACACATTGGCCGGTATTGTAAGGAAAGCAAGCAGTGTGGCAGTAAGTAAAGTTGATCTCATAACATTGATGTTGTGATGTTGTTAATACGAAGGGTCATCGTTACAAGGGTGGAATGGTTTGTGCCAAGATAAATTCTTTGCCTTTTTTTTTCCACTAAATTCGCGGCTTACTTTCAGGTACCTGTTTTCAGCGATGGTAAACCTTTTATCGGCCGAACGACTTTCCAAATCCTTTCGCGATGCGTGGCTTTTTCGCGACGTTTCACTTGGTATTGCGCAAGGGGAGAAGGTCGGGCTGGTGGGAGTAAATGGTGCCGGAAAATCAACGTTGCTTCGCATTCTTGCGGGAAAGCTGCCTCCCGATGAAGGGACGGTGGTTTTGCGACAGGGGATACGCGTCGGCATTCTTGATCAGAATCCGGAGGTGCCCGACGCCGTAATGTTGCGCGACCTCCTGTTCGATGAGCAAAATGAAATCGGACAAGTAGTGAAATCGTATGAGGAGGCGTTGGCACGGGATGCGTCCGGAGAGGAAATGCAGCACATCCTCCAGAGGATGGAAGAACTCCAGGCCTGGGGATATGAGTCGACTGTGAAGGAGATCGTCGGAAAACTTGGAATTCCTGATCTCGAGACCGCGTACGGTAATCTTTCCGGTGGACAGAAAAAGCGCATCCATCTCGCAAAAGTTCTCATCGCTCAGCCTGATCTGCTGATCCTTGATGAGCCTACCAACCACCTGGATGTGGAGGCGATTGAATGGCTGGAGGAATATTTGTCTTCTGCGAAGATCACCTTCATCATGGTTACGCACGACCGATATTTCCTGGACAGAGTGGCTACAATAATCCTTGAGCTCGACGATGGTCGGTTGTATTCATATCCCGGTAACTATGCCAATTTCCTCGCACGCAAGGCAGAACGCGAGGAAGTGAGAAAAGCTGAGGCTGCTCGTGCGCGAAACCTGTTGAGAAAGGAACTTGAATGGATGCGCAGACAGCCAAAGGCACGCGGAACGAAATCGCGTGCGCGAATAGCGGCAATTGAGAAGCTGAAAGAGAAGGCGGCGGAAGTTCCGGAAAGGAGGGAAGTCAAACTGGAGGTTAACGAGGCACGACAGGGCGGGAAAATCCTGGAGTTGGAACACATTCACAAAGCGTACGGAGACAAGGTGATCGTACGTGACTTTTCCTATGTCTTCAAGAAAGGCGATAGAATCGGGGTTATTGGTAGGAACGGTGCGGGCAAGTCAACGCTGCTCGATGTCATCACCCGGCGCGTCGCGCCGGATAAGGGCATGGTGGTGACGGGTCAAACGACGCGTATCGCTTATTTCTCACAGGAAATTGCGGGCTTAAATCCAGCGCTGCGCCTCATTGAGGAGGTAAGGTCCATTGCAGAGTTCATCACGCTGAGGGATGGCACAAGCCTGTCGGCTTCGCGTTTCCTGGAGCAGTTCAATTTTCCACCGGAAAAACAGTATACGCCGGTTGCGCGACTGAGCGGAGGTGAAAAGAAGGGTCTCCAACTGCTGAAATTGCTCATGGGCAGCCCGAACTTTCTTGTACTGGATGAGCCCACCAACGATTTCGACATCGATACGCTCAACGCACTGGGTGAGTTTTTTGAGAATTTTGGAGGCTGCCTGCTGCTTGTATCGCACGACAGATACTTCATGGACCAGCTGGTGGATCAGCTTTTCGTGGTCGCGGATGGGGAGGTCACGATTTTCAATGGCAATTATTCAGATTATCGCGACTGGAAGACGACGCAGGCAAAAGCCGTTGAAACACCAACGAAGCCGACCCGAACCATACCTGAACCATCGCCTGCGGCTCCCCGAAAGCTGTCGTACCGGGAAAAGAGGGAGTTGGAACAGCTCACCGAGGAAATAGAGGCGCTGGAAAAGGAGAAGGCTGAGATTGTGGAGCGGCTTTCAGGCGGGGAAACCGATCATCGGGCGCTTTTGGAACTGTCGAACAAAATTCGCACGCTGGATCAGGAAATTGAAGTTCGCACGGAGCGATGGATGGAGTTGTCTGAGCGCGAAGGGTAAGACGAAATCTCTTTCAAATCAAGTTGCTGTGGTGCGGGAACTTACCTATCTTTCGAAGTACGTTATCTAAACCGAAACCCAGGCCCGGATTTTGCGCCGGGCCTTTTCACTTTCTTTTTGCATAGGGTCCTCCGGTATTGAGGATTTTGGTTAAGTTTAACGTATAGGTGGCAGCAACGGCTACATGAGGAATTCTTCCTTCTTTGTTTACGGACTGGCGCTGGTAGCATCCGTCGGGTTAATGCTCTGGATACTCAATGTCGGAGACAAGCTACCCGCTTCGGGAGATTTGGTCGTAGCACCTGTCCCGGGTCCTGTCGAATCCGGTAATGTGTTGTGGAACTCTCCATTGGCGATGCTGTTGCTGCAGATTGTCGTCATTCTTCTTGTCGTTCGCATATTTCTTGTACTCACGGCGCGTTTCGGACAGCCACCTGTCATTGGCGAGATATTGGCCGGACTGATTGTTGGCCCTTCGTTGCTTGGATTGCTGTTCCCAGAAGCATCAGCGTGGTTGTTTCCTTCTGAGTCGCTTGGAAACCTGTACCTCCTGAGTCAGGTAGGACTCATCCTGTTCATGTTCATCATGGGAATGGAGCTCGACATAAGGGTGCTGCGCACGCAGGCAAAGGCAACCATTTTTGTAAGCAACGTAGGCATCATCATTCCGATGCTCGCAGGGATGGGGCTTGCTTATTTCCTGTATACCGAATATGCGCAAAATGGTGCGACGTTCCAGGCCTTCGCGTTGCTGACCGCATTGAGTCTTACGGTCACTGCGTTTCCTTCCTTGCTGCGCATCGTGCAGGAGCGTGGGTGGTATAAGACGCCGTTGGGTTCAATGGCAATCACCTCCGCTGCCGCAATTGATATCGCGGTCTGGTGCATGCTGGCGGCTGTTGTGGCGATGGTTAGAGCGGGAGGATTTGCCGCGGCCGCAGGTCCTGTCGTTATGGGAACGGTGTACGTCGTTCTGATGCTCACCGTCGTGAAGCCACTGATGCACAAGGTGGGATCTGTGTACGCGTCGAAGGAAATTTTTAATAAGCGGGTCGTCGGCCTCATCCTTCTGGTGTTGGTGGCATCATCCTACGCCGCGGAGGTCATTGGCATTCACTCGCTCTTTGGAGCATTTCTCGCCGGTGTGGCCATGCCGCACAACCTGTCGTTCAAGAAGATCATCACGGAAAAATTCGAAGACATCAGTCTGGTGTTCCTGCTTCCGGTCTTCTTCATCCTCACGGGACTTCGTACTGACATCACCTTGTTGAACACCGCATCCCATTGGGGGATCTTTGCTGCCCTGCTGCTCGTCGCGGTGGCATTCAAGTTCGGATCCATTGCATTGGCGGGGCGGATGTCAGGGCTTAATGCTCGTGATGCACTGTCGCTCGGCGTGCTGCTGAATACACGCGGGCTGATGGAACTCGTGATCATCAACATCGGCTATGAACTCGGCGTGTTCTCCGCTGAGATTTTTACGATGCTGGTGCTTATGACGATCGCAACGACGATGCTTACAACACCCGCGCTCAACGTTCTCGACCGGTTGTTTGCGGAAGATGACTTCGGCGCCCGGGTACTGGCACGCATCCGCACATCGTTCAGGATACTGCTGTCTTTTGGTCCCCCGAAAATGGGAAGCACGTTGATTCGTTTGGCAGACCAGCTTACGCTGAAGCATAACCGCAACGTCGACATCACGGCACTGCACATCACCCCGAGTTACGACATCAAGCCTTATGAGGCGCTGCTGTACGAGAAGGAGGCGTTTCAACCCATACGCTCTACGGCACAGCTGCTTGGATTGCGGATCAATACGCTTTACAAGAACACGGAAGAAGTCGACAAGGAAATCATCAGTACGGTTTCCCAGGGTCGCTTCGATCTCGTACTTGTTGGTGCGGCGCGCCCGATTTTCACGGAGAAAGCTACGGGCGGTGTGCTGCGACAGTTGCTGGAAGGCGGCGAGACGAACATTGGCGTGCTTATCGACCGGGGCTTTGTAATGGCCGAAAGCATTCTTCTCCTGCTCGGGTCGGAAGATGACCTCGCCCTACTGGAGTATGCCTATCGCTTCCGGACGAGCAACCGCGCCCGTGTTACGGTGCTCAAAGTTTCTGATGGTCAGCACGTCGACTTCTATAACAAAGAATCACCCTACTTCCACCTGGCCACACATTTCAACGAAGTAATCGAACAGCGCATTCCCGACCGTCAGCTGCTTGCTCACTTCAATCTTATCCTCGTGAGCCTCGACCTTTGGAACGAGATCAACTCCAAGCGCGCGACATGGATCAAAGACTGCCCGTCGATTTTGGTGATCAAACACCATCATGATCTTCCGCGGGACGTGGAGCAGCAGGTTGTACGTGAAGCTGAAAAGTAGCACTTGGCAGCTGGCAGTAGGCAGTAGTGGGCTGTCTGCACTGGGCAGTATACTTCACTGCCCAACATTATACTGCCCTAAGAAGTCCGGAGTACCCACGCGCACTACCTCCAATCGAGAGGTTAACCTCTGTCAGTTACCCGCAAACGTTGGGACGCCCCAACATCAACACATGCGCACATCAACACATCAACACATTCACGCAAGAGTCGCATTCAACGAGATCGATGCATTCAGCGACATCGAAATAGGACAGGTTTCCTTTGCTTTGCGGGCGCATTCCTGGAAGGTGTCGTTGTCGATCCCTTTGATTTTTGCCTTAAGGTCGAGATGTGAGGTCTTTATGGAACCGCCTTCGAGAGAGACGGTGCAGGTGGCCTCCAGTTCGTCTGGTGTGAATCCCGCCTCACCGAGCACGAAGCTTAGTTTCATGACATAGCAGCCAGCGTGCGCGGCGGCGATCAGTTCCTCGGGATTGGTTTCCTTCCCATCTTCAAAACGTGAGCGGTAATTGTATTTGGTTGAGCTGAGCACGCCCGAATCCGTAGTGAGCACACCGGTACCTTCTTTACCTGTACCTTTCCATACTGCTGTTGCCTTTCGTTTCATAGCCTTTTTGGTTTTTTGTTGTCCTTTTTTCTTTCCGGGATTTGGCGTTTCAAGGTAGAATTTAATCATCAAATAGCGAAAATTTCGTCATCGCGGTTGTATCACCGAATTTTGTATATTTCGCCGATTTATAGTTGGCCTATGTTGCGATGCCTGCTTGTCCTGATGGCCCTTTTGGGGTTCCATTCCATCCAAGCGCAACAATTTCTATCCCGGTACAACACGATATCCTCTCTCGCTGATCTGGATGGGAAAATTGTATTTGCGGCTGATGACGGGATGCGTGGCAGCGAATTGTGGATTACAAACGGTACCGCTGAAGGAACGACCCTATTGAGCGACATTCAGCCTGGCTCGATGGGTTCCGCACCCGCCAACTTCATCGCCTTTAACGGCAAACTTTATTTCACCGCCACAACGCTCCAATACGGCGCGGAACTGTGGGCTACCAATGGGACTACAGCTGGAACGACGCTAGTTAAGGATGTCCGTCCGGGACATAACCTTGGCTCGGAGCCCCGATTGCTGACGGTCTACAAAGACAATCTTTATTTCATCGCGTCGCCCGATGGTTTCAATACGTCGCTGTACCGGTCGAACGGTACCGCAGCAGGTACCGTTGAAGTCGCCGACCTGGGATTCGGACAAGTCACTGAAATGGTGGCGACGCCTGACTATCTGTACTTCGTCTTTGACGGAACCCTTTGGCGGTCTGATGGCAGGACAGGCGGAACCCAGGCCCTCGACATCGACGGACAACCGACCATCGCTAACCTTCTAGCTGAAGGCAGCAGCCTTTATTTTACGACGACTTCTGCCTCGGGCAGCACGGTACGGCTCTACAGAATCCAGGGTACTGGCTCGCATACATCGCTTAAGGAATTTATGGCGCCGAGCCCCGGAGTCAACGAGATCTCCAATCTTACGGCGGTGGGCAGTAGGGTGTATTTCTCTGTGAGAAGGAATTATGACGACCAGGCGGACGAGCTCTGGGTAACGGATGGTACCAGCGGCGGTACTTCTCTGATCAAAACCTTTGGATGGTGGCCATCGGATCCGTCGACGGCCATGCACAATTTCGTGGCTTATGATGACCGGCTGTTCTTTCAGGCAGGTTCCTCCGGTAACTACACCCTCTGGGTGTCGGACGGAACCGCTGCGGGAACGGTCGAACTACACACCGTTGAACTCGGTCGTCCCTATCGCGATGAAAACAAGCCCGTCGTCGCCGCAGGTAAGCTTTATTTCTCAGGTGATGGCGAGTTCTGGACCAGTGACGGAACACAAGCTGGCACTGTACAACTATTCGACATAAACCAGGGAGAGGATTTCTCTATTCCGGAGTTGCTCACTGTATCGGGCGAAAAGGTTTACTTCAAAGCAGACGATGGCTATGGGCTGGCATTGTGGAGTTCCGACCCAGCAGGGGAGATCGATGTAAAACTGGGGAGCCGTGCCCTTCACTCAGGAGAACAACTCGCATTCAATGCCGTTCAGGTGGACGGATGTGCGGTTCGAACGATCGAAATCTCCAACGCAGGTACAAGCGAACTGATGCTGGTGGATGTGGGGATTTCGGGACAGGACTTTTTCCTTCTCGGCCAGATACCAGAACGCCTCGCACCAGGCGAGAAAGTTGAGGTCGATGTATACTTCCTTCCGCTTGCGACTGGCATTCGTCGCGGGCGCCTTACGATCAGGTCCACGGATGCCAATGAGGGCAACTTTGTGCTCGAGGTAAGAGGTCCTTCCGTGGAAGGAGATACGCCTGCGTTTTGTGATGTTTATGATCCGGACGCCCTTGTCCGTCATATTACTCCCGTGGTTGACCCGGCAATTAAGATCACCAATAACAGCGTCCGGGAGAAACAGCCCTCGGGAACAACCGTTGGCAGACTGTCGCCTGTTGATGATGAAGGAATTTTCATCTTCAGATTGGTGCCTGGAGTTGGAGATGCCGATAACCATCTGTTCCAGGTAACCGGTGATGTTTTGCGCACGGCCGCCACGTTTGATTACAGCAAGCGCAATGTTTACACGGTTAGGATTTCTGCGGAGGGTGATACCGGTCAATATGAATCATATCTGACAATTCATATTACACGAGCAGATAACAACCAATCGCCTGATGATTGCGGCGCGGAAATTCACCGCCTCGACTTCGGCATTAATGATATCGCGTATAATAGCCAGGGACATTTGTTTGCCGTTTGTGAAGATGGCGTGATCATGCATTCCACCAACGATGGGACATCATGGTCGCGGCTTTACTCAGGAACGGATAATGCGTTAAGGAAAATCGCATTTCACGAAAGCAGTGGTTTCATTACCGGTGATGGCTTTGTGCTTAAGTCTGATGACTTTGGTGCCACCTGGTTCCGTCTTTTCCTCCCGGATGATGCATTTGCTGCCGCTGCATTCTTTGTGAATGAAAACACTGGATTCATAGCCACGATCGACAATGCCTTGTTACGCACTGACGATGGCGGCAGGACATGGGAGACGATCGGATACCCGTTCGACACCGCGCCGACTGCCATGTGGTTCTGGGATGCAAATACAGGAATTGCGTGCGATTACTGGGGACAGGTCATGAAGACCACCGATGGCGGTGCGAACTGGGAGTTGGTTAATACTGACCTGCTCGGTCCCTCGAATGATTTCAGAGACATCGGATTCTTCGACGCGACGCAAGGTATCCTGATCTCACCAACAAGCATATTCAAGTCTGATGATGGAGGCAATAGCTGGTATCCGGTCAGCGGCGTTCTGGGAGATTATTTCACGGGGCTGAAATTTACTGATGCCAATACTGCCTACGTTTATGGTGGATACAATGGTGGCGAGCTGTTGATTACTACAAACAAGGGAGTAGATTGGTCCTTGGCCAAAAGCGATCCGCTCACGCGCGTTACCGGCGTTGCATACAAGGCTGCGTCCAATCTCGTGGCCGTTGCGGGTAATAACTCTTCAAATCCGTTAGCCATTGAACCCGGAAGCGCAATTCTGACCGCCCCTGCCGGCACCACCAATTGGCAGATAAGGGCTGAATTGCGCGCGCAGGATTTTCACGCCATCAGTTTCCCGTCAGCATCTGTTGGCTACGTGTTCGGTGAGTTCCAGGGATACAAATCGACGGACGGTGGAAATTCATGGAAACAACTTGATCTAAACACAGTTGCCACCGGTGCATGGTTCACGAACGATCAGACGGGATATATTGCCGACGGATACAACATCTACAAGACAACGAACGGCGGAAGCTCCTTTACGCCGATCTATAGTGTTGATATTGACGGCACAGCTAACCTTCAAAAACTTGTTGCTGCCAGTTCCACAACATTGATCGCTTACAGCGGCTTTGGCGTTCTGTACCGAACCACCAACAGCGGCGGGTCGTGGTCGATAGTCTATAATGAACCGTTGAATCAGTTGATGGAAGTGACGTTCGCCACATCTGCTGTCGGTTATGCGGTCGATCTCCTGGGTAAGGTACTCAAGACTACAAACGCGGGCGCTTCCTGGACCACGGTGTACACCTGGTCTGGAGCGGGTGAATTTTTCAACACGATTGCGTTTGTCAGCGCGACGACCGGTTTCATGGGAGGGAAGGACGGATTGCTGTTGAAGACAACTGATGGCGGCGTCTCCTGGAATCCGGTGTTTGGTGGCCTTCCGTCTACAATTCGACAGCTGAAGTTCGTTTCAGCGAGCAAGGGATATGCGTTTCTTGAGGAAGGTTCCGTATACGAGACTGTCGACGGGGGCACGACGTGGTCGTGGATAGGCAACCTCCGCTACATAGGCATCTCAGATGCTACCGTAGTTGATGAGAAGTTGTACTACTGCGGATTGTATGGCAACCTGGGGAGGATCGACGCCGAGGCAGGCACACCGAAGCCCGGGTATATATCAGGTCCGGAAAATGTTTGTGCGGGCGACAAGGTGACGTTCGAGGTGGCTGGTGAAGCCGATGTTGTGTATTCCTGGAGCGTCGCGGGAGCCTCGGTAAGCTATGATGGCTCTGTCGCCATTGTGAGCTTCCCCAGTCCTGGCGATTATGTAGTTACGGTGTCGACGGTTGGGACCTGCGGCACAGGTTCATCGCGTACGCTGGAAGTGAAAGCCGGAAGCGCGCCTCAACCGGCTATTGAAGGCCTGGACCTGGTGCACGCGCATGCGGAAGCCACGTATTCCATTGCCAACCCGAAGCAGGCGAGCCGATACTCGTGGAATGTTACGGGTGCCACATCGTTTGCCCAACAGGGTGAGTCGGTGCATGTAACCTGGGGTACCGCGCAGGGCACGGTGAGCGTAATCGAAACAGACAACATTTTCGGTTGCCGCGCGACGGATGCGCTTACTGTGGAAGTCGATCAGACGACCATCGTAGGTATTGACAATGACATCATTCGCAGCGGCGTCAGGCTGTACCCGAACCCTACGCCGGACTATCTTGAAATTGAGTCGTCCATAAATGACGAGGTGACCATCCATATTTATGACCTCGCCGGAAAAGACTACGGTCACCAGGTCGTGCGTCCTCACGGCAGCAGCCGCGTTGATCTGACCTTCCTGCCGCGCGGTATCTATGTCGTCAAACTTGCTGTGAAGGGAAAAGGTGACTCAGCACTCAGAGTGGTAAAGCAGTAGGGAGGTGAACCACATAGTAGTTACCACCGATTACCAATCACCGATTACCAATTCCGATTACTCTCCTAAATTGCGGATTCATATACATTTAGGGACGGGATGGGAACGCCACAATCGTTTCGGAGTAAGCGCGCCACGCGCCGGTGGGTATCGTTATCAACGGTCTTCCGGTGGTTCGCAATTGCTCACCTGGTTGTAGGATGTTCATCCGAAGCAACGAAAACAGGCGATACGCTGTTCGAATTGATCGAACCCTCCGCGAGCGGAGTCCATTTTGAGAATCGTCTCACCTTCTCCAACGAATTCAACATATACACCTATCGCAATTACTACAATGGCGGGGGAGTTGCCCTGGGCGATGTAAACAACGACGGCCTGATCGACATTTACTTTACGGGAAACATGGTCCCGAATAAGCTCTACCTGAACAAAGGCAATTTTCAGTTCGAGGATATTACAGAGAGGGCAGGTGTAGCTGGCTCAAAGTTTTGGTCCACCGGCGTGACCATGGCCGACGTTAACGGCGATGGCTGGTTGGACATCTATGTGTGCAATTCCGGTCCAACGAGCGCGGACCGGCACAATGAACTCTTCATCAACAATGGCGACCTCACCTTCACGGAGCAAGCGGCACTATACAACGTAGCAGACCCGGGCTTTGCTATTCATGCTTCTTTTTTTGATTATGACCGGGACGGAGACCTGGACCTGTATATCCTCAACAATTCCTATCAACCCATCGGCAGCTTCAATCTCCGCAAGAACGAACGCGACAAACGAGACAGCCTGGGTGGCGACAAACTGCTGCGAAACGATGGCGATACGTTCACGGATGTAAGTGCGGAGGCCGGTATTTATGGCAGTGCGATCGGTTTTGGTCTGGGGGTGTCCGTTGGCGACGTCAACGGCGATGGCTGGTTTGATATTTATATTTCCAACGACTTTTTCGAGAGGGATTACCTATACATAAACAATCAGGACGGAACTTTCTCCGAACAACTTACCGATTGGATCAAGAGTATAAGCATCTCGTCAATGGGAGCTGACATCGCAGACATTGACAACGACCTCGATGTCGACATCTTCGTGACCGAAATGCTCCCGGGAGATGACGAACGATTAAAAACGGTAACCACCTTTGAAGACTGGAATCGATATCAATACAATATTCAAAACAACTACCACCACCAGTTTACGCGGAACATGCTCCAGCTCAACAACGGAGACAGTACGTTCAGCGAGGTGGGAAGACTCGCAGGCGTGGAAGCAACCGACTGGAGTTGGGGCGCCTTGTTCTTTGATATGGACAACGACGGCTGGAAAGACGTTTTCGTAGCGAATGGCATTTTCCAGGACATTACGAATCAAGACTTCCTCGAGTTTGCCAGCAATGAAGAGTTTGTTAAGTCGATGGTTTCAAATCGCACCGTTGACTACAAGCGGTTGACGGAAATCATCCCCTCTACACCCATTTCCAACTACGCGTTTTATAATGCACGCGGACTCACCTTTATTAATAAAGCTGAAGAATGGGGTCTTGACAAGCCGTGCTTCTCGAACGGATCCGCATACGGCGACCTTGACAACGATGGTGACCTCGACCTGGTGATGAACAATGTCAATATGCCTGCGTTCATATACCGCAACCATGCGGATCGGTTGTTCCCGGAACACAACTTTCTGAAAATCGTCCTTAAGGGTCGGGCACCAAACACCAGCGCCATCGGGAGCAAGGTTACTGTGAAGGCAGGGGGCCGCGAGTTTTATCTTGAACAGGTTCCGATACGCGGCTTTCAGTCGACCGTCGATTCGCGCTTAAACTTCGGACTGGGTGATGTAGACACGCTTGATCAGGTCATCGTCACCTGGCCTGACGGAAGGATCACCGAATTGAGATCGGTCGCGGCGAACCAGATCCTCGAACTGGATCAAAACAATGCGGTTGCGCATGGATCGGACGAACTAAAATCCGGCGTCGAACGTGCGCGGCTGTTCGACGATGTTTCTAATGGGCTGGGTATCCAGTACAGGCATGTTGAAAGTGACTATGTCGATTTCAACAGGGATCAGCTGATCTTTCACATGATCAGCTCGGAAGGTCCCAGGCTATCGACCGGCGATGTCAATGGTGACGGACTGACCGACATCTACATAGGCGGTGCGCGCGGTGTAGCTGGATCGCTTTTCATCCAGTTGCGGGACGGGTCGTTTCAACCGACAAACAAGGATGTCTTTGAGCAGGATAAATTGTCTGAAGACCTGGGAAGCGCATTCGTTGACGTAGACGGAGACGGCGATCTTGATTTGTACGTGTGCAGCGGTAGCAGTGAGTTTTCGCCGTCGTCAAGGGCGTTGGTCGACAGGCTGTACATCAACGATGGGAGGGGATCTTTTACGCGATCGCCCCAGGTATTGCCGACGCTAAGGTTTGAAAGCACGTCGTGTGTGGCTTCAGCAGACTATGACAATGACGGTGATCAGGATCTATTCGTAGGAGTGAGGATGCAACCTCTTTCTTACGGTATGCCAGGGAACGGGTACATACTACAAAACGACGGAAGGGGAAACTTTTCGAATGTAAGTCGCGAGGCAGCGCCGGATCTGGCGAACATCGGTATGATTACGGATGCGGTGTGGGCTGACATCGATAGGGATGGTGATGATGATTTGTTGGTGGTGGGCGAATACATGACCGTAACCGTGTTTGTCAACGAGGGTGGGAAGCTGGTGAACCGTACTGAGCAGGCGGGTTTGGCTGAAAGTCAGGGTTGGTGGAATCGTATTATTGCGGCGGATCTCGACGGTGATGGTGATGTCGACTTTGTCCTCGGCAATCACGGGCTCAACTCGAGGTTCAAGGCCGCGCCGGACAGGCCGATACGGATGTATGTAAGCGACTTTGATCAGAATGGGACCATCGAGCAGATCATATGTCGCTATGAGGGAGACAAAAGTTATCCGATGGTGCTGAGGCATGATCTCGTTCGGCAGATTCCTTCATTAAAGAAAAAGTATCTCAAGTACGAAAGTTACAAGGGGCAATCGATTGAGGATATGTTTTCCAGTGACCAGCTTGCAAAGTCAGTCACACTTGAAGCCAGGGTTATGGAGTCAAGTGTGTTGATCAATGATGGTAAAGGGGCTTTTGAGTTAAGACCACTCCCGTTGGAAGCACAACTTGCTCCTGTTTACGCGATCGCTGCAAATGACTTCGACGGCGACGGAATTACGGATATCGTTCTCGGTGGGAATTTGTATCGGGTCAAGCCTGAAGTTGGTCGTTATGATGCGAGTCGCGGACTATTCCTGAAGGGAAGGGGTGACGGCACGTTCGATGCATGGCCGGCGCGTCGTTCGGGGATTCACATCGACGGTGAGCTTCGCGATTTTGCCGTTACGCGAATAGGAAAAGAGCTTGTATTGTTGGGTGTCAGAAATAGTGATTCACTGATTGCCTATCGGCTTTCCGGACGATAGGAGTGCTATTCTCCCTTTTCGATTTCCTGCCAGTAAGCAGTGCGGAAACGGCTTAAAAGTTGAGTGTATATTTCACACTTTTTCTGCAATAAAGTGACTTCCAAATACCGTGTGTCGACACATGTGTCAGTGCACACACCGCCGTCGAAATCGGAAACGATTGCGGCACGGTTTTTACGCAAAAATTTCGCGGTTTGTAGCATGTTATAACAAGAACTCTTGCTACCTTAATCCCTGAAATCCAAGGGTGCAGATGCAATTTTTGTACCCTGTGATTATCCAATATTAACCCAAACTAAAAGCAGCATGACAAAATTGTACTTTTGTTGTCGCAGGTGTCTTATTGTCCTTTTCGTTTTAGTCGCTACTGCGGCCTGGGCGCAGAGGACAGTAACGGGGAGAGTGACTTCCTCAGAAGATGGGGATCCGATTCCCGCGGTAAACGTGGTAGAGAAGGGCACCAGCAATGGTACTTCCACAGGTATCGACGGCAGATATTCGATCCAGGTAGGTGAGAATGCTGTCCTTGTGTACTCGTTTGTTGGGTACAAATCACAAGAAATATCCGTGGGCACGCGAACATCGATTGATGTTGTGCTCGAACCGGATGTTACAGCCCTAACTGAAATCGTTGTCATCGGTTATGGCGAAGTGGCTGTTAAGGATGCTACGGGTGCTGTAGCATCAGTTACGGCTGACAAGTTTAATGCGGGTGTTATCTCATCACCCGAACAGCTGATCCAGGGCAAGACTGCCGGAGTTCAGATTACAACAACTACCGGTAACCCGGGTGCCGGTGTTCAACTCAGAATCCGGGGAACAAACTCCATTCGTTCTAACAACAACCCTCTGTTCGTTGTTGACGGCGTTCCGTTGAGTGGTGGAACACAGCCAGCTCCGGCTGACGTTGGATATGGTACGAGTCCTGATACCAATCCGCTGAGCTTCCTCAACCCCGCCGACATCGAAAGCATCAGCATTCTTAAAGACGCGTCTGCAACTGCGGTTTACGGATCGCGTGGCGCAAACGGTGTCGTCATCATTACCACCAAGAGTGGGAAAGGAAGCGAAGGCATATTTGAGTTATCATCAAACGTGAGCTTCTCTTCGCCTGCTAAAAAGTATGACCTCCTGAACCGCGAAGAGTTCCTGGATGCGGTAGCACAATTCGGGGGTGATCCGGTAGCACGTGATGAAGGTTCCAATACCGACTGGCAGGATTTCATTACGCGCAATGCCGTTTCCCATTCTCAAAATCTTTCATACTCGAGGGGCTTTGGTACGGGTGCCATCAGGGCTTCCCTGGGTTATGAAAATCAGAATGGTATTATTAAGAACTCTTACATGAAGCGCCTTACGGGGCGTATCAATGGAACGAAGTCTTTCATGGATGAAAAACTTCGGCTCGACGTTTCCGCGACATATTCCAATGTAGAAAGGGAAGATCCTCCGATCAGTGGTAATGCCGGATTTGAAGGCGACCTCCTGGGTGCCGCTTATTCAGCAAACCCCACCTGGCCCACTGATCCGGATTTTGATGCGGGAACGCAAAGAAGTCCCGCAAACATGCTCGCTTACTACAGCAGCGTCGGCGATATAGACCGCTTGCTGGCAAACATTTCTGTAGCTTATGACCTGACCCCCGGCCTTACGGCGAAGGTGACATACGGTCTGGACCGGTCAGACGGCGAGCGCGTCACTCTTGCAACGGGTAACTCACGTGGCGCGGGCGACGGTGTCGAGAATTATGGACAAGGCCAACTGAATGAAAACCTTACCACGAGCAACCTGCTCGAAGCAACGCTCAACTATAGAAAGACCGCCGGAAATATTAAGATGGACATCGTAGGCGGTTACTCTATTCAAAGCTTCCGCAATAAATATTTCTGGGCAACTGCCAGAGGCTTTTCGGACTACAGCAGCTTCGGCGCAATGGAACGTGATTTGAGAGCTTCCTACAAAGCTGCTAACGCTGCAGCCGGAGCTATCTACTCCGACTACAACAACTGGGGTGTTTCAAATACGCTCGAAAACGGAACGCAGCCCTCGGGAGGTTTTGTGAGCGGTATCATCTTCGGTGAAGGTGTACTAGAGCAAACGTATTTCCCTCGTCCCGCTGGCGTGGCAGTCGAAGCAATCGGAGCTAACTTCTATGATCAAACCGACTACCTGCAGTCCTATTTCGGACGGGGTAACTTTACAATCAACGAAAAGTACCTTGTGACCCTCACACTCCGTGTGGACGGCTCATCGAAGTTCGGTGCAGACAACCGTTATGGTGTATTCCCCTCAGGAGCTGTGGCCTGGCAGATTCATGAAGAAGGATTTCTGCCCTCCGCGTTTAGTACCCTTAAACTGCGTGCCGGTTACGGTATCGTTGGTAATCAGGACGGACTTGGTTACGGAGAATATATCCGTAGAGAGCGTTATTCTGACGTGGGCGTAGGAACCAACCGTCAGATTAGTGTTCCTGGTACAGCCACACAGGGATCTGTGAACCCCGGACTGAAATGGGAATCTACTGCTCAGACCAGCGTGGGTCTTGACTTTGGATTTTTCAACGAACGCCTGACGGGTAGCATTGACTACTATCTCAAGGAAACTACCGACCTGCTGTTGCGGCGTCTCGCTGCTCAGCCCGCAGTGGCTGTTCAAATCTTTGACAACCTGGATGCCACCGTTGAAAATAAGGGATGGGAATTCTCCCTCGGATATTCCTTCATCGACAGCGACGATGCTGAATTCACGGTTAGCGGTAACATCTCGCACAACAAGAACGAGCTGAAAGATTTCGCAGGTGTTCTGGATGCGGGCACCATCTACGGACAAGGACTAACGGGCGCATATGCCCAACGTCTTGCAGGAGGTTATCCGCTGTTCTCTTATCACCTTCGCGTGTTTGAGGGCTTCGATGAAAACGGTCAACCCATCGGGGACAACCAAATATTCATCGGGAAGTCGGCACTGCCGACCTGGAACATGGGGCTCTCCATCAATGCGCGCTACAAGGGCTTTGACCTGGCCATGTACTTCACCGGACAGTATGGCCACTACATCTATAACAATACTAAGAATGCGTTCTTCACTGCCGGATCGATCAACAACGCACGTAACGTTACGAAAGACGTGTTGACAAGCGGTGAATCAGGTGCAGCAGAAGCGCCGGTGTCTACCCGATTCCTGGAGTCTGGCGATTTCACGCGCCTGCAGAACATGACACTGGGATACAACGTCCCGATTAGTAATCAGAGCTTCCTTAACAGGTTACGGTTCTATGTCACGGCGCAGAATCTATTCGTGATCACGGATTACAGTGGCCTTGATCCGGAGGTTAGCACAAGTCCTGCCGATTACAGCCTGCTGAACGGTCTGCCGACAGCCGGTATAGACTACGCAGCCTATCCTCGGCCTCGCACGTTTACGATCGGATTAACTGCCTCGTTCTGATTGATGTCACTTGTTAATTGAATGACGATGAAAAGCAATAAGAAAATAAAAAGTGGATTTTACTTCCAGACCACGGTGCTGGCTCTGCTATTGAGTGCATGTAGTCTGGACATCGAGGAGACCGACTCCCTGATCACCAAGGGACCCTCGGATGTGTTCAATGGAGTGGAAAATCCTGCGGCAGCGATCGATGGTATGTACGGTACCCTATCGGGTCAGTTCGGTTCGCAGGAAGAATTGTTCGCCATAAGTGAGGTGACGACGGATATTTTAGTCGTACCTACGCGCGGAACGGACTGGGGTGACAATGGCGTGTGGCGTACGCTGCATGCTCACACCTGGGGCCCTACGCACCGTGATGTTGTCAACGTTTGGAACAACAAGAACGGTTTGGTGCTGCGCGCCACAGAAGTGATCGACCCGCTCAGCCAGGCAACTTCGGAACAGATCGCTCATGCGAAATTCATCCGGGCATACTGCATGTGGGTCATTATGGACTGCTACGGACAAGTGCCGTTCAGAAATCCAACCGATGGCCCTGATGTTATTCCTACGGTCATGAGCCGCTCGGAAGCTTATCAGATGGTCGTAAAGGATCTGGAAGACGCTATCGAGGGACTTCCTGCCAGCGACCCGACGGCGGCCAACAAGTTCCGCGCTGTTAAGGCGGCTGCCAGATTCCTTCTGGCCCGTGTGAAGCTGAATTCGATAGTCTACAACGGGCAATACGGAGCGGAAGATCTGCAGTCCGTCATCGACCTGGTTGATGAAATCGAGGCAGAAGGCTACGCGTTGGAAGAGGACTACTTCTCGATTTTCGTCGGTCCCGACTTCAACAACACAGAGGTTATCTGGGCGGTACCTGCCGACGTAGGATCGAAAATGTGGAACGCACTTCACTACAACCAGGCACACTCCGGAAACGCGGGTGGAGGCTGGAACGGTTTCGCAACCCTCGCCGAGTTCTATGACACATTTGAAGGACCGTCTGAAACCAACGCTATTGGCTCGGGACAAGAGGAACGGAGAGGCTATACCCATACACTGGCCACGACCAACGCAGATAACGAAGGCTTTGGCTATGGATTCCAGCTGGGTCAAATGTATGGTTGGAGGGATGGGCAGGCTGTTGCACTTACCACGAGAACGGGTCAACCTCTTGCCTTTACCAAGGAAATGCCGGGCTTGATCGGTAACAATGAAGTTCATGGTATGAGGCTCCTGAAGTACTCTCCGGCAAACGGTTCTTTCACTTCAGGTACGGTAATATTCCGCTATGCTGATGCCCACCTCATGAGAGCAGAGGCTATGATGCGGCTTGGTAATAACGGAGACGCCCTGAATGAAGTCAACGAACTGAGGGCGATGCGTGAAAATACGCCTGCGCTTGCTACGCTTACCGAGCAAGACATGCTTGAAGAAAGAGGAAGGGAGTTGTACATGGAGTATATACGGAGAACAGATATGATACGCTTTGGCGTGTTCAAAAATGCATGGGAGTTCAAGGAAGCCGGCGATGGACACACCGATCTGCTGCCGATTCCCTCCAGCGCATTGTTGTCCAATCCCAACCTCGTTCAAAATCCCGGATACTAGTAACTTGTATCCAATGGTTAAGACTAAAAAGGGGGCGCAAGCCCCTTTTTTTTGCCCACTGTTCTGCCTAGTTTTAAGCCGTCCAGTGTGGTAGTTTGCAACTGACCCACTATGATTGCCAAGCCATAATTTCCGCGAAATTATTGTCATCGGGTGGAGTAATGCCGAGATTGCGGACTCGGAAATAGCCCCCGATTTTTTGCTGATGTTCCTTAAGGGTTTACGATCGATAGAGATGAAGCGAGGATTTGTGTCAATTGCGGTGTTGATTATTGGGGTTTCCTGCAGTTCAAACGAT
>Ga0207873_1001176_pt1 | contig 26303 bp, 26 predicted proteins | sample BGWIniCompost_FD_187373 | JGI IMG/M metagenome (GOLD analysis project Ga0207873, IMG submission 187373) | Cellulose adapted compost microbial communities from Newby Island Compost Facility, Milpitas, CA, USA - BGW Initial Compost (SPAdes)... ...
AGCGTTCCTGCTCAGCCATGTTCAATCTCCTAGTCGTTTTATCAGTTCTGTGGCATCGGCAACCTCATCGAGGATAGGCCCGACGAGGTCGCGTGAGCCTCGGAGAGGTTCCAGCATCGGGACCCGCCGCAGATGCGGCTCCCCCAGGTCGAAAACGAGCGAATCCCAGTTGGCGGCCACGAGACTGTCCGGGAACTGGGTCACGCATCTCCCCCGGAAGTACGCCCGAGTCTGCTCGGGCGGGTTGGTCTCGGCGGCGACTATGTCCTCTGGAGTGAACAGGCGCCGGATGTCGCCTCTGGCCAACAGCCGGTGGTAGAGGCCCTTTTCGGGGTCGACATCGTGGTACTGGAGATCGAGGGCCGCCAGCTTGGAGTCCGACCAGTCGATGTCGTCCCGGTCGAGGTAGCGCTCGAACAGACGGAGCTTGGCAGCCCAGTCCAGTCGGTCGGCAAGGCGTGACGGGTCGGCCTCGATGTCTTCGAGCACCGACTGCCATTCCCGTAGGACGTCGTGCCACACCGGCTCGTCGAGTTCTTTCTCCACGTACTTGCTCAGCCACTCGTAGTAGCGCCACTGCAACTCCACGGCGGTGGCGGTGGAGCCTCCCTCTAGCTCCAGCGGACGGCGGAACGTCAGGTCGTGGCTCACCGACCAGGCGGCAGTGACCGGATCGGCCAGGTCGAGCGGGTCGGGAAGGGCACCGTCTTCGAGGGCGGCGAGCATCAGGGCAGTAGCGCCGAGCTTCAGGAACGTCTGGACTTCAGAGAGGTTGGCATCGCCGAAGATGACGTGCAGGCGGCGGTACTTCGTCGAGTCTCCGTGAGGCTCGTCACGGGTGTTGATGATCGGGCGCTTCAGTGTCGTCTCGAGGCCCACTTCCTCCTCGAAGAAGTCGGCGCGCTGGGTGATCTGGTAATCGACGTGGGGGCGTCCGTTCTCCGAGCCCACCTTCCCCGAACCGGTGTAGATCTGGCGGGTCACTAGGAACGTCATCGCATAGCGGATGATCTCCCCGAAGGGTGTGGAGCGGGACAGCAGGTAGTTCTCGTGAGCCCCGTAGGAGTTGCCCTTGCGGTCGGAGTTGTTCTTGTAGAGCGCCAGTCGATGACCGAGGCGCTCGGTAGCCGACCGCGCCGCCCGGTGCATCACGAGCTCGCCCGCTTTGTCGTAGAGCGCCGCCTGGCGGGGATCCCACGACTCCGGCGCCGAATATTCGGGGTGGGCATGGTCGACATAGAGCCGGGCCCCGTTGCCCAGCACGGCGTTGACGAGCGTGCCCTCGGGATCCGACACCCCGTAGCCTTCGTGCCCGAAGCCGCGGGCGTCGCGGCCCGGAGACTCCTCCTCGTAGGACCACTGCACCCGCACACGCGGGCCCGGGTACGAGTTGACGACCATGGCCGAACCCAGAGCAGGGTTGAACTCGGGGTCTCCCCTGACGGCGATGCCGTACTCGACCTCCGTACCGATGACCTTGCGGATGGCCACGGTCAGTACCTCCGGCTCACAGGTACTGCCCTGTCGAGACCCGCTCGATCATGCGGCTCTCGGAGTCGCCCTCGACCAAGGTCCGGACGTAGACGATGCGCTCGCCTTTCTTTCCGGAGATCTTGGCCCAGTCGTCAGGGTTGGTGGTGTTGGGCAAATCCTCGTGTTCGCGGAACTCCTGCTTGATGGCCCTCAGGAGGTCATCGGTGCGCACACCCCGGGCACCCCCGGCGATCTCCCGCTTGATGGCGTCCTTCTTCGCCCGCCGCACGATGTTCTCGATCATCGCTCCGGAGGCGAAGTCCTTGAAGAAGAGGAGCTCGCGGTCGCCGTTGGCATAGGTGACCTCGAGGAAGCGGTTCTCGTCCGACTCGGCGTACATGGCGTCGACGGTGACGTCGATCATCTTCTGGATCAGCGCCTTCCTGTCGCCACCGGCTTCCCGGAGCTCGTCTTCGTCGAGCGGCACCGACTCGTCGAGGTAGATGCCGAAGATCTGGCGGGCGGCGGTGGGGTCGGGCCGGTTGATCTTGATCTTCACATCCAGGCGGCCGGGCCGCAGGATCGCCGGGTCGATCAAGTCCTCCCGGTTGGACGCACCGATGACGATGACGTTCTTCAGGGACTCGACGCCGTCGAGCTCGGACAGGAGCTGGGGAACGATCGTCGACTCCACGTCGGAGCTGATCCCCGAGCCACGGGTGCGGAACAACGAGTCCATCTCGTCGAAGAAGACGATGACGGGCACGCCTTCGTCGGACTTCTCCTTGGCCCGCTGGAAGATGAGCCGGATCTGGCGCTCGGTCTCACCCACCCACTTGTTCAGCAGCTCCGGCCCCTTGATGTTGAGGAAGTAGCTGCGGACGTCCGGGCGGCCGGTTCGTTCGGCGACCGCGGTGGCCAGGCTGTTGGCCACCGCCTTGGCGATCAGGGTCTTGCCGCATCCGGGAGGCCCGTAGAGGAGCACGCCCTTGGGCGGAACGAGGCCGTAGTCGTTGAACAGTTCCCGGTGGACGTACGGGAGCTCGACGGCGTCGCGGATGGCCTCGATCTGCTCGGAAAGGCCGCCGACCTGTTCGTAGGTGACGTCGGGGACTTCTTCGAGAACCAGGTCTTCGACCTCGGGACGGGAGAGCTTCTCGAAGACGAGGCCCGTCTTGGGGTCGATGCGGACGAAGTCGCCGGCCCGGAAGGACTTGTCCTTCATGGTGTCGGCCAGTTCGACGACCTGTTCCTCGTCGGCGTGGGCGATGACGACAACGCGGCCGTCCTCCAGCTTCTCCCGCACTTGCACGACCTCGCCGGAGCGCTCGAAGCCGCGGACGTCGACGACGTTGTAGCTCTCGTTGAGGAGGACTTCCTGGCCGACCGACAGCTGCTTGACCTCGATCGTCGGCTGGGCGGCCACCCGCAGCTTGCGGTTGCCGGTCATCACGTCGAGGGTTCCGTCCTCGTTGACCTGGAGGACGGTGCCAAAGTTGTTGGGCGGAGTCGTCAGCTTCTCGACCTCGGCCCGCAGCACGCTGAGTTGCTCCCGGGCCTCCTCGAGGACCGTGGCCAGCTTGTCGTTCTGAGAACGGAGGCGTTCGATGGTCCGATGAGCGTCGGCGAGCTCACGTTCCAGGCGAGCGACCTCGTGGTCCCGGGGCTCTCGGAGACGGCGGCGCAGCTGAGCCACCTCTTCTTCCAGGGCTGCGATCGTCCGCCGCAGCTCCATCGCCTCGCCTGGCTCGCTCGGTCGGCTCATGGCCTAACTCCAATCCGGTAGCCTCCGCGCAGTATACGGAGCGTTTGAGTTTGTCCCAGGACCTGTTTTCGACCCCCCGCAGGGCGACCTGTACCGGTGCCTGACTGCTGTCACTACTATGCATTTCCCGGATACCTACACGTAAACCCCCCGCACCCAGGAGTGCACCCACGATGAAGGTTTGGATCGATCAGGACCTCTGCACCGGCGACGGCCTGTGCGAAGAGATCGCCCCCGACGTGTTCGTGTTGCTCGACGACGGTCTTGCCTACGTGCGTGAGGGCGACAAGATCTACGCCGAAGCCAAGGGCAACCCCCAAGGGGCCGCGGGCGTGGCGACCGTGCCCGCCGGCATGGAGGACGTCACAATCGAGGCTGCCGAGGAGTGCCCCGGGGAGTGCATCTTCCTCGAGCCCTGAGCTCGCCGCGGGCCACATCCGCTCTTCCTCTCTGATTCCTCTCCGATCTTCTCTCTGACGCGGGTGACGGATCCGAACGCGTCCGGATCCGTCCAACCCTGTCGCAATCCAGCTCAGGCGGCTTCGTTGCGGGCGGTGCGCGTGCGACTGAACCCACCGAGGGCCTGCGCCTTGATGCTCACGGGGACGCCGGCCTCGGCGTTGGCCTCCAACACCGCACCGAGCACCGACCCGGGGGTGCCGCCATACACCTCGAGACGACTCGTCTGAGTGATCCCGAGACCGCGGCCGATCAACTCGTTGGCCACCTTCATGTGGTGGTCGGCGGCGCCTGCATCCCGGAACACGAAGATGAACGTGACCTCGCTCTGCCCTTCGTCCATGTAGACCTGGTAGTCGAGGAGGTCCGGTTCGTTCTCCTCGAGGAAGGAACGGAACTCGGCGTCTTGGGCCATGTACTCGTCGAGTACGCCCTCGTTGAGGGTGTGTGTGGTCACGAAGATGAACGGTGCCGACATCGGCTGCTCCTTTCGATCGCTTGCTGACAGACACCGAACCTATGGCCTGGTCGCCCACGTGTCGTCCCACCAAAGTGGGATTCATCGGTGGTATCGCCCGCGACCGAGCCGGGCCCATGGGCGTATCATCGAAGCCAGGTGGCGCGAAGTCCCTTCCCGTACGAGGCTCCGACTGGCGCGCCAGCGCGAGCGGAGAGCCTGGTGGCGACCAAGCTGCGCGCCCCCACCCTGCCCGGCTGGCTCCTGACCCGCCCGCGTCTCGTCTCCCTCTTGGACGAGGCCGTCGCTGCCGGCGTGGTCCTGGTGAGCGCTCCCGCCGGCTACGGCAAAACGATGGCGGTCTCCGAGTGGGTCGACACGCTTCCGGAGCCTGCCGGGTGGCTGTCCGTCGACCCGGCGGACAGTGATCCGGTGCGGTTCTGGCGCTACCTGTTGGCGGCAGTCGACACCGCCCTGCCCGGCACCTCCCGCCAGGTCGGTCCGGTGCCTTCGGGCGGGGCGCTCGCCCTCAACGCGGCAGTGGCCTCGCTGATCAATGTCCTCGCCGCAGACGGGCGGAGAGTGGTCGTGGTGATCGACGATTACGACGCCATCGACTCCCCCACCGTCGACTCGACCTTCGGCTACTTGCTGGCCTACCGGCCTGCCAACCTCGAGCTCGTCCTGACCACCCGAAGCATCCCTTCCCTGCCCGTCGACCGCCTCCGAGTCGAAGGTGAGCTGCGGGAGATCGGCGCGGCAGACCTCCGCTTCCGACCCGAGGAGGTCGGTGAATACCTCCGGTCCTTGCCGGCCGCCACGAGGATCCCCCGCGAAGCCATCGAGGCGCTGGCGGACCGTACCGAGGGCTGGCCGGCCGGCATCCATCTGGCCGCTCTCACGTTGGATGGCCACCGCGATCCCGCCGCCGTCATCTCCTCGTTTTCGGGCAGCCACCGCTACGTCGTCGACTTCCTGGCGAACGAGGTGCTCGCCCATCAGACCCCGGTCGTCCGGCGCTTTCTGGAGGAGACATCGTTGCTCGACCGGCTGACTGCCGGGTTGTGCGCGGCAGTCACCGGGCGGGAGGACAGCCAGTCATTGCTGGAGGAGATCGAACGGTCGAACCTGTTCCTCGAGCCGCTCGACGACCGCCGTGAATGGTGGCGTTACCACCGCCTGTTCGCCCACGCTCTCCGTGACCGCATCGAGAATGGAGATCCGGAGCGAGCGAGCGAGATCCACCGGCGGGCCGCCCGGTGGCACCGGGAAAAGGGACTCGCCGACGAGGCCATCGCCCACGCCTTGGCTGCCGGGGAGATCGACTGGGCAGCAAAGGTCGTCGAAGAGCACGTCGACGAGCTCTTCCTCGTCAGTGAGCGGTCCACCTTGGAGCGTTGGCTCCGCCTGTTCTCGAATCCGGTGCGAGAGAAGCGCCCGCGAATGCTGCTGGCACAGGCGAGGCTCGCCCTCCAGCAGGGAAACCCGGCCTCTGCCGCAGCCTGGCTCGACAAGATGGAAGAGGCCCTGGATGGAATCGAGGGGGATCGAGACGGATTCGAGCCGTCCGTAGGGGCGACTCTCAGCATCACCGCCAACCCTCCTGCCGCCCTCGCCCTCAACCGTGCGATCGCCGCTGAGTACTCCGGCGAGCCGCAGTCGACGCTTCGACTCTTGGGAGAGGCCATGGCTTTGGCGGGAGACGACGAGATCGTGCTCCGCGCCATTGCCCGAGGCCACATGGGGATCGCCGAATGGCTCGAGGGGCGGCTCGACACCGCCGAGACCCACCTGGAGGCCGCCGATCGCCTCTGCTGGATCGCCGACCAGCCCTCCCTCTCCGCCTGGGTCGGGTATTACCGAGGGGCGATAGCGCTGGCCCGAGGCGACCTCCGCTCCGCCGAAGAGACGTACCGGAGGATCCTCGAAGTCACGGCTCCTTCTGGGTCACCCGTGTTGCCGGCCGCCGGGGTGGCTCACGTCGGATTGGCGGTCGTCGCCCTCGAACGGGACGAGCTCGCGGATGCTCGCCGCCATTTGGAAGATGGACTGCCGTTGTGTCGGGGTTTGGCCTTCAGCCCGCCCTGGGCGACGGGGCTCGCCACACTCGCTCGGCTGAAATGGGCGTTGGCTGACGTGACCGGTGCGATGACGGTGCTCGATCGGGAGGGCCGGGAGGCGGCACCGCGCCATCCGGTCGTTTCGCTGCTGGATCCGATCCGGGCCGAACGCGCCCGGATCGCGTCGGTGCACGGGGACGACCCCCTCGTTGCGGGCTGGGCCGCCTCCGGATCGAGGTCATCGGCCTCTACCTACCTTCGGGAAGCGGAGGACCTGGCCGAGAGCAGGATCCCGATTCGCCGAGACGCGCACAGCGCCCTTTCGATACTCTCCGGCCTCGCCGCCCGTGCCTCCGCCGAGGGCCGCCTCCGCAGCCTCATCGAGATCCGGCTGGTCGAGGCGGCCGCCCGAATGGCGATCTCGGACAGCGAAGGAGCCCGCCACGCCCTGGCAGAGGCGCTGGAGGTGGCTGCGACCACCGGGCATGTGCGGTTGTTCGCCGAGCAGGGCGTCGAATTCGGAGAGCTCCTCGCCGAGCACCTCTCGATCGCCGACACCGCTACCGCCTCCCAGGACCACCTCCACAGGATTCGTGCGGCGATGGCGCGCACTGGCTCGCCCCGGGCGCAAGAAGCCCAGTCGAGTCCCATCGACCCGTTGAGCGCCCGCGAATTGGAAGTGCTCCAGTTGGTGGCGGCCGGGCGATCGAACAGCCAGATCGCCGAAGATCTCTACATCGCCGTCGATACCGTCAAGCGGCACCTGACCCACATCCTCGCGAAGCTGGGCGCCGCCAACCGCACCGAAGCCGCCGCCCGGGCGCGCCGACTGGGTCTCGTCGACTGACCGGCGTTCAGTCGGGCTCCACCGGGGTTTCAGCGCTCGGCTCGTCTTGGGAAGCCGCCCGTGGCTCGACCCGCCGGGCGAAGACGAGGAATCCGGTGTGACCCACCATCGTGTGCTCGGGTCGGACCGATCGGCCCGAGACGTTCCAGTCCCGGAACAGGAACTCCTTGACCTCGATTTCGGCGTAAGCCCTCGTGTCACGCAGAGCGTCGACGAGGGTCTGGACCTGCGGGATGGTCGGTAGGTACCCGCAGAAGACGCCTCCCGGCGGCTGATGCTTCGCGGCCGGCTCGACGGCATGCCACGGCTCGGGCAGGTCGAGGATGATCCGCTCTGGCGCGAGTTCCGCCACCACGGGCTCTACCTCCCCGATTCGCAGTTCGAGCTGCGGCGGGACTTCGCCGAAGAAGCGCTCGATGTTGCGCCGTGCCTGGCGGGCGTGGTCCTCGCGGCGCTCGACCGAGACGACCCGCCCCTTCTCCCCCACCACCCGGGTCAGAGCCATCGTGAGCGCACCCGAGCCGGTTCCCGCCTCGAGGACCGTCACACCCGGGGCGATGTCGGCGTAGACCAGGATCGGGCCGATGTCCTTCGGGTATACGACCTGGGCGCCGCGGCGCATCCGCAGGATGAAGTCGGCGAGCCGGGGCCGCAGCGCCAGGAGCCGGTCGCCCGACGATGCCTCCACCCAGGACCCGTCCTCCCTACCGATGACCTCGCTGTGCTCCACCACTCCCCGGTGGTACTGGAACTGGCGGGTCGGGTCGAGCTTGACCAGGTAGTGGCGGCCCTTGCCGTCCACGAGGAGGCAGGGCTCCCCGGCTTCGAAGACGCTCACGAGGCCGCCCGGGAGCCGATCTTCACGAGCGTCTGGCGACGGAGGCGGCAGAAGGCGCAGACTTCACCCGTGGTGGGCTGGCCGCATTCGGCGCAGGCCGCCAACTCGACGGATCCCCGGTGCTCGACGAATGCCTGCTGGCCACGGTCCAGGAAACCGAAGAGGAAATTCGCCTTCAGGCCGGGCGACTGCTCCTCGAGGGCGTTCAGCCATTCCTTGTACCGGTTGACGGTGTTGCCCGCCGCCATCGGGCACTCCTCCACCTCGTAATCGATGCCCCGGATCACGGCGTAGGCGGCGGTTTCCCGCTCGGCCACCCGGATCAGCGGCTTCACCTTGCGGATCAGCCCGCCGTCATCGGCGGGCAGCACCGGCGCCTGACGCGCCAGATACTCGGGATTCCACTGGAGGACGTTGCCGAACAGGGTGGCGGCCTCGTCGTCGAGGTTGTGGCCCATGACGAGCACGTCGTAGCCGCCTTCGGCAGCCACCTGGTTGAGGATGTAGCGCTTCGAAAGCCCGCAAGCCGAGCAAGCCGTGCGAGCGGTGGCGGCGGCCGCCTGCGGCACCGAAAAACCGACGTCGGTGGGGAGGTCGACGATCTTCAGGTCGAGTTGGCGCGAATCGGCGAACTCCTGGGTGAACCGGAGGCTGTCCGAGGAGTACTCGCCGATCCCCAGGTGGAGGTAGACCCCGTCGACCCGATAGCCGAGCTCGGTGAGGATGTCCCAGAGGGCGAGGCTGTCCTTGCCTCCCGAAACGCCGAGAACGAGGCGGTCCTCGGGGGTGAACATGCGGTGGTGGTGGATCGTCTTCTCGACCTGGCGATGGATGTGGTCGACGAAGTGCGGGGCGCAGAAGTTGGCGTTGTGCCGCCTGACCTGGATGACGGCCCTCTGCTGGCAGACGCGGCACTTCATGGCGACCCTCCTGATATCACGGGCCGCAGCTCGATCACGTCGTCGGGGCCGACGGGCATGTCGACGGTGAGCAACTCGCCGTCCCGGATCGCCAGATACGACTCGGGAACGAGGTCGAGCTTCTTGAACAGGTCGGCGACCCGCTTGGCGCCTTCCACCTCGATCTCACGGCGCGGCTGCCGGAGGATCACCTTCATGCATAACCTCCGATCACACCGATGGCCACCGTCAGGATCATGCCGATCACGACGATCCAGACGACGATCTGTTGGAAACGCTTGTTGTTACGCATGGTCTAATCGACGGCTACGGTTCTTCCACGGTAGAGGAACAGGATTCATCTCATGAACCTGAAAGCACTCGGCTGGGCGAGGACCTTGCGGGGCCTGCGCGAAGGCAACCAGACGATCCTTTTGACCGGCTTGGGATTGATTGCACTACAGATGCTGCGCAACTCCAAGGAGAAGCGCCAGCTCGTGTATCGCAAGGCCCTGCCGGTGGGCTCGGCGATCGTGATCCGGCATGCCAAGCCGGGCACCCCGCGGCTACGACTGGTCGAGAAGACCGACTGAAGCTCAGAAGCGGTAGATCTCGACGACCGCCCGGCTCTTCTTCCCGCGGCGGCGACCGACGAGGAACGCCACCAGGATGAAGAGGAAGACAGCGACTCCGGCCAAGACCGCCGTGTTCTGAGCCGACTCCTTCGTCTGGTCCAGGGCGTCTTGGATTTCGCGGGCCTTCGCCTCTATGTCGCTCGGCTGGATCTTCATTCGCTTCCCATCCTCCAGGCGATCAGCCCGGCGCCGATACCGGCGAACAGAACCGTGGCTCCCCGCGCTGCCACCGTCCACCAGGCCGACTCCATGCCCAAGGCGTCGTAGAACAGCCACTGCATCAGCCCGTAGAAACCGAGGGTGGCGAAGACCGCAGCCACCGCGAAGGCGACCGCTCCGGCCAGACCGAGCCCGGCGTAGGCGCCGAGCTTCTTCATCGGCTCTACGGTCTCCTGGCGGAGGTATTCCTTCGAGAGCTCGTACAGCTCGGTGGCGAGCTCGGGAATCTCACTGGGCTGTGCCATCAGCAGCAGGCTAACAACCACCGCGTTGTGAAGCGGTAGCCGAGCGCGTCCGGCGCTGTCTCGCCGACCGCCTCGGCGCAAATACGGCACCTATGCACCGGCGAATCTAAGGTGCAGGCCCGATGGCCACCACCGCTACGGGGGAAGGACCCGCTCCGATGCGGGGGAAGCATCTGCCTTCATCGAGGGGCCTCGGCTCGCGCTTTCGGACGCTCTACTCCGGAACTGCTATCAGCCTCCTCGGCAACTACGTCGCCTACCTGACGATCCCTCTGCTCGTCGCCGAGGTCGTGGGCGGCACCGAAGAGACGCTTCCTTTTTCGATCAGCTACGCCCTCGAGACACTCCCCACGCTGATCTTCGGGCTGGTCGGCGGCGTCGTCCTCGACCGTATTCGACTCCGGTGGGCGATGATCGTGGCGGACCTCGCCCGGGCGGCGGCGTTCTTCTACCTGGCCGCCAACGCCGGCAGCGGGATCGACATCGGAACGATCTTTGCGATGGCCTTCCTGGTCGGCTCGTTCGCCGCCGTCTACGAGAACTCCCTCTACGCCATCATCCCCGCCCTCGTCGCCCCCACGAATCTCGCCAAGGCGAACGGGCTCATATCCGCCACCCAGTCGGCGATGTTCGCCGCCGGTCCGATGATCGCCGGGATAATGGCCGCTCTCGGAGGGCCGGCACCCGGGCTGTGGTTCAACGGAGGGACGTTCATCGTCTCCGCCATCGCCGTGTTCATGGTCGGACGGGTGGACACGATCCCCACCGAGGAGGAAGAGCAGGCCGGGTTCATCGAGGAGACGCTCAACGGCCTCCGTTTCCTCATCGGGGAGCGCCGGCTGCGTGACTCGACGATCACCGCTGCCGGGGCGAACATCGTCTTCGGCTTCATCGAGGCTACGTTCGTTGTGCTCGCCAGCGAGGTGCTGCTCACGGAGAGCGACGTCCAGATCGGCACCTTGATCGTCGCCTTCGGCCTGGGAGCGATCCTCGGTGCGGCGGTGGCGGACCGGGTGATCAGGTTCCTCGGACTGGGCCGCACGATGGTCATCGGCGTCCTCGTGATGGCAGCAGGGATGGGTCTTCTCGTCTTCTCCCGCTTCGGGGTGATGGCCCTCGTCTTCGCTTTTTCGATGTTCGTCGGCATCGGGCTCGTCAACGTGCCGATCGCCACGATCCGCCAGGTGTACACGCCGCGGGCGATGCTGGGGCGTGTGATCACGGCCTCCCGGGCCTTGTCGTGGGGCACACTCCCCATCGGCGCCCTCCTGGGCGGCCTGCTCGCCGACCGGGTCGAGGACTACCCGACGATCGTGAGGTCGACTCCGCTGCTTCTCATCGCCCTCGGCGTGTGGCTGTTCACGACTCCGCTGTGGAGCGACACGTTCGGGCCGACCCATCGCCGCCTGCGCCACGTCCGTCGGTCCGGCGACGAGTCCGGGACCGACGAGGCGGCGCAGGCGGAATAGGTCGCGGCGCCCTCGCCCTGCGGGCCGGTCAGTTCGACCGTCGCTTGCTGTGCGGCACCCTGACTTCCGCCGTGTCGTAGCGCACCTGGCCGTCTCCGCTCACGATGGCCCTGATCGTGTAGGTGCGGCCGTCACGGGAGTAGCGCTCCGCCCGGAGCCGGACCGTGTCCGAATCGACGATCTGGATGTCGCCGGGCTCGTCATCGGGCCCTGTAACATCGGGCTCCGAAGAGACCACATCGAGGATGTCGACCTGGGCGTTTCCGGCTTTCACGTCGACATCGCGGAGCTTGTGGTTGGGCGGCCAGAGCTCGTCGGGGTCGGCTTTCAGCTTCCCAAGGCTGCTCCGCAGGTCGAGGCCGACCACGATCGGGTCGTGGTCGGAGGTCCGGAACTCGTCGGGTGCATAGAGCACCTCGATCTGGTCGTCGCTCTTGAAGTCGGTGTTGTAGTCGATGACGTTCGGCTCGTCGGCGTTGATGTGGTACGAGTCGGCTCCCGTCACCTGCTCCACGAGCGACGGTGACGCCAAGCCGTGGTCGAGATAGCCCCACTGGCCGTCGAACACGTAGCCGTAGGCCTCATCGCCTTCGAATCGGCGGAGCAGATCCACGAAGCCGGCCTGACTGAACACGTCGATCGGGTCCTCGTAGTCGTAGGAGTTGAGGTCCCCGATGACGAGCCAGTCGTCATCTCCGTGACCGAGGTCCTCCATCGCCGCCACCAACTGCTCGGCGGCGGCGACGCGAGTGGCGTTCCAGCATCCCTGGCCGTCGCCCTGGTCGACGTCCGCTCCCGTGGCGTCGTCGCAGCCTTTCGATTTGAAGTGGTTGACCACCACCGAGAAAACCTCGCCGGTGGTGTTGTCGCGGAAGGTCTGGGCCAACGAGGCGCGATTGCGCCCGTCGCCGTAGTCGACGATGTCAGGTTCGCCGACGGGCGTGACGGCGCCGGGCTTGTAGAGCATGCCCACTCGGATGACGTCGTCGCCGACCGTCCCGGCGTCGACCGCGGCGTAGGTCCCGTCCCCGAGGACGTCGTTGAGTCCGGCGGCGAGATCCGACTCCGGGCTCACACCGGGAGTGTTCTCCAGTTCCATCAGCCCGAGGATGTCGGCGTCGAGCTCGACGAGGGCGGCGATCAGCTTGGTCCGCTGGCGCTGGAACTCCACCTCGTCGTCGGCGCCCCGGCACTCCTCGGGGACCACACCGCAGAGGTCGCCGGAGTTGCCCAACGTCAGGAAGTAGTTGAGGACGTTGAAGCTGGCGACTCGCACCGACCCGCCGACGTCTGGGGAGCCCTCCGGTCGGGGATTGTTTGCCTCGAACACGAACGTCTCAGAGACGCTCGGTGGTCGTAGCCGATAGGCGTTGCCCGATGCGGCGTTGCCCGCCCACGTGTAGGTGAGCACACCGGTGGCCCCGGTGATGGTGTCTCCACCCCTGAGCGTGTTTCCGGCGGTGAGCGGCTGGCCGCCGCGGCCGAAGATGATCGGGTCGGGGTTCTGGTCGTTTCGAGCGTCGTCGATGATCAGCCGGTTCAGGTTGTTGGCGGCTTGCACGGCATTGGCGTCCGCTCCAGGCTCGGCGACCGCGGTCGGTTGCTGGAGGCGCCCGCCGCTCGACACGACCACCTGTCCGAATCGTCCCAACTGGAAGTGCTCGGTGACAGTGAGCTCCTGGGGGAACGTCACCAGCATCCCTTCGTAGCGCTCCAGATCTCCGGGTGAGTCGAGCGGGAGAGTCACGGGTGTCGGTTCCACCGAAGCACCCGTTTCGATCACCTGGAGGCTCTCGGGGAAGTTCAGCTGAGTCTGGCCCTGGAACTCGGCCACCGCGCCGGTGGCTTCCACCACGTCGCCCAGGTCGACCGAATCCTCGTCGCCGTGGAACACGAAGAGGCCCTCCGACGTCGCCGGGTCGGCGTCCGGCTCCTGCTCTTGGATGTAGAAGCCGCGCAGGTTGGCGGGTCCGGGACCTTCGTAGTCACCGACGACCACGCCGGCTACCGTGACCCTCTGTCCGGCGAGTGGGCTCGTGTCGCCAGTTCCCTGGACGACATGGATCGGGGTGAGCTCGGGTTCGGGCTGGCTGCCGCCGCACGAGCCGGCGATGTCGACCTGGCCGGCGTTGAGACACCCGAAGCTCTCGGTGACGCCCGCCTGCCACGTGAATGCCGACGGATCCGTTCCGGTACCGACCAGTTGCAGCGACGACCCGACCGGAGTGTCGCTGGACTCGACAACACCGATGTCGGTGGAGGTGAGACCGCCGGCGGGACCGCCACTGGCGACGAAGACGCCCTCATAGGAGAGGAACTCGACGACGGCGCCGCTCGGATCGACCAGCGCCAATCCGTCGGGAGCGCCGTTTTGGAGTCCCGGCGCGGGCACCGCCACCGCCCCGAAGCCACTCCCTTCGTCGGGAATGGTGCCGCCCAGGTTCAGGGTGTTGTAGGGCGCCCCTCCGCTGCCGTTGTAGAGCACGACGCTCCAGCCGGCCAGGTCGGTGCCGGCGGGGCCGGCCACTTCCACCGCCTCGCCGGTGTCGTCACCGGCGTTGTCGTAGTGGATCTCGTTGATGAACACGGCGGCGGTCGTCTGGGCGCCTGCGACGAGGCTCGTCTGGGTGGCAGTGACCACGAGCAATACGGCCAGGACCACCGCCCAACGGCGTCGAACTGTTCTCACGTTCTCTCCCCTCTGTTTCCCCAGCCCGAGAGAAACCTAGCGAACGAGGGTGACACGCGTTCGAACGGCAGGAGACTCCGCGGTGACGCTCAGCGCGGGGTGACGGGGATCACAGCCCGAAAGACGGTCCTGCCAGGACCGGATTCGACCGTGAGTTCGCCCTTGTGGTCGACCACCACGATCTTGTGGGAGATGGCGAGTCCGAGACCCGTGCCGGACCCGGGGGGTTTGGTGGTGTAGAAGGCATCGAAGACCCGCGGTTGTTCCGCCTCGGGGATGCCGGGGCCGTTGTCCTCCACTTCGACGACGACGCAGTCGTCCTTGGGGTAGGCCCGCAACACGATCCGCCCGCCGGGACCCACCGCTTGGGCGGCGTTGGCGATGAGGTTCGTCCACACCTGGTTGAGCTCACTCGGCGCGGCGGTGACCAACGGCAGGTCGGGGGCGTACTCCCGGACCACTTCGATGCCTTCGAGTTGGTGGTTGAGGAGGGAGAGGCTCTTTTCGAGTCCGTCTGTCAGATCCACGTCCTGAACCGGCGCCTCACCGACGCGGCTGTAGGAGCCGAGGTCCTGAGCGACCTTCGACATGTGGCCCGCAGCCCAACCGATCTCCTGGGCGAGCCTTCGGGCGGATGCAGTGGCCACCGCCAGCTCCACAACCGCCGGCAGCACGTCGGGACCGAATGTCGCCCCCAGCTGTTCGATGACGGACGGGTCGAGGCCGGCGTCCACCGCGTCGGGGGCGAGACTCCAGGCGTCTTCGATTCCGAGCCGGGCGATGGCTTCTCCTGCCTGCCGCTCGAGGTTGGCCCTCTCCAGCGGATCCACGTGGGCGGAGGGGGCTGAGTCGGCGCTGATCACAGCGTCCATCGCCTGGGCGAAGGCCTGCGCCTTTTCCGGGTCCAGCACGGCATGGGCCATCGTCTTCATGGCTTCGGCCAGCCGCCCGAAAGTCTCCGCCAGGACCTGGGAGCTGCGTCGCACCGCCGCTGCCGGGTTGTTGAGCTCATGGGCGATTCCGGCGGCGAGGGTGCCGAGTTGGACGATCCTCTCGCCTCGCACGACCTGGTTTCGGGTCTCCTCCCACCGGTCGAGCAAGGTCTCCATGAGGGCGCTCCCCGCCCGGCCGATCGCTGCTTTGAGATCTTCGGGGGCGATGGCCACCAGGCGGGAGTCCGTGCGAGCCGCCACCGTGGCGTTGCGGGTGGTGCCCCTGATCAGCGAGGTCTCCCCGACGAGGGTTCCCGGCCCGAGGACGTTCACGACGAGAACCCCGAGTGGGCCCGGTGCCCGCACCTCGAGCTCCCCGCTCAGGACGACGTAGGCCCGGTCGCCGGCGTCGCCGTGCGAGAACAGCTCCCTCCCTGCCGGCAAGTCGACCACTGCGACGCGGTCAGCGAGCGCCGACAGCTCGGCCTCGTCGAGTTGCGAGAAGGGATCGACGCCCCTCAGGAGGTCCAGTATCTCGGTCACACGGAGGCGAGGTACTCGTGGATGAACGTCATGCTCGCCGCTCCTGACCCGACCGCTGCCGCCACCCGGCGGATCGATCCCTGCCGCACGTCCCCGGCGGCGAATATCCCCGGCACGCTGGTCTCGAGCATGAACGGGAGACGTTTGAGTGGCCAGCCCGGGGGCGGCTTTCCGTCCTTGACGAGGTCGGGTCCGGTGAGGACGAAGCCGGCGTCATTGAGTTGGACGACGCCGCGGAGGAACTCGGTGTGGGGAACGGCGCCGATGAGCATGAAGAGGCCGGAAACGGGTCGTGTCTCCCGCCGACCGTCCTTGTAGGCGATCACCATGCCGGTCAAGTGGTTCTCTCCGAGAGCCTCGACCACCTCGGCGTTGGTCAGCACCTCGATGTTCGGTGTCGCCCGGATCTGGTCGATCAGGTAGGTGGACATCTTCGCCTCGAGACTCGATGCCCTGACGACGAGGGTCACGTTGGCGGCGGTGCGGGAGAGCAAGAGGGCGGCCTGGCCGGCCGAGTTGGCCCCTCCCACTATGGCGACCTCCTCCCCCTTGAAGGAGTTGGCCTCCGAAGGGGTGGCACCGTAGTAGATGCCTGCGTAGTTGAAGCGGTCGAAGCCGGGTGCGTCGATCGTCTTCACGGTCATTCCGGTGGCGACGAGGATCGCCCGGGTGCGGATCTCCGTGCCGTCGGCGAGGCACACGGCCCGCAGTGGCTCCTCCAGCCGGATCGAGGCAGCCTCGGCCGCGGTCAGGATCTCGGCGCCGAACTTGCGAGCCTGGTCGTAGGCCTTGCGGGCGAGCTCCGACCCACTGATTCCTCCGGGGAAGCCGAGGTAGTTCTCGATGCGGCTGCTGGTACCGGCCTGGCCACCTATGGCGAACCGCTCCACCAAGACGGTGTCGAGGCCTTCGGAAGCGCCGTAGACGGCTGCGGCCAGACCAGCGGGGCCGCCGCCGATGATCACCAAATCCCGGACCGCGGTTCCGGTTGCGGCCACCGGGAGCCCGACGGCCTCCGCCAACTGGCGGGGGGTGGGCCGAGCCAGAACCGTCCCGTTGGGGAGGATGGCCGCCGGCAGAGCCGGCTCCTCGTCCAGTGCCGCCAAGAGCTCCTTGGCTTCCGAGTCCCGGTCGAGGTCGAGCATGCGGTAGGGGACGCGGTTTCCGCCGAGGAACTCCTTGATCTGGGTGGCCAAAGCCGACCAGCGATGACCGAGGATCCTGACCGTCTCGTCCAACGGGGGCGGTCTGGACGCCTGCCAGTCGTCGAGGAGCTCGTCGAGCGTCGGGTAGAGCTTCTCCTCCGGAGGGTCCCACGGCTTGACGAAGTAGTGGTGGAGCCCGATCTCGTTGATGCCTTGGATGGCCACCGACGTGTCCGAGAAGGCAGTCAGCAGGACGCGTCGGGCCTGTGGGTAGATGTCGATCGTTTCCCCCAGGAACTCCAGCCCGGTCATCTCGGGCATCCGCTGGTCGACGAGGAACATCGCCACGTCCCCACCTCGCCTCTTTATCTCCCGCGTCGCCTCCAACGCCTCGGGTCCGGAGGGGAAGGCGATGATGTCGTAGCGGTCGCCGTATTGGCGGCGGATGTCGCGCTGGATGGCGGCGAGGACGTTCGGGTCGTCGTCGACCAGGATGAAGAAGGGATGGCTTGCGGGCGACGACGACGTCATGCGTGAGCCGATGTTATAGGGCAGGGACAGGGCACGTTCTCCGAAACGACTCGGACCGTCACCGTGAGTTCCCGGGGTGTAGGTTTCCCAGAGAGGAAAAGGAGGAGGCGATCCGATGTCGTCGTTTTTCAACGGGGTGACCAACGAGCAGCTCGCCGAGGTCGGGCTCTTGTCCGGCCTCGACAACACGGCCTGCGACAAGATCAGAGAGCGGTCCTATTTCATCGGCGCCCACCCCGGACTCCGCATCGTTCGTCGCGACGACACGGGCTTCGAGCTCTACATCATCCTCTCCGGCACCGCTGACGTGGTCCGGGACTCCGAGGTCGTCGCCACCCTGGGCAAAGGGGACGTGTTCGGGGAGATGGCCCTGCTCGGGAACACCCACCGCAATGCAGACGTGGTGGCGACGTCGGTGATGTCGATGCTGTCCATGACTGCAGCGGACTTCCGCGACCTGTCGGCCGACGTGCCGGACCTCGAGCACCGGATCCGGGATCTCGCCGAAAAGCGCGCCAGCGCCGGCTGATCCTCAGGCCGGCTGGTCCTCGTCCAGGGCGATCTCGGGCTGGAGCGGCTGAACCTCGGCTGTCCGGCTCTCACCGCGGGCCCAGGCAGTGACGTCGCCTACTCGCACACGCTCGCGGTCGACTGCCATCACCACGAGATCCCCTGGCTGGAAGACGGTTTCGCCCGAAGGGAGGATCGCCCGGTGACCCCTCACCACGGTCGTCACCAGCATCGCCGGTCCGGTGGGAACGTCGGCGAGGCGCCGGCCGGCGATCGCCAGATCGTCGGTGACGTGGACCTCCACCAGGTCGACGTTCACTCCCTCGAGCGGCAGCGCCTCGGCGATCGACTGCCAGGCAGGGCGATCGACGGCCAGACCGAGCCGCCGGGCCAATGGTGCGGTGGTGGTGCCCAGCATCAGGGTGGACACCACCACGACGAAGAAGACCACGTTGAAGATCGCCCCGCCCGCCGGCACTCCGGCAGTGGCCGGGATGGTCGCCAGGATGATCGGCACCGCCCCCCGCAAGCCTGCCCACGAGAGAAGTGTCAGTTCCCTCCAGTGGAAGCGGAACGGAAGAAGCGACACCACTACCGCCACGGGCCTGGCGATGAAGATGAGGAGACCGGCCACCGCCAGCCCGGGCAGGGCCACCCTCGGCAGCTGCGAAGGGAACACCAGGAGACCGAGGATCAGGAACAGGACCAGGTCGGTGCCGACGGCGAGGCTCGAGTAGAAGCTACGGATCACCCTCCGCTCGCGAGGCACCAAGGCGCCGATCAGCAGGCCGGCGATGTATACGGCGAAGAAACCCGAACCGGTGATCGAGGTGGCGGCGCCGTACGCCAGGGCGGCGACACCGGTCGCCAGCAGGGGGTAGAGCGCCTGGGAGCGAAGTGGCAATCGCAGCAGCAGCGACCCGAGCCAACCCACCACTCCGCCGGCCAGCAGCCCTCCGAGTAGCTGGCTGGCGCCGAAGAACACCACCTCGGTCGGGGTGACAGCCCCACCGGTGAAGAACTCCACCAGGCCAACCGTCAGGAGGATGGCGAAGGGGTCGTTGGCACCCGACTCCACCTCGAGGATGGCGCCGAGCCGTCTGGGAAGCGGGGCCCGGCGCAGCAGGTCGAACACGACGGCGGCGTCGGTGGAGGAGACCACCGCCCCGAGGATCAGGGAGGTCTCCCAGCTCATCCCGGCGATGTAGTGGATGCCCAATGCGGTGATCGCCGCGGTGATCAACACGCCGAGGTTGGAGAGGAGGAATCCGGGCAGGCCGGCCTCCTTGAGAGCGGAAGGTTTGGTGGTGAGGCCACCCTCGAAGAGGATGATGATGATGGCGACGATGCTGATGTCGCGGACGAGGGCGGCGTCGTCGACGTTGACGAGCCCCAGGGCGTCCGAGCCGACCAGCATGCCGATGCCGAGCGACAGCAAGGATGTCGGGACGCGCAAACGGTCCGACACACCCACCACCAGGACACCGACTAACAGGAGGATGCCGGCCGTCAGGAGTGGGCCGTCGATGGGAAACTCGACGGTCATTCGGATCCTTCCGGTCGGATGGCTCAGTTCCCGAGCTTACAGGAGGCCGCACTCCCCCGATTCGGGCTGCACCCGCACCGGCTACACGCACGCCGCGAACCCCTCCAGGACCCCCAGGAAGCGGCCCGGGCGAAGTGCAAGTCGTGGGGGCCGCGGATCTCGACGACCTCGCTTTCGGGCAGGAGCTGGCCGGGGACCAAAAGAAGAGGAATTCCTTTCGTCGGGCTCTCGGCATAGTTCACGGTCAGCCCGGACCGAAGTTCCAATTGCTTTTCGACGAAGCCCCACCCGAGCGCCTCCCGCACGGGCTTCCAGAAGTAGTCCTTTTTCCACCACATCGGTGATCCCCTCCCGGTGGGTCGTCTGTCCGAACCAAAGGAAGACGAGGGTGCCTATTCGAAGAGAACCGAAAGGCTCTCCTTCTGGCGGATCCGCCGGATGGCTTCGGCGAAGAGTGGCGCCACCGAAACGACCTCGACCTTCGATGAGGGAGGGTCGGGCTGGGTCTCGACGCTGTCGGTGACGAGCAGCGTCTCGATCGGGCTGTCGTCGAGGCGACGGTTCGCCTCGGCGGTGAGGAGGGAATGGGTCACCGCGGCGTAGACCCGCCGGGCGCCGCGCTCTCTGACGACTCGGGCTGCCTCGACCAGGGTCCCCGCCGAAATCGTGAAGTCGTCGACGATCAGCACGTTCTTGCCTTCGACCGTGCCGATCAACTCCACCGCCACTGGGCGCTCTGTGTGGTCGCCGCGGGTCTTGTCGACGATGGCGCGGGATGCTCCCAGGCGGTTCGCCCACGCCCGGGCTTTCTTGGCGAAGCCGGCGTCGGGCGAGACGACGACGAGGTCTTCGTTCCAGCCTCGTTCGGCGACCGCCTGGCACAGGACCGGCATGGCCCGCAGGTCGTCGACCGGCACCTTGAAGAATCCCTGCAGCTGCGGGGCGTGGAGGTCGAGGACGACCACTCGGTCCGCACCGGCGGCTTCGATGGCGTCGGCACACACCCGGGCGCGTATCGACACCCTCGGCTCGTCCTGCTTGTCGCCCTTGGCGTAGCTGAAGTAGGGCATGACCACCGACACCGACTCGGCGCTGGCCCGCTTGAGGGCATCGACCCAGAACAGGAGCTCGACGAAGTTGTCGTTCGCCGGGTAGGCGACGCCCTGCACGAGGAAGACATGTCGGCCTCGCACCGTTTCCAACACCCGGACGAACAGGTTGCCCTCCGAGAACCGGACCACTTCCGATTTGCCGAGACGGGTGCCCAGTTGGGCGGCAATCGCCTCCCCCAGCCGAGGGCTGGCCGAGCCGGCGAAGATCAGGGAGTCCTCCACGGCGCGGACGATACCCGTCGCCGGTGCCGATCGGTCCACATCCGCCGAATTGGACCTTGCGAACCGGCGCCGCGACCCGTATACCCGGGTGTGCGGAGGAGAATGCAATGACAGATCGGCGAGTCGGCCAGTTCGAGCTGCTGCAGTTGTTGGAGGACTGGTCGTCCGGTTCGGGGCCTCTCTACAAGCAACTGGCCGATGCCATCCGCCGGCTCATCGACGTCGGCGATCTGCGGCCCGGGACCCGCCTCCCCTCGGAGCGGGCGCTCGCCTCCACCCTCGCCGTGTCACGCAGCACGGTCGTCGCAGCACTCGATCACCTCAAACAGATCGGTTACCTGGACAGCGCCTCCGGAAGCGGGACCTGGGTGCGGTCGCTGCGGGGATTCAACCCCGCCGGAGGCGTGATCACCCCCGCCGACACGGTGGGGCGCAATCCGCTCTACACGCGGCTCGATGCCCCTCCCTCGGATGACATGGTCGATTTCACCGTCGCCGTCGTCGATGCGACACCGCCGGTCACGGCGGCCATCGAGCAGGCATCGCGCGAACTGGCCGCGAGCCTGGACGGCTCCGGGTACCACCCGTCCGGCTGGCCGCCGCTCCAGGAGGCGGTGGCTGCATGGTTCACTCGCCGGGGGCTGCCGACCGAGCCATCGGAGATCCTCATCACCAATGGAGGCCAGCAGGCGGTGATGCTCGTGGCAGCGGCCTACGTCCAGCCCGGCGATCCCGTAGTGGTCGAGACGCCCTCGTTTCCCGGTGCCCTCGACGCTTTCCGGATGCTCGGAGCCTCCGTGCGGGCCGTCCCACTCCGACCGACGGGCACGGACGCCGACGACGTGATCGAGGCGGTCGACGCCCGACGTGCCGTCATCACCTACTTGATCCCCACCTACCAGAACCCCACCGGTCAGGTCATGTCGCACCTGGAGCGCAAGCGGCTGGCCCGGTATCTGGCGGACCGATCCACCGTCCTGGTGGAGGACGAAGCCATGGTCTCGCTGACGCTCGAGGGCGACCCTCCCCCGCCTCCCATCGCCGCCTATCACGACGGTGGTCTCGTGATCGGCTCTGCGAGCAAGCCTTTCTGGGGAGGGTTGCGTGTCGGGTGGATCCGTGGCCGATCGGAACTGATCCGCCGGCTGCGCCATTACAAGATGGTGTTCGATCTCTCGTCGCCCATCCTGCCCCAGGCCGCCACTCGCCTGATGTTCGACCAGATGGACGAGATCCTCGCCGACCGACGCCAGAAGCTGCTGGCGTCCCGGGCCGCCCTCGAAGACGGGCTGACAACGCTGTTGCCGGACTGGACCTGGGAGAGGAGTTCGGGTGGCCTGACCTTGTGGGTCCAGATCCCCGAGGGCAGCGCCACCGAGTTCGCTCAGCTGGCGATGCGCTACGGGGTGGCGATGATCCCCGGCCCGTTCTTCGACCCTCAGGCATTGCACGACTCGTCGGTTCGGCTGCCCTACGTACTCCCGCCCGAGGTGATCGAAAAGGGAGTCGAGCGTCTCGCCGAAGCGTGGAACCGATACCGCGGCCTGCCCACCCTTCGGTCCGTGCGTCCCGCCTGAGACGCGAAAAGCAGTCCGCTCATCTCCCAACGGCTCTGTCCAACCGAGCACCCCGGCCGTACGTTCCTCCTCGTACACCAAACGAGAGGAGGACCAAGATGATTGCCGTGGTCTGTGGGTTGACGGGGAAGCGCCAACTCCTCTCCCTGAGCCAAGTCCTCACCGTCCACAACGGCCCCGACGGGCCGGTGGCGATCTATCGGTGTGGCTGCGGAGCGATCGACCGTTGGCCCACGGACCGACGCCTCGCCGGCGAGGACTCTGTGCCAGAGGAGTGGTCTCCCCCCGATCTCGACCCCCTCGCAACCATCTGATCACCGTTCGCCCCGGTCCAGTCGACGCTCTCTCTCCTCCATTGCCGAGCTCGTGGCCCGGGGCGACTCCTGTAAAGTTGACTTGCTTTATTTTTACTGTAGTCTCGGCTCCCGTGGTGAATGGATGGAGGGCCGATGGCAGAGCAGACGAATCCCGACGGACCGGATCTCGGTAACGAGGGCCTACCCAGCGATCAACTGAGAATCGGTGAGCCCGTCGCCGGCCACGTCGACGGCAAGCCCGTGGTGTTGATCCGCACCCCCGACACCATCCACGTACTTGGCGGCAGTTGCACCCACTACGGCGGCCCGCTCGCCCAGGGGCTGTGCTCCGGAGGCCAGATCCGCTGCCCGTGGCATCACGCCGCCTTCGACCTGGAGACCGGCGAAGCAATGGGGGCTCCCGCCCTCGACCCGGTGCCGGTGTACCGGGTCGAAGAGCGCGACGGGCGGATCTTTGCCACCGACCCCGTCCGCCGGCTCCCCTCGCGCACCCCGCCGTCGGCTCCCGAGTCGGTGGTGATCGTCGGCTCCGGGGCAGCCGGTGCCGCCGCGGCCGAGACGCTGCGCCGGGAGGGATATGAGGGCCCGATCCGCCTGCTCGGCATCGAGGCCCCGGTGGACCGCCCCAACTTGTCCAAGGACTACCTCGCCGGCACTGCCCCCGAAGAGTGGATACCGCTCCGCTCCCCCGGCTTCTATGCCGACGCCGGGATCGACCTGATCACAGCCGAAGTGATCGCCATCGACCGATCCTCCCGGACGGTCCACACCCGGAACGGAGGTGAATACAGGTACGAGGCGTTGCTTCTCGCCCCCGGCGCCGTCCCCAAGCGCCTGCCCGTGCCGGGCGCCGAACGCGATCACGTCCGCTACCTGCGGACAAGGGAGGACGCGGAGGCGCTCATCGACCGGCTGCATCCGGGGACGCGGACGGTCGTGATCGGAGCCGGGTTCATCGGCCTCGAGGTGGCGGCCTCCCTGCGTCACCGCGACCTCCCGGTCACCGTCGTCGCCCCCGAGGAAATTCCGCTGGCAACGATCGTCGGCCCGACCTTGGGGCGTTTCGTCTCGGAGCTCCACCGTTCCCACGGCGTCGACATGCGGCTCGGGCGTGGCGTCGGCTCGATCGGCGCCGACTCGGTGACTCTGGATGACGGCAGCGAGGTCCCGGCCGACCTGGTCGTCGTCGGGATCGGCGTGGCGCCCGCGACCAGACTGGCGGAAGAAGCGGGCCTCACCGTGGACAACGGGATAGTGGTCGACGACCGGCTCCGGACCTCCGATCCGCACATCTGGGCGGCGGGCGACGCCGCCAACTACCCGGGACCCGACGGATCCCGGGTACGGGTGGAGCATTGGGTGGCCGCAGAACGCCAAGGCCAGGCAGCCGCCCGCAACATCCTCGGTCACGACCAGCCGTTCACGGACCCGCCCTTCTTCTGGAGCAGCCACTACGACACCACGATCCGGGTGACGGGATTCTTGGGCGGATGGGACGAGGAAGTGGCCGTGGGCGACCCCTTCCAGGGATCGGTTCTCGTCGGGCTGCGATCCGGTGGACGGATCCGAGGCGTCGCCTCGATACGCCGTGATCTCGACAGCCTCAGGGCGGAAGAGGCATTCGCCGGCGGCGACGACGCCGCGCTGGAAACCCTGTTCCAGGCCACCCAGGGCGCCGCGGTATGACCGCCACGCAACCGACCGCCGACGCACACTCGGTAGCCGATCGAGTGCTTCACCTGGTGGAGCCGGCGGGGTCGCAGGTCGACTCGACGGCGGCCGAGGCGGCGATCAGGGATCTGCTCGTCGCGTTGGGACAGGACCCCGAAAGCGACCATCTGCGCGACACCCCGCGCCGCGTCGCCTCCGCGTTGGCGGAGATGCTGACAGCGAGGCCTTTCCAACTGACGACGTTCCCCAACGAAGAGGGCTACGACGAGCTCGTGGTAGCCCGGGACATCCCGTTCCACTCGCTCTGCGAGCACCACCTCCTGCCGTTCACCGGACGTGCCCACGTCGCCTACCTGCCCGGTGAGCGGATCCTCGGCTTGTCGAAGCTCGCTCGGGTCGTGGAACTGTTCAGCCGCCGCCTGCAGGTACAGGAACGCCTCACCAGCCAGATCGCCGGCTGGCTGCAGGATCATCTGCAGCCGAAGGGAGTCGGAGTGGTGCTCGACGCCGAGCACACGTGCATGTCGTTGAGGGGCGTGGCCGCCACCGGTTCGTCGACTGTCACGTCGGCTCTGCTCGGGAAGCTCCGTGACGACCCGCGTACCCGCGCCGAGTTCTTCGCCCTGACCGGCTTCCACGTATAGCCGCAGGTCAGTCCAGCGCAGCCACCGCCTCGGCGAGGTGCTCCCCCGCCGCAGCGACCTCCTCGGCGAGCGGTGCGACCTTCCGGGCCAGGCAGTCCACGTAGGGCTGGAAGTCGCCCAGTCGGTGCGGAGCCCACTCCCCCGCTCCTTGGGGGAGCACCGACCGGCATGGATAGGGATCGGCCGCCCGCCGCTGCGCCGACTCCCACAATCGGGTCGCGCTGACCAGCTTCCGATGCCCCTCCGTGTCGAGGCCCAGCCGACCGGCGCGGGGAAGATGACGTTCGAGGCGGTCGGCGGTGTTCGACACGTCGTCGAGCAGCCGACGCAGGCGGGCGGATTCCTCGGCCGCCTTGTCGAACATCTCCCTCACGCTGGATGATTCCGCCAGCTCGGAGCCGGCATGGAATGCGCTGACGGCCTCGACGAGCGCCTCCACGTCGGCGCGAAGCGCCTCCTCCCACCGCCGCCGAGCGGCTCGGTCGATGGTCGTCGTCGTGGTGGTCGGGATCGTCGTTGTCGTGGGCAGGCTCGTCGTGGTGGTCGTGCTGTCGGACACGGAAGCCGCCGCAGCCGCCGCCGAAGGTTCCGAGCCCGCTGCACCGGCAGTGCCGATCCCGGCCCCCAGCAACGTCAGCGTGATCGACGCCAGGAGGCGCCTCACCGCCAAGGGACTCATCTAGCTCCTCGGCACACCTGAGCGAGGGTGGGATAGGGGTTGACCGGCTTCCTCCCGGGACGGATCTCGAAGTGGAGGTGCGGGGCGGTCTTCCGAGCGTTGCCGGAGTTCCCCACCGTTCCGAGCAGGTCGCCCGCTGCCACCCGATCGCCCCGATCGAGGTCGTCGACTATGTCCTGGAGGTGGGCGTAGTAGAAGCGCACGCCGTCGTCGGTCTCGAGCCACACCGTCCGGCCGCCGAGCTCGCCCTTGCGGTCGGTTCTGTCGACCTTGGTGATGACTCCGTTGGTGACCGCCACGACAGGGGTGTGACGGTCCGCCATGATGTCGGTGCCCTGGTGGCGTCGTCCACCGGAGCGGGCGTAGCCCCATGAGTTGACGAAGCTGTGATCGCCGGCGACAGGACAGTTCATCACTCCCCACTCTGTGACGACCAGCGGGAGGTCGGACTCGGCGGCGTCGGCGTCGTGTGTCACGGCGAGGAAGGGGTCGACGAGGGGTGAGTGCGTGACGTCCGGCGGGATGGTCAGATCGGGTGTCACTGCGGTTGTGATGCTCAGCACGAGGCCGAGCAAAGCTGCCGTCATCGAAGGGCTCCGAGTCGCCTTGGAATGGACCTGTACGCAGGGACGGCATCCCGGATGTCAGGTGCCGCCGCCAGCCCTGCCTATCGACTCGGAAAAGGTCTTCCTTGAGGTTTGATTTCCGCCCTCACGAACGTTTGCAGCACGAACGTTTGCAGCACGAACGTTTGCAGCACGAACGTTTGCAGCACGAACGTTTGCAGCTGCAGCACGAACGTTGCAGCCGCCGAGGCGG
>Ga0207873_1001180_pt1 | contig 26259 bp, 28 predicted proteins | sample BGWIniCompost_FD_187373 | JGI IMG/M metagenome (GOLD analysis project Ga0207873, IMG submission 187373) | Cellulose adapted compost microbial communities from Newby Island Compost Facility, Milpitas, CA, USA - BGW Initial Compost (SPAdes)... ...
TTTTTCGGTGGGGGGGGACCTTTGCCTGACGTTACCCGTTACGTTTAAGCCGGGTCCACGGCATTTACGCCAACGGGTGCGGTTGGCGGCTACAGCGCCGCCGGTTCCAGCTCTGGCTCCTCCGCCGTCTCTACCTCCGCCGGAACGGCTTCCGGCTCAACCGGCTGAGGCGCCTCGGCCTCGTCGAGCTCGACCTCTACGATCTCTACGGGTTCACCGATGTCCATGGTTTCGCTCCGGTTGTGTTGTTGAAGTTGAACGTCCTTGGGACCGCGCGAATCATCCCCGCCGCGATCCGAGTCCCCGAGAGCGTATCCTCTAGGGAAGCAGGTTGCTGGTAAAGGAGAGCAGACCTGTGCTGGCATGAGCGCCACGGCTTGACGCAATGCGGGCACAGGATGCCCTTGGGCTGATCGTCCTCGACGCGGCGCTTCCCCATCCTCCGCAGCTCCTCCTGCTCTTTCTCTTTGTCCCTGTCCCTCAGCTGCTCATGGTAGCTGCGGATCGCATCGTAGTCCGGGCGCTCGCCAAACTCGACGTCACACTGGTAGCGGTCGGCGAGCTTCTGCCTGAGCTCCTCATCCGGCCAGTGGTCGGCGGCAGGGTAAGGACAAGAGCCGTAACTGGCCAGCCACCTGGAGTACCACGGTGGCGGGTAGAGAACGAGGCGCCGGATCGTCGCAACCTCCGCCCGATACCCATACCGATGCACAATGACCCGGCCCGAGAGCATGATCTCGCCCTCTACGGGTAAGTTTTTGTACTCCAGTGGCACGAGCATCTTGGCGGCGTGGATGCCGTAGACGGCGCCGAGAACGCGGTCCGGGTGAGTCGTCGGAGGCCCCTGCTCCCGAAACACCGGGCCTTCCCACACCGTGCCTGTGACCACCGAGCAAAGCGCAGGCTCCCTGCTCCTGTCGAGCACAAGACACCATCCCCGCCAGCCGATGATCGGCTCCTTACTCCGCCGCTTAGGGAGAGGCAACGCACCCCGCCTGTACGTTAATTGGCTCAGAGACGAGACGAGAGACGGGCCGAACGTCTGGACCGTCATGAGGAGCTGCCTCTCCGTGTTCTTCGACATCATGGCGTTCTGATTGGCTTTCTGAGCCGCCGGAGCTACCTCCGGCGGCAGGTCTAACACGCTCTTCAATAGCCGGGTCAAGATCTGCCCCAAGCTCTCCATCACGCCGCCTCCTTGGACCTCGTCCGCGCGGACGCACGGCGCACGAAGCCCGCTGCCTCGACCAAAGCCGTGAACGACCCGAAGTTGGTCGGGATGTCCGGCGCGTTCTGCGGGCGCATACGCCGCCACTCCTTGCGCGTCGGCCCCGGGCCACCGGGCGTATATCCCAGCTTCTCCGCGAGCTCCCGGTACATGCGGATCAGCGTTCGGCGGTTGTTCTCGCGTCCGTGGCTACGGAGCCACTTCGACTTGTGCGTGAGCCCCGCCGCGATGGCGACGTTCTTCCAGGAACGAGGCGTCCCAGGCGGCAGAAGGGCGCGCACAACGGTACTGCGCGCGTAGCGGCCGTGCTGCTCGTACTCGACGGCGGACGGCATGCAGTTGCGGCCGACCTTGAACGCCACACGGACGAGGTCGTCGATCACGTCCCGGGCGCTCGGGCGACGGCTCTCAGGATACGGACGGAGCCCCAGATACTTCTGGAGAACGGTCGCCCAACCATGGCCTTTCTCTCCCAGGAAACCACCAGAAAGCGCGTGAATGACGCGGCTCGGTGGGATGCGCCCGTGCTTTCGGTATTGCTGGAGACTCGGCGCCGTACCCGGCGGTAGCCCCAGCAGGTTCGCAACCCGTCTCACTTCCGCAGCGACGGCGACGATCTTGGCTTCCTTCATGACGATTTTCCCCCTTCCTTGTTCCGTTGAAGCCGGCCCTGAATGGTCGCGGTCGCGAGCATGGCGCCGTACATGTTCTCTCTGAGCGCTGCGAGAGCGAGGTCGTAGCTGTACGGGTAGATCGCCGGGCATCTGGAGCAGCGAATCACCCCGTTCGGCCGATCGACCTCCCACGTGCCGACGCAACCATCCGGTAGGTTACTTTTGTGCTCTGGCATGAGCAGTCACGCTCAGCTCCCTCTCGGTCTGTTCCGCGAGCGCTTCCAGCTCGCGGGCGAGAGATCGGTTCGTCTCCATCAAGGCCTCGATCTGCTTCGTGATCTCGCTCTTCGGGTGGCCCCTCCTTTCCAGCGAATCTGGGTTCTCGATGTACCGGATCTCGCTCGGCGTCGGTCGCTGCACGAGAACCCACGTTGCAACGACCTCAATGATCGTTATCACCAACGCAATTCCAAAGACATAAAAAGCGCGCCTACGCCCTCCCATGAGCGCATCTCAAGAAGCGTCTCGCTCTCGTCGTAGATCGAGAGCTCGCCTCACCATGCCGACCGTCTCAGGGGAGCAAAGCCGTTCCGGCGTCGTGCGCAGAACGATCCAGCCCATGAGAGCGGCGGCGTTGTACTTCTCCATGTCACGGGTGAATCCCGCGCCCCGCACATGCCGACCCCTGGTCCAGACTCCACCCTCCACTTCGAGCGCGACCTGTGCTTCGGGCCAAGCGTAATCGAAGCGCCACCTGCGCTCCGGATGGAAGCGGTGCTCCGCGACAGGATCGGGAACGCCCTCTTCCTTGCAGAGCGCTCGGAAGATGAGGTCCTGGGCCGAAGTGCCGGCGAAGTCCCGAGCGCGGGCCACTCCTCTCAGTAGGTGGGTGCGAAGCTACCTCCAGCTCCGAGTCCACTTCCTGCACCACCCAACGTGGGCCGGTATTCGTCGCAGCGGACGATCCGGCCCGGATCGACGGTCAGCACGCCCCCGAACGCCTCGCAGGTCGAGGGCGGAACGAAGTGGACGCAGTTCTCGCAGATTCCACCGTTCTCGCCGACCTCGATCGCCTCCCACGCCCTGGCCTCGACCTCGGGATCGTCAGAGAAGAAGGCGGGCGTCTCCATCGGCGTTTCGGCCCCACCACCCATGATGCCTTCGTAGGGCGGGAGCCGGTCCTCACGACTTGCCATTCTTCCTCCTTTGCGTGGCCTCCTTGTACTGATCCGCAACTCGCCGCCACGCCTCGACGTAGTCACGGCCCGCGTCAATGACGTGTTCCTTCGTCACACCGGGCTGACCCGCGACGAAAGCATCCGCTGCACGGATCACCTTCTCGCCGTACGGGTGAGTCGCCTCCCACGCCTCCGGCCATGTCCCGATGCCCAAAGGTGTGTCCCTGGCAACGGCCATTGCCAACCGCTCAAAAACGCGGCGACAAAAATCCTCACGCTGCGACCTGTCCATTCCACTCTTCGATCGCCATGAGGGAGGCACGGCACACCGCCTCCCCGGGGAGTACCCCGTCGGCTTTCCAAGCCTTCCGGCCCTCTGGGGCCGAGATCACGAACGTCCAGTGCTTGCCGTCGGTGCGGTTCGGGTTCTGGAGCAGGGAGAGGTTGCGAAAGCCCAGCTCCAGCATCCGCTCGATCACTTCGCCGATCGCATACCATGACCGGGCAAAAGGCTCGGGAAGGTAGAGGCAGACAGGCGGCGGATCGACGTCGCCGGCGTTCGTGAACCAGCACCTGCGGCACCACAAGACACCTGGCATCTTCTCTTCCCAATCATGCTCGGTGTGCTTGGCGATGTCGTAGCCCATGATCTTCTCTGCGACCTGGGCCTCGATCTTCTTGATCTCTTCATCAAACTGCTCGTCCATAGCCATCCTCGATGAGATCGCTGAAGTCGTCCTTCTCGTAGATCCTGCCCGAGGGCGCATGGAAGTTGAGCAGAATCACCGGTCCCTCGCCGCCGACGCGGTCCTTGTCCACTTTCACGTAGTAGTGCTCGTCGTCGAGCTTCGCGCCCTCGCTATTCGGCTTGGCCGATCTCGGCCAGCCGGACGGATCGACGACCGTCTTCGGCTGCCCCCACTCGTTGAGCAGCGTCTCACTCGCCTTCACCCAGGTGCGGTAGGGCGAGAGATGGACGTCGAGCTCGTTCCACACGGCGCTGTCGCCCCGGATCTGGTAGCCCGCGATGGGCCGGTACGTGTTCGCGCCGCCCTCCGGCTTCCTCGGCTGGAAGAGCAGCACGAAGATGAGGCCGTCGGGGTCGCTGGCCGCGAAGTTCTTGAACATCTTCACGGCCCGCCCCACGGCCTCGTTCGGGTCCTGGTCGCCGTAGTTGAGCCGGTGCATGTGGTCGACGAACACCACGACCGTCTGGCCGGGATAGGACCGCCTCAAGATCCGCGTCCTCGCCAGGATCTCCGTCGGCGAGATGTCCGGCACGTTGACCACGTTCCACGGCCAGTGCCGCACGATCCCGATCCAGTGCTCATACGCTTCCTTCTCCTCAGGTGTCGCCACCGTCCTCCAGCGGCGCTTCTCCGCGACCTTCTGCCTGGCCCCCGACAGCGCGGCGAGGCCCCGGGCGATCCAGCGCTGGCCCATCTCGGTCGGGAAGACGATGCACGGCACACCCCGACGGGCCAGGCCGAACATCAGGTTTGCCGCGAACGTGCTCTTTCCGGCGTTCGAGTAGGCGGAGACGCCGATCACGTCGCCTGGAAGCCACGGCCCGCACGCAGAGTCCAGCTTCGACCACGGCAGCTTGATCCCCGGCTCTGTCTCTTGCTCGATGAGCCGGAGCTCGTCGTCGAGGATCTCGTCCTTCGTCTGCGGAACACCGCTCTCCGCCGACGTGGCGTAGATCGTCATGGCCTTGATCGCGAGGTGCTCCGCAACCCGCCGACCCCCGTCGTCGAGCCTGCCCTGCGCGAGCTTCGCCTGAGCCTTCGCGAGCAGCTCGGAAAGCTGGCGCTGCTGGTAGCTGTGGAGCACGACCTGCGCGTAGTGCGCGAGTTGGTCGGCCGTGACGTAGACGCTCCGCTCGATCACGTCGCCCATGAGCTGCTGCGGGATGCCCCGGCTCGCAAACTCGTCGAGCAAGTCTTCCGAGTCCGTGGGCTTCCCTTCTGCGAATCGGGCGCGGAGCGTGGCGTAGATCGAGGCGAGATGATCGTTCTCGATTGCGTCCGGCCCCACGAGGCTTGCCGCCTCCAGCGCGGCCCGGAGGTAGCCCTCGTCCCGCGAGTCCGTCGTTCCCCAGAACGCTCCGACGAAGGAGGCTTCGACCTCGAAGCTCGCCATATCACGCCGTCACTGCCCTAGTGGACGAAATCTCGCTCCGCCGAACGAGGCCATGCTCCCGCAGATACTGCCGGTACATCTCCTCACCCCGACGGATGTCGGCCATCATGCCTTCGATGTACTCGTCGCTCGACGGGTCGCAGAGGTACCACGGCAACCCAGACTTCTCCTTCTTCGGCACCGACGGCGCCTCGTACTCATCCTCCCAGCGACGATTCGGGCCGAGGAACGTCGAGGCCATCATGACGTACTCGGTGCCGATCTTGCCCGTGGCTTCGAGGTAGGCCCGGTAACGCTCCAGCCCGGCCATGATCTCCTCCGGCTTCGCGCCCTCGCGCCGGCGCGTCCGCCACGCCTTCCAGGCGGCTTGCTTCGAGTTGGAGCCGGCCCTCTTCGGGTACGCCTTCCAGAACGCCTCGAAGAGAGCGCGCTCCTCCTCTTCGCGTCCCCCCTTGGGGGGGATTACAGGGGGGGTTATTTTCTTTTCTTCTTCTTCTTCTTCTTTTTTCTTTTGTGCTACTTTTCTTTTTTCTTCTTCTTCTTCTTCTTTTCTTTGTGGTCCACCAGCCGGTCCCCAGCCTGGTCCCCCGAGCGGTTCCTCATCCGAGAAAAGCCCAGGAATGACGCCGTTCTCGGCGCTTCCGGCCTGGTCCCTTCGGTGGTTCTTTCCCGGTCCCTGGTCCCTTCCCGGCACCCTGTCTGGTCCCACCACTGACTCCTTCGTGGTCCCGTTGCTGGTCCCCGGAACTGCGGAAACGGTTGGAATTACTGGAAGAACCCTGGTCCCCTCGCGGTCCCTTGCCTGGTCCCTCGCCGGTTCCCGGGTTGGTTCCGCGCTGGTTCCAGCCGTGACCCACGCCTCGTAGCCCACAACGCAAAAGACGCATCCGGCGCCCGTATTTGCGCGCTTCTGGATGCGTCCCATGTCGATGAGAAGGCCAAGGAAGCTACGCACCCGCTTCCTCGACCAGCCCCACCGCCCTGCGAGCTGACGCTCAGACGCGAGGAGTTCGCCCCGCCTCACGTCGACGAGCGCCGCACCCGCCATCTCCTTCCGGTCCTCGCAGGCGGCCATCCGAACGAGGTCCAGCCACGCCTCCCACCTTGAATACGCTCGTTCCTCGCGCCAGAGGGGGTCAGCCTCGAATGCCTCGCGAGGAATCTTGACGTCGCCACACCCAGCCATTTCCTTCACCGTGGTTGTGCAGCGGTTCATGCCTGCCTATCGTCCCGATCGCGCTCCGGAGGTAGTGTCGTGACGAGTGTCGTGACCGTCTCGGCCACGCCCGCCCATCGAGGGCAAATGCGTACTCGACAACTCCGGTTTCGCGGACTAAAACTCGTGGACATAATGCGACGGCTTGTGACAATCGCCGTTGTCGCTCGCTAAATTCCCATGGCACACTTTGCACGCAACGTGCTGCTGCAAGCGCCGCAACTCATTGCAGCGCAAATGCGATCCGGCTACCGGCGCTCAGGTGTCGTGACTTCTGCCGTGACCCGCTTCGCGAGCAGGTCATCGAGGCGGTTCGAGCGCGCCGCGCGCTGCTTGATCGCACGCACGATCCGCTCCATCCCGAAGCGGCGGGTGAGCAGGTCGAATTGCCGGTCGATCGTGCGCCACAGGCGGCTCTCGCCTCCGGGACGGTAGCTCGCCTCGAACCGTCCCCGAATCTCCTGCACCTCTCCGTCCCGAACGACGAGTTGACCGTCGGGCAGCAGCTCCCACCACTCGGCTGCGGCGACCAGACAGCGGGCGCCGTCGTCGCTCACGAACGCCGCACGGCACCACGACTGGTTCTCGATGATGCGGTCCTTCGCCTCCGGAGGAAGCATGTCGATGTAGCGTCCGAGCATCGCCTTACCCTTTGCTGTTGAGACCCATCATCTCCAGCGCTCCCTGGACCATCGACCTCCGCTCGTCCGCTTGACTCTCTCCCACGTAGCGGTCCGTATAGAGCGAGGTCGTGTGGCCGAGCTGGTCGCGAACCGCGACGATGTCGCGTTCGGCGAGCCGGCAGTACTGCGCGTGCGTACGCCGGAGGTCGCGCGGCACGATGTTCTTGATGTTCGCTCGCTCGGCGATTCTTCGGAGCGCCTTCGCGATCGCGATATGGCCGAGGCCCGGAAAGAGCAGGGCGTCCGGCGCCTTCGCTTCCTTCTTGAGACGAGCGAGGACCTCCAGCGGCTCCCCCTCCAGCGGAACCTCGCGAAGACCCCGCTCCGTCTTGCTGTCTTCGATCCGGAGTACGTTCTGCTCCAGATCGACGTTGTGGGCTCTCAGCCGGCAAACCTCACCCGGACGAAGGCCCGTCCCCAGCATAATAAGAAAAATGTCATGCCAGGGGTACCTGTAGCCGAGGCCCTGTTCGACCCAGGCCCGATCGAGGAGCCTCTTGATCTCGTCGCGCGTGAGCCTGCGCGTCCTCCTGGGCTTCGGCCTAAGCCACCGGACCTCGTCGAAGGCCCGTCGGGCGAGTCGCTTGCCTCCGTGCCAGATGAGAAACTGGCTGATCGCGGCAAGATCCCGGTTCACCGTGTCCGGCGAGTAGCCGTTCGCGAGACGCTCGCGCTTGAAGCGCTCGATCGTCTCACTCTTCGCGAGCCAGGAGATCCGGGCTCCCGGAGGCCCCCACTTTAGCACGTGCTTGAGCGAGGTCACGTACCGGCTCGCGGTCTTGATCTCGGTGCCCTTGTCCCGCTCGAACGCCGGGAGCAGGTCTTCGATCCGTGGGTCGCCCTTCCAGTCGACGAGATGCCTGACCGCCCTCGGGCCTTCCTCGTAAGCAGCTTCCAGCTGCACGATCGAGAAGCGCCGCTCCTTGAGGGCGGTCAGCACGTCGACGAACCCCCGGTCGGCGAGCCGGCGCAGGATGCGTTCCCTGCGCTCGGCTGCCTCCTTGTTCCGGGTGCGGAGCGAGATGTTCAGGCGACCCACCCCTTCCAGAATGAGGTCTGTGTACCAGACCCCCTTTCTCAGGGTCGCCATAGCTTCCTCTTACGCCGTCCGGCGATGCTTCTGCTCGTACGCCGCCACGTCGTCGGGGTGGTAGCGCCGACGCCGGACCGCCGGGTAGATCACCGGCAGCTTGTCCTTCGGGATGCGCCGGACCGTCTTCTCGGAGACGCCCCAGCGCTCCGCGAGATCCTTGACCGTCAGCAGACGAATGTTCGCCTCACGAAGTCCCGTCATACCTCCGTCTGAAGGTTGAGTGTGCTCCCTACCGCGCCGTCTTGGCGCTCTCCTCGCGCTGCTTGGCGAGGTAGTCTCGAAGCTGATCGGGATGCCATCGAATGAGTCTCCCGATCCTCATCGGGGGAGGGAACTCCCCCTTGTGCCATCTCCTTCTCAGCGTGCGCGTGCTCACCTTGAGGACGTTCGCGATGTCGTCCACCGTGAGCAGCTTTTCCAGCTTCGGCTCCATGAACGGCTCCGTGGCCAGCGTTACTCCAGCTTCCCAATAAATTCGCCGTCAGGCGCCCGTGCGGGACGCTGAGATTCCCGGATCAGCTCTTCGACCACCGCCCGGCGGTGCTTCTTGAGCCACCGCTTGAGGGCACGCTTGCCGAAGTAGTGCATGTCCCAGCCCACGACGATCGGCTCATGGACGGGGTGGCCGATCCAGGAAACGAAGTTGTTGTCTCCGTGGAGGTCGTAAATGCTTCCGAGGATGCAGCGACGACCATTCTCGTCGACGAACTTCCCCCGGATGAGGCGATCGTTCACGAGGTCGTTCTCCAGCCGGTCGGCTGCCCCGGGCACCTCTCGGAGGAGATTGAGAATCCCCTCCTTGGCCTGCTTTCTCGCTTTGAACACTCCGAACATGGGACCTCCTTAGAAGGGCAGGTCATCGTCCTCGTCTTCGAACGGGCTCTTCGACGGGGCAGGGGCAGCGGCCCTGGACATCTGCTCCAGTGCCTCAGAGAGGGCGAACCTCAGATCCTCGTCCATGTCGTCGACGTTGTCGACGATCCACCTCACGTACTTCGGGTCGTCGCGGAGCACTTCCCGCCAGGTCTTCCCCTTGTGCTTCTTGAACGAGCAGGCGGTGCCGAGAGGGTCCCACTCGGGCACTCCTTCATCGGGCTCGACGTCTGTTCGGTAGGCGCTCATCATCTCTTCGCGAGAAGGACGAGGCGCGGCGCCCGGCCCCCGGTCCCAGGGAGCGCTCTGGCCGTTCGTTGCCGCGACCTTCTGCGCCATCTCGACGTTGCCCGGGTAGTTGAGGTTGGCGAGAGCGCGGCCGATCGCGCTTGTTTCCGCGTTCTCGATAAACTTGGTCTTGTTGACGTGTCCTTCCCCGTAGATCTCGTGCGCCCAGCCGGTGGCATCGGGCTTCTCGGGCGGAGCCTCCCGATCTTTCCAGATCATCGCCTTGAAGACGACGATCCTGTCCTTCAGGTGGACCAGCTCGGTTTCGATTCTCCCGTTCGGATGCTCCTTCCAGAACCAGTGGAGACGGCTCTGGACATCGACGTAGTCCTCGGGGTTGAACTTTCGGTCGGACATACAGATACCACGGTTGGGAGTGTGTCGCCCCGCCAGCACCGCGCCTGGGCTCGCGGCGTCCAGCGTTGGGCGAAATTTAGCGACCGCATCCGCCGTTGTCAAGCCCGCGCAAACGGCGTTGCGGAGCGCCGTACCGGTCGGGCGCGTCTGCGCGCCTGAGGCGCGCGCCTACGCGCGCGTGAACGCGCGTATGCGTGCCTGCGCGCGCGAAGTGGCGAGTTGGCGCGGGCTTATGCGTAATTGACGCGGACGATACAAGACCCTTTTCGACTCCGGTTGACAAGAGGGGCGGTGCGTTATAGGTTAGGCCGTTGACGTGGACCTCTTACCCTACCGCATTGTGAAATGGCGAGAACGCAACGCACACACACGGATCGGACCACTCCGGTGGCGCGCGAGTACGATCCCCCGGCGGTTGCCCAGCGCCTGCGTGAGGTTGTCGAGTTGATGAAAGTGCAGGCGGAGTGGAAGCAAACCGACTTCGCCAAGAAAGTCGGCATCGGCGCATCCCGCATCTCCCACTACCTCTCAGGCACGTACTACCCAACCCTGGAAACCATCGCACGAGTCGCCGGGAGGCTCGGCATCTCCATCGAATGGCTGGTCTTTGGCGTGGGTCCGATGTGGTTCAAGGATCTCGGAATCGAGAAGAGCGACGAGGCCGACGTACGGAGCCGGGTTCTGGAGCTCGCTAGCGTTCTGACGGGGATCGCCGACGAGCTCAGAAAGACCGTCGTGAAGAGGAAGGACGAAGAAGAGGCATCTAAGACCGCCTCGGAGTTCGAGGCCCTCCTCGACCGTCTCATCGCGGCGAGATCGAAGGAGATCTCCGGGGACACGGAACGAGCAGGACGAGCGCGCGCTTAGGGTAGGAACTCGACGCGCCGCATCTTGCCCCCACTCTGGTCCCCACGCGGATTCTCGATCTCTAGATAAATGATGCCCTGGTCCGTGGCAGGAAGGCCACGCTCCCCCTCGTAACCAGAGACCTGCGCAACCCTCCCCTGAGCGAACGACGGCGCGATGATGAGCGCGACGGGGCGCTTTCGGAGGACGACCTTCCCTTTGCGCGTAATGTCGTGGACGGTGAGGATGCGGGCCATGCTGTCGTGGACGTGCGCGGATAGGTAGATGTCCGCGCGCGGGGCGATCGAGAAGCTGGTGTTCTGGAGGCGGTTGATCTTCCCACCCGGAAGATAGCCGCCTCCACTGCCATGCCGCGCGTAGATGACCCAATTGTAGCCGTACCCTTGCCGCTTGTGGTGCGGCATGATCGCCGTCGCCCGGATCAGGGCCTCGACCCCTCCGAAATGAGCACCAATCCGCCTGGCCAACTCCCAGACGAATCCGCTATAGCGGAGCCCGCCGAATTTGTCGTGGTTGCCTTCCAGCATGACGCCCGGCTTCCCCTTGAGCGGCTCGAAGAGCTCTTCGAGCCGGTCGAGTTGCCAGGCGATGTAGTGGTGCATTTGTTCGAGGGTGGAAAGCTTGAGCGTTGAGGGGCCATGGTAGCGGTTGTCGGGCGTCGTGCCGTCTACGTAGTCGCCGAGGCTGATCCAGACGCCATGGGGGTCTTCGGCGATGTGCTTTACGTAGGCGCGGAAAAGGTCTTCGTCGAACGCTTTCTTGTCTACGTGGAGATCGCCGATCGGGTAGAGGCGCCAGAGCCCATGCCCTTGGTCGGCGGTGTCGAACGAAAGCCCAATCGCGTACATCCTTGGTCCTCAGGGCCAGCGAACGAACGGGCGCCACGACGCCCCAACCCATAGACGCTTGTCCAGCCCCCGCCCGACCTGAAGACTCCACCGCTCCCCGATCGGCACTTTCACTCCGATGAGCGTCGTCCTGTATGCCGTCGAGTCGAGCGGGGCCGAAGCAACGAGCTCGACATCCCGAAGCCACCACCATCTGTCCCCCACGACGGTCGGGCGATCCTCGCTCAGCGTCACGGCGAGCCGGTTCCCTCGCTCGGGAAGCTCGTAAGTCGTGGCCACGAGCCCCTCGTCGCCTTGCCGGACCACGGAAACGCTCCCAGGCTCGGCTCGGATCGCGACAATCGGCTCAAGGGTGACGCGGGGTAGAGAGGTGTCGGGGGTCGTGGCGCCGGGCTCACAGCCCGCAAGCGGCAGGTGCGTCGGTTCAGCTGACCGAACCTCCTGTGTCGGCCGGAGCCGTGGGCCGGAGGGTGGCGTGACGTACGCCTCGACGAAGCCGGTGCTGTCTTGAGCGAGCGCGGGGAGGTCTGGGGCGCACTCGCACCGCTTCGTCCACCGGCCCGCGAGAAAGGCGGCAACAAGAAGCACCGCCGCGATTGCAGCCGCAGTCGCGAGTCTCGTCACTTGCTACTTGCTCACCCCTGCCCAGATGTGCGGTCGGACCCCGAGGGCCGCGAGCTCGGGATCGGAGTCGACGTGGATGTGGTGCGTGGCGATCTCAAGCCCGAGATGCGGCCAGCGTCCTTCCCGCCACATCTGGATCGCCTCGCCGACCATGATGAGCAACCGTTCCCTGCTCGGCGCCACCGGACGGCAATCCAGCGCTCGACCTCGGAGATGTGCGCTGTTCGGAGGCTGCTTCCCCGCCTGGATCTCTGCCCGGTAGAGCGCCTCGTGCTCCTCCTTCGTCCTTGCGTCGTCGATCACGACGATCCCAAAGCCACACCGCTCCCGCCACTCGTCGATGATCTTGAGGAAGGCGGGGTCCATCAGCTCGGGATGGTCGTACTCGGACGGGGAGAAGTAGCGCAGGGCGAGCCCCTGCCACGGCCAGTGGTGCATCACGATCCCGGGCTGCTCGCCTCCTTGCGGTTCCGCAGCCGCAGGAAGAGCCACCAGAGCAGTAGGATCGTCCCCGTCACCTGCTCGGCGTATTCCTCCACCAGATCCTCGCCGGGAAGTAAACCCAGCATCTGGAACAACCCGAGCACGAGCGTGACCCACTCACGAACCTTGTTGGCGAACGGACTCGTCAGCATGGTTGACCTCTAGTTGTGGTGACGGCTGAGCTCCTCCCGAAGCAGATCGAGCATTTGCTTCTGCGCCTCCTCGAAGCGCTGCATGCGCTCCGACAGGACCGGGAGAACCTTCTCCAAGGTGTCGACCCGCTCGTCGAGCGCCTTGGCCTCCGCCTTGACTTCCTGGATCTCGCCCGGCAGAGCGACGCCCGCCCAGAGAAGCGTGAGCACGGCGATTGTAGGCGCCACGATCGCAGTGTACTTGATGACGCGGTCTGCACGGCTCTGGGTCATGGCCACAAAAGAAGCCGGCCTGGAGAGCCCAGGCCGGCTGGCGGTTGCAGAAGTTCTTGACTGACTTGAAGTTAGTCTGCAAGAGCCGTCGTGTCAACGCGATGACTGCTCCGCTCTCCGCCGTGCCTCCTGTTGCTGGCGGTAGACCCGCTTCTCTGCCTCGCGGATCGCCTCCATCACCTTGATGAGCTCCGCGTTGATCGGCTCCTGGACCTGCGGCCGGAGCTGGTCACGGAGCGATTGCAAGAACTCCCGCCGAGAGGCTTCCGCCTTCTCGATCTGCGCGCGCACCTTCGGCACGTCGCGGATGTTGATGCCGTACTGCACGGCGAGCCGCGCGAGGTCGCGATCGTTGACAATCGGCGGGTACTGCGGCACGCCCAGGAAGTCGTAGATGGGCGGGAAGCCTCGGTCCTGGCGCGTGCGGCCGTAGAGCGCGTGCCCCCGCTCGGCCAGGAACGGCCGCGCGAGCTCGCCCAAGAGCGCCTGCGTGAACGTCTCCGGCCGGTACGCGCCCGGCCAGCGCGTACGCCCAACGTCCTCGAAGAGACGGTGCCCCGGCACGAACGAGCGAGCGATCTCGCCCATGATCGCGCTCGGTTCGTCGAAGACGTTGTACTTGTTCCTATAGCCGGCAAGCGCTGCGGCCGTCTGGAGCAGCGGCCCAGGCGAGATCTTCTCGCGCGCCGCCTGGGTGAAGCTCTCCAGATCGCCGGCCCGGAGCGCGGCGGCGGCAATCCCGACGTCGGCGAGCGGGTACTTGATCGTCCGCATGTGCAGCTCGTGCTGCCGAGGATCGAGCCCCAGAGCACGGTGCGCCGCTGGCCCGATCACCGGAAGCAGGGACAGGTTGCTTCGCCCGCTCCGGTCGATCGAGTACGTCATCCCCGCCCGCGCCTTCTCCGTCGTGACGATCGGCGCCTCGCTCTCCTCCTCCGACTTGAGTCCCCAATAGTAGAACGGCGCGACCAGCTCGATGAACGCGGCCAGCGCGGCGATGCGCTCCTTCGTCGGCCGGCTCTCGTCCAGGATCGGCTCGACGAGGTGGTGGTAGATCGTGCGGCTCAGGAAATAGCCCCACTTCGCGTAGGGGAACGTGCCGAGCCCTGCCCAGCTCCGCTGCGAGCGGTTCAGAATCGCGGGTGCGAGCGCGTAGTCGGGCGCGTAGTAGCTTCTCGCCCGGAGCTCTTCGCGTCCCACAGCGTAGCGCGCAGCCTCCGTCTCGGTCGCCGCCGCGACACCGCGCCACGCGTCAGCGAGCGCCTCCAGCACCGCATCGCGCCGGACCCGAAGTGTGCGGAGCTCCTGCTCCAGCGCGGGCCGCTCCTTCTTGCCCAGCTTCTTCGACCGGAGCCGCCGGCCGACCTTGTCGATCTTCTTGTCCAGCTCGCTCACCTGCTCCTGGAGCCGCTTTTCCAGCTGCTCCATCGCGGCCCGCCGGTCTGCGGCCTCGGCGTAGTGGAGCCCTACGAGCTCGGCGATCTTCTTCGCGCGGTCCTTCGGGTCGAGCTTCTTCTCGCGGATCAGTTGGTCGGCCACGTCCTCGGCGGCATTCAGCCGCTCGACCTGTGCGACCGTGCGCTTGATCCACACGTCCGCCGCATGGAACGGCGAGAGCAGCGCGTCTTGGATCTTGTGCAGCGGGCGCAGGTTGAGCTGACTGATACCGGCGCCCACGAGCATGCCCTTGCCGAGCCCTTCGAGGAAGTCGACGTCCTCGTCGGCGAGCGCGTAGACTCCGCCCACTATACCGCCAGCTGTCGCGCCCGCGAGCGTCCTCGCGCCCCACGGGATGTCGACCTCCTCGCGGCCCCGGCTGAACTGCTCCGTGAACGTCTCGCCGAACTCCTCCGGCCCGAGCCCGCGCACTGTCCGGAGCGCGCCGACCTGACCGAGCCCCGCACCGACGATCGCGCCCGCCAGCGCCCCGCGCTTACGGTCTTCGGCAAGGAACTGCCCGACCGCCGCGCCCACGCCCGCGCCAAGCGCGGTGCGTTTGATCGCGCCCATACCCCGAATCTGCGGCCCCCGCACATCGACCGGCCCGAAAAGCGCCTGGCCGTAGGGCGCAGCTTCCCGGACAAACGAACCCAGGCTCTGCATCATCGCCGCCGGGTAGCGGAGGAAGCGCACCAGCTCCCGCTTCGCCTCTTCCCGGCTCCCCGCCAGGATCGCGCGGTTCAGATGCTCCATGCTCCGCAGCGCGACCAGCATGAAGCCGGAGAGGTTGTTCACCACCGACTGCATGGCGAGGAGCTGGTTCTTCGTCCAGAAGCGCATGAGCGAGTCGAGATACTCGTCTGCGCCCGTGAGCACGCTCTGCGCGTCGGGGTCCGGCGAGCCCGTCTGCGGACGTTCGATCTCACGGACCCAATCGTCGTAGATGTGCTTCTTGATCCAGACTTCCTCGCCACGCCTCGGGCCAAACTGGAGCTTGTATGGCGTGGGATGGTAGCCAGGCGGAGGCGTGCGCTCGCCCGGGGCCTTCGGAATCGTCGCGGCTTGCTCCAGGTACTCGCCGAGCTTGTTCTTGATCTCCTGCTCGCGCAGCCCGACGATCGCCTCGTACATCGAGCGCGCAACGTCCTCCTCCCAGCCCGGTGCGCCCTTGCGATGCCGGCGAACCGGCGCGACCACGCGCCTGAGCTTCCGGAGGAACCGGATCAGCCCGCCCCGGTCGAAGCCACGGTGGTGCATCCACCCCTCGATGTTGCGATCGAGGTCCTCGACCAGGATGCGCATGTGCTCGCGGCTCAGGATGTCGAGCGTGGGCAGCTCGTCGACCACGTACGCCTGGCGGAAGCCGCGCTTCTCGGCCTCCTCCCACTGCTTGACCAGGTAGCGCAGCTGGTCGAGGTCGTCCTGGAGCGTGGCCGAGAGCGAGGCGATCTCGCGTGCGTACCAGCGCGCAAGCTCCGCCTTCTGCCTGCCCGGCACCGCATCGCCGGAATGCTTGAGGTCGTTGTAGGCGGAGAGCCGCTTCTCCAGAAGCTCCTTGGTCCGAAGCAGGCGCTTCTCCGCGCGCTCGGCGCGGATGCGGTAGGCGTGGTGCTCGGGCGCGATGATGCGCTTTACGATCTCGCGCTCCGCCTCGGTGAGGTCCTCCCAGATCTTGCGGGCGTTGTCCGGGTTGTAGACGACCTGGCCGTCCGCGCTCGTGCGCCAGAGACCCTCAAGCCGCCTCTTTGTGCGATCGTCGAGTGAGCCATCGCGCCAGCGCTCGATCGCCTCGCGGAGCCGCCTCGGCAGGTTCTCGACCCGGCCACGGCCCGGCCCGAGCGCCTCGCGGTTCAGCGAGCCGAAGATCGGGTTGCCGTCGAAGTCAACACCGGCGATCGCCTCGACCGCCCGCTGGATGCGCTTTCTCGACTCCAGCCGCTCCTTGTGGCTTCGCCACGGCGTCTTCCCACGGAAGAGGTCCTTGAAGGCTTCGCGGACCGCCTCGTGCGTCGGCATCACGAACGGCCGCATGGCCTTCGTAATCAGCTCCTCGACCTCACGCGGCACGCGGGCGAGCTCCAGCCGGCCGCGCAGCCAGACGTCCGTGGCGAGGTCGCGGGCCGTCTCCTGCCAGGTGGTCAGCGGCTCGCCGTACTGCGTGTACTGGCTGCCGATCGCGTCGCGGACCACTTTCTGGATACCACGCGCGGCCCGCCACACCTGCTTGAACGCGCTCTCCTCATCAAGGTGCGGGTGCAGCTTCCTCGCGAGCTGGCGGATCGTCGAGCGGCTCGCCGGCGCGGCAAGCGCCGCAGCAAGGAGCCCCAGCGCTATGACCTTCCCGCTCGGAAGGAGCGGATCATTCTCCCTGTCGAGCAGCTCGACCGTGAGCTGGCCGGTGCCCATGATCGCCGGGATCGCCGGAACCACGGCGTGCAGGTTCGGCTCGTTCAGGTCGAAGTAGTCACGCAGCGCGTAGAACTCGTCCGCCTCTTCGACGAAGCCACGCTTGGCCAGGTCGTTCGCGATCTGCTCGACGTCGATCCGGATCAGTCTGCGGAGGTTGTCGTCCGCCTGGACGTAGTAGCGTCGGAGCCTGCGAACGATGGCCGCAACATCGTCGTCCGGAATGGGGTCGCCCGTCTCGATCGCATGGAGCCAGGGCGCGAGCAAGCGTCGGACGTTGTCGCGAACGAGCGTCGGCTCGCCGATGTCCCCACCCGCCTGAGTGACGAGGTCGCTCGCGCTCGCCCGCTCGACAAACTCTTCTGCGTCCTGCGGGAAGTCGGTAAGGCGCGGAATGCCTTCGGCCGCGTCCCTCAGATCGCGGAGCAGCATGGAGTAATCGAGGGCGAAGTCGTGGCGCCCGGCGCTGTCGGCTTTCTTCCTGAGCTCGTCGATGAGTCTCAGAACGCGGACCTTCTCTTCATTTGTGCCCTCGCGCATGACGCGCTCAAGGAACTGGTAGGCGGTGTCGCCGAGGACTGGGAATCGGTTCTCGGCCAGCTCGCGCGTCAGGTATTCAGTCCAGGTGTCCGCGATCTGGTGAGCGTCCGCGTTGACGTCAAGGAGCTCCCAGGGGGACGGTCCTCGACCCGCCTCGCCGCCGACGGCGCCAGAGTAGACGCCGCTGGCCTCCCCCAGGCGATTGCGGACGTCGGCGAGGACCTCATCGAGAATGACCCGGTCCTCTTCGTCAAAGCTGCCACGGCTGGCGCGCGCCAGAGCATCGTGGATTCGTTCGATCGTCGCCCGATCTCCGTTGTTGATGAGGACGTAGAGATCAAGAGCCGGCGACGTCTGGAAGAGAGGAGACGACTCATCCCAGAAGACGTCCGCGACCTCCTCGTCCGACATGCGGAGCCATTCGAGGAAGCGGTAAATCGTCGTCCTCTCGTCGTACTCTTCCGGCGTGATTTCGCCCTGCGCGAGCGCGCGTCCTAGCCTCTCCTCGTAGTCGATGGGGAAGCCGCCCGCTTCCTCGGCGACACGTTCTAGCTCGTTCCTGAGCGCGACGTATTCGTTGAACAGGTCCGGCCGGCTTTCCTGCACGCTCTGGAGGATCTCGTCCACGGCCCTGAGGATCTGCCGCTGTCCAGAAGGCGTCGCATAACTCATAATCCCCAAGAGGCCGTCCTTCTCCATCTCGGTCAGAGAAGTCCTCGTGCGCGCCTTTTCTTCAAGCCGGTTGAGCCAGGTGTTGACAACGTCTCCTACGACGCTCAGATCGCCATGGGTGGGCTCGACCGTGCCTTCTTCGGTGAGCCGGCCGGGGCGCACGCGGCCCTCGCCTCGCATGGCGCGTTGTGTTTCGGCGCGGCGCCAGGCGAGCTCAGCGCGGAGCGTCTCGGCGGCATCCAGTGCGCCGGCGCGCTCCATGCGCCGCGCCATCTGCTCCAGCTCTGCGTCGCTGAAGCGGCTGAGCGCGGCCCGGACGTCCCTCGGCAGCCCGAGATCGCTCCGACCACCGATGCGCAGATAGCCAGGACGGACCCTGTTATAGCGCTCAAGGAAGGCGAGGATTCGGCGTCCGGCGAGGCCAAGCCCAGCGCCGACGGCCGCGCCGGCTAGCGCGCCTTCCTCTCCTCCCTCACCATATCCGACGCCGGCTAAGATGCCGGCGCCGAGCGCGCCCCGGACAAGATCTCCGCGTAGGGCGGCGCCTTCCTCACCACCAAGGATGCGCGTGAAGCCAGGCCGGAGCGCCTGGAGCCCATACTCCCGGATCTCGCGCGCCGCGCGAGCCAGTTGCGGAGCAACGCCTGCGCCGGCCGCAGCGCCGGCGGCTGCGCCGAACTCCTCGTAGCCTTCGGGCGCCACTTCGGCGCCTGCAAACGCGCCCGCTGCCGCGCCGATCACGCCCTCCTGGAGCTCGCGCGCGATCCGGCCTGCCGTCCCTGGCTCCAGTCCGAACTCGCTTGCCATGTAGAAGCGGGCGTTTCGGACCGGCACGTCCGAGTCGACCCGGACTTCTTCGTTGAAATCGTCCTGGCCCCAGCGAATGATCGCGTTGTCGGGGATGTCATCGGGCCGGACCGCGACGATGCCGAGGTTGCCGGGCCGGAGCTGCGCGTACGCCCCAAGCGAGCCGACGAGTATCGGGTCGTCCGCCCTCCTCCCGACCGATTCCGCACTCCATTGGCGCTCAGCGAGGTAGGACTTGAACGCCCTGAACAGCTCCTGCCGCTCCTCGTCTGTCATCATCGAGGGCGGCTTCGGCCTGGTCTGTAGGATCGGGTGGTTTCGTTCGAGAGCCTGGATTACGTGTCTCGTGAACGTGCCGCGCGGCACGTTGAAGTAACGCTCGTCTTCCTCTGCCCACCGGCGCAGCACGGACGGATCGACCTCACCACGCGCGATCTGGCCCACCCGGAGCAGCTCGCGCATGATGACGAGCGCCCGCTCCAGCGACGTGGTGAACGAGACGCCCGGGAGGCGCGTGCCTCCGCCGAGTCCGCCCCTGTCGGCGCCGCCGTGCGCGAGGATCAGACCCGTGTCCTGGATCTCGTTGATCCAGGGCGTCACGTGGAAGATGAAGGGCGGGAGCTGGTGCTTCTCGACGGGATCGACGAAAGTCATCCCGTAACCCGGCACGTCGACGTAATGGTTCACCGTGCCGCCCCAGGCCCGGTACGACCGGATCATCGAGCGATCCAGGTACACCTTCGGCTGGGCCTCCAGTCCCGCGCGTCGCCGAGCACGAAGCCGCCGATACTGCCGGGCGAGGCTGGTTGCGAGCGGCGCGCTGGCGCCGAGCGTAAGCCCAAACTGCTGGCCAAACTCGCGGCCTTCTTCGCCGCCCAGCGCCTCGCCGATCTCCCCGCCAACTCCATATCCAAGGGCACCAGCGACGATCGAGCGGGTCGCCGCTTCATGAAGAGTGGTCCCGGAAGGCGGCTCCAGCTCCAGCTCGCTCTCGGCGTAGATGCGCTCCTGGCCACGGTCGGTACGGACGAGCCAGTACCGCTCGCCCTTCTTCCTGACCTGCGGCCTGCCCTCGGCGATGATTTCGCCCGTGATGATCGAGCTTCCCTTCTTCCGCACGCGCGCACCCACACCGAACGTGGCCTGAGCGGGCGCCGGAGGTTCGGCGGGCGCGGGCGGCTCGGGCGGCGGCTCGCGAGGCTGAGCAGGACGCGCAGCGACTTCCGGCCCCTGCGCCGGCGCCTCGACACGGGGCGGCGCTACGGGCACCTCGGGCGCCTCGGGGGCAATCGGCCGGACCGACTCGCGCGGCAGAATCGAAAGCCCGCCCTCTTCGAGGTGGACGTACACACGATCTCCCTCGACCTTGCGCACCGAGCCAGGCCCGACCGGCGTTTCGACCCGCGACCCGATGCCGATCTCGCCCGGCTGGACCTGAGGCTCTACCTGCGGCTGGGCGCGGCGCCTGGCCCGGCGCGTCGGAGGCGGCGGCGCCGCCGGCACCTCGGGCGGAGGAGGTGCCGCGACTGGCTCGGGAGCAGGCTCGCCTACGGGCTCCGGCACGGGTTCCGGCGAGGGCGCGGGGGCGGCTTCACGAGCAGGCTCCGGCGCACGAGGAGCCCTACCCAGGAGCTGGTCGCGCTCACGACCCAGCTCGTCGATCTGCGCCTGGATCGCCCGGCGCGCTTCCGCGTCGAGGTCCGTCGCCTTGAGGCTCTCGGCGAGCCCTGCGATCCGCTCGTCGATCTCCCGGATTCTCGCCTCGACCTCGGGAGGACGGGTCGCGGCCTGCGCGACTTCCTCGGCCTCCGCCAGCGCGCGCTCGGCCTCCTGGACGATCTGCTCCGGCGGACGTTCGGCTTCGGCGCTGCGCCTCGTCCTCGGCGGCTGCTGGCCCGCGATTCCGCCGCGCAGCCTGGATTCGGCGAGCTGGCGCGCGATGAACGGCGCCGAAGCGGCGCCCGTGACCGCGCCCAAGAGCGCACCCGTGCCTTCGCGATCTCCTTCCTCGCCGAGCTCGGCACCGGCCGCGCCGCCGGCGAGCGCGCCCACGGCACGGGTGCCGAGCGCGAGCTTGGGACCGGCCTGGCGCATGGCAAGGCCGGTTACACCGCCGGCCACGGGGCCGATGCTGAGCTGGAGCGCGAGGACCTCCGGCGGCACGTTCTGCAGCCCGCCGTACTCACGCGCCAACTGAGCGAGGAAGTAGGCGTCCCACGGCAGGCCCTCCAGCGCGCCCTGGGCGATCGCCGTCCCAGCGCCCACCGGCCGCATGTGGCCGAACGACTCGGCGAGTTCGCGAAGCCGGCTCCCTGCGGGAAGGCGCGGCGCGAGGCTGGCAATGATCCGGTTCTGCAATCCGATTAATGGGGCAACCCCTAATATCGAGCCCAAAAACTGGGCCGCCCTCCCGCCAGTCGTCGGCTCTACGCTTTCGAGAAATGTCTTTGCCGAAGGTTCCCTGCCTAGGGCCGCGCGACTAAGGGCAGATAGACCACCGAACCAGGCATCGTCAAGGCCGGCTGCGAGATGGAGGGCGCTGCGTCGAATTGGATTCATCTCATCATAGGCCTTCTGGACCTCCCGCCACGCCTCGACGCTCTGTTCCGTGAGGGGGTCCAGTGCCCGAAGCACCGGGACATTGGGCTCCGGCAGCTCGGGAGTCTTTTTAGGAGGCCGGATTCCTTCACGCCGCGCCATCTGCCCCCCGACATGGCTTTGAATCCGACGCTCGATCTCGGCGAGCCGGTCCTTCGCCTCCTTGGTCTCGTCCTTCTCTTTGGGCTCTTCTGAAGGACTCAGGACAGTTTGGAGCAGGTTTCGGAGAATGTAAGGAGTGAGGTCCGGCGACGGCGGCACGGGGAAGCCAGCGGCCTGCGTCGCCTGGATCATGGGGCGCAGATCGACCGGCGCCGGGGGCGGAGAAGGCAGCGATACGGCCGTCGAAGACGCCGGCACCGGAGGTGGAGCAGGGAGCTGTCCCACCTCCGCCAGGCTGCTCATGCCGTCTTCACGCGCGACATCCTCCGCACGGCGGCGGTCCGTGTCACTTGCGGTAAGGCCAAGAGCCTGGTGAAGCTCACTTCGCCGCCGCGAAGCAGCCGTATCCTGCACGACAGGAGGCGCCGAAATGCCGAGCGCCTCTCGGAGCTGCCTGCGCCTGCGTTCTTCCGGAGTCTCCTGATCCTGATGGAACATCACCGGCCAGGGTTACGCTGCTTCCACTCGACCCACCGCCGGACCGCATCGCGATCGTTCGGGTCGGTGAAGATGCTGTAGTCGATCGTCATCCCGGGCCTCCAGAGCGTACGGAGCTCCTCCAGACCCGGCGGGAGCGACGGCTCGGGGTCCGCTGCCGCTGGCGAACCCGTCGGGTTCTCGAAGAAGTTGCGGATCAGCTCGCCCGTGCCCTGGCTCTGCCTCGGCTTCGTCGGATCGTTGGGCATGATGCCGTACAGGTCGTAGACGTCCTGGCGGAAGCGGTTGATCGCCTCGTCGAAGCGGAGCGGACGCAGCTCGCCCGTCGTCTCGTCGATCACGTACTGGTTCTGCATGTCGAAGTACGGACGGATGCTCTCCGCGTACTCCTGCACCGCCTTGTTCGCTGCCTCCTGCCGGCTGAGACCCAGCTTCTCCCATTCGAGCATCAGCCTGAGTGCCTGAATCCTCAGGCTCTCCAGCTGGAAGGCGGTCCGGTTCGTCACGCCCGCGCCGTAGGCTTGCGCGCGCTGACTCTGGATCAGGTAGTCGAGATACGAGTTGACCCAGGTGTAGTCCGTGTTCGGATCGTAATCCTCGTCCTTAAGGACGCCGGCCTTCTTGCCCAGCTGGTAGGCGGACCTGTTTTGCCTCTCGTACTCCTCCCTTTCCGCCTGCGTCTGGAGCTGGTGCCTGAACTGCTCGACCTCCTTCTGGCGCCTCAGCTCACGCTCCGCCGTCGCGACGGCGAGCTGGTAGGCGGACGAGAGTGTGGGGTAGTAGTACTCGCCCGTGGGCAGCCGAATCCCGCCCGGAACCTCGCGGCGCTCGACCAGCTTGTCGCCCGAACGCTTCAGGTTGGGCGGCATGCTGGCCGGATCTGGGAGCGAAGACTTCAGCGGCCTGCTCGCGCCAAAGTCCGGTGCCGTGACCTGGGGTACTTCGGTCGCAGGGCCAGTCGCCGCCGCACGAGCAAGGTCGATCGGGCTGATCGGTCCGCCCGGGAGGTGTTCGCCGGGTTCGGGCGCAGCTGTTCCGACCTCGATCTCTTCGTACTGCGGCTCCTCGAAGATGCCGAGTAGGGCGTTGCGGCGCTTGCGCTCCAGTTCCTCTTGATCGCGCTCCTGCTTGGCGATCAGGTAGTCGACGAACGTTCTGAGCCCCTGGGATGCTCCCTGGAGCCCGCCACCAAGAGCGCTCAGAGTCGCGATGCTGGGCATGGCTTCTCTTACCTACGGGCCGATGCGGACATGAATGCGAGAAGGCGCGGGTTCTCCCACAAGCGGTTGCTGATCTGCCCGATAGAGATCGGCGCCGGCGTGCTGGTAGTGCTGGGAAGCGTAGCACGCGCGAATGCAGGCTGGGCACTCGAAGCTTCCAGAGGACTCCCGCCGTAATCGAGCCACGGAAGACCGCCGGCGACCTCGTTCATCGGACCGCCCCACCGGCCAACCCCCGCCTGGTAGGGGTTGTTCATGTTCGGCACGCGGACGCGCTGAACCTGCGGCGCAGTGCGGATGTTGGTGCGAGAGCGGTAGAGCGCATCCATGAGGAGCGGACTCACCGCTTGGACGTTCCGCTCCTGAATCCGGTTCTGGCGGAGCGCCTGCTGCTTCATGAACTCGAACTGCTCCTTGCTCAGCCCGAGTTGCTGACGCGCAAGCTCCAGCTGCTTCTCGCTCACCTTTCCCTGCGCCCAACCCGTGAAGAGGTTGCCCAGGAAGCTGAGCGCCGCAGACACCCCAATTGCAATGGAGAGTGGCTCTGCCATGGCCTGGTCCTTACAAAAAAGCCGGGTACCCCGCGTCAGGGTACCCGGCTGGGTTTAATGCCTGTGTTGTCGCTCTTACTCTGCCGCGTCTTGTGCGCTGGCCAGTGCCTCGCGACTCTCGTCCATTCTGTTCTGCACGATCGTCACCACCGCCCCAACCGTGGCGACCGTGCAGATCAGATCGACCACCATTCCCAAAGTGTTGCCTCCGTCCCCCACCAACAGAGACATGGCCGTGAGCACCGCCAACATCACCAGCGCCCACGTCCTCCCGGTCCACACCTTGTATGCGAACCAACCCAAAATTCCGATCGTCACCGAGACCGCAAGGCGAGAGGGCGAATACGGCGACCTCGTCGCCAACCAGATCATGGCTAAGACCAGCAGGTGGTAGCCGACATAGACCCCAAGGGCCTTCGCCGCCACATCTGGCTTCGCCCGTGCGTTGAAGGCCGCATAGACCGACAGCCCAATGCCCAAAAGCCAGTCAAGCCAAACCAATTCGTTGTTCGGCATCGCCCCCTCCTTGCGGTCTCGCGCGTCGTCGCACCCGCAGGCCCCGCTAGGAGGAAAATTGCATCAGCCCAGCAAGCGCATCAAGGATCTTCTGCGGCTCCTAGATCATCTGGATGTCGCCGCCTCCCAACTGCTCCCACCAGTCCGGCGGCGGAAGCAGCACGTACCCGCCTCCGCCCCGGGTACTCGGGATCGACGGGCTGCCTACGTCCGTCGGCGGCCGGCTGTACGGCGTAGTCCCTCCCGTCACGTCGGCCGGCAGGTTCGCGAAGAGCTGCGCGAGCGCGAGCGCGTTCATGAACTCCTGCTGCATCGCCCGCAGCCGGTCCATGTTCATCTGGTGCTCCAGCTGGAGCCGCTGGAACTCCGTGTCGCGCGCATCGAGCCCGAGCTGCCGGTCGATCGCGCCGAACTGCTGGAGTTCCTGTAGCCGCCGGAGCCGGTCCGCGACCTGGAAATCGCGCTCCTCTCTCGCCTCGCCACGGAGCGCAGCCTCCTCACCGAAGATCTGACTCGCGATCTGGGCGAGCCGATCTGTCGCTCGCTCGCGAGCCGCCTGATTGAGCAGGTCCGTATCGCGTTGGAACGCGCGCTCGCCGCGCTCCTCCTCGCGCATGCTCTGCGCACGCCCGAAGATGTCGCCCGCAACGCCACGCGCGCCCTGGAGCGCCGCGAGCCGGTCCTGCATCTGTGTGAGCGCGGCCTCGCGGGCGAGGTTCGCAAGCAGCTCGTTGCGCTGCCTGCCGTATTCGGCGGCGAGGTCGATGTACTCGTTCGTGAGTTGGCCGCTGTACGGGCCGAGCCGCATCGCGGAGTCGCGCAGGATGTTGAGCCGGTCGCGCTCCGCAGCCTCGTCGAGCCGGGAAAGCCCGATGTCGAGGAGCTGCTGGAAGAGCTCCGTGTCGTAGCGAGTGGGCTGGTTGAGCAGGTCCTGCGCGAACTGCGCCATCCCGACGTTCCCGCCGCCGCCCATCTCCAGTGCTGCGACCAGTTCCGGGTTCTCGGCCGCGATCCTCCCGTACTGGAGCGTCTCGGGCATCTGCTGCGCCCGGCCCATGAGGTCCGTGCGGAGCGCCGCAAGCTGGTTCGAGATCGTCGGGCTCACCGTGCCGAAATTCGGCTGCTCCGTGACCAGCTGCCACAGGCGGTCGTACCAGTTCGGCGGACCACCCTGGTCGGACTGTGCGACTGCGCCGGTCGCGGCCAGCTGGGGGAGAGCCTGCGCGGCCATGGGCTGTGCATAAAGGCTCTGGAACTGCGCCGGGTTGACGCTCGCCGTGGTCGTCGGGCTCGCCGTACTGCCCTGCGTAGGCGGGGCCGTTTGCGCCGGCTGCTGCGGCTGGGCGGGCTGCGCCGTCGTCTGCGTCGTGGTCGTCTGGCTTCCTCCGGCCTGAGGTTGCGTTGGCTGCGCAGACGTGGGAGTCGTTCTGAACGGCGTCGGCCGGGCGATATGAGGACCACTACCCGAGGTGCCAGACGTGGGGCGAAACGCCGTCGTCTGCCCAACGTCCGTCGTCGTCAGCGCATACGAACGTAGCCGGTTCCTTTCCTGTTCGTCATCGGGGCGAATGGCCATCTCACGTCTCAGGTGCAGGCGGGTTGGACCACACCGCGTAGACTACATCGACACCGTTCTCCTTGCCGGGCACGAACTCGATCGAGGCCGTGTCCGGGATCTTGTGCATGCGACGGAACCAGGAAAGCTCGCGGTCATGGGCGCGGACCGCGAGCTGGTATGCTTCCTCTGCGGCTCGGGCCGCGAGCTGCGCTTCGACGAGGCGGCGCTGCGCTTCTTCGTGCCGCTGCTGGAACTTGCTCACCGCCTCGCGAGCCTGGAGGTACGCCGCAAGAAAGTCCTGATCGACCTTGATCCGGTTCTTCTCGTCCTTGCTCATAAACCAGAAAGCCGGCGGGATTCCCGCCGGCCGGCGTAGCGCAGTATCTTCTTGAATAATAACACGCTCCGTGGCCCTGTCGCAACCTGTTCAGA
>Ga0207873_1001182_pt1 | contig 26193 bp, 22 predicted proteins | sample BGWIniCompost_FD_187373 | JGI IMG/M metagenome (GOLD analysis project Ga0207873, IMG submission 187373) | Cellulose adapted compost microbial communities from Newby Island Compost Facility, Milpitas, CA, USA - BGW Initial Compost (SPAdes)... ...
GCCGTCCCGGCCAGGACCACTCGCAGGGCGAGACGAACGGCACCTGCTACGCGCGAGGCCAGCCCATCCGCCCGCGCCGCCAGCTCGCTCACGCCGAACCCGGCGAGGAGCACCAGCGCGAGGTCCAGGTAGAGCACCGCGCGGGCCGGGGCGCGGATCAGGTCGTACAGCGGCACGAAGCGGTAGAACCAGCCGTGCAAGGGCGTGTACGGGCCGAGCGCGAAGAGGAGGGCAGCCAGCCCCAGGCCGCCGAGGAAGAGCCGGACCGGCTCGGGACGCGCGACCAGCGCGATCCCGGCCAGAACCAGGGTTGCGATGCCCGCGTAGGCCCAGATCTCGCCGTTGGAGAACGGACCCCAGTAGTCGGTCGGATTGCTGCCGAACGCCTTGGGGACCAGGAGGTGCAGCAGCGCCACCGGCTGGATGCTGAACTCGCTCGCCTGCTCGTAACTCAGACCGGTGCGAACAGAGAGCCGCGCCATCTCCAGTGACGGCAGCACCATCGGCGCAGCCAGCGCCACGCCGCTGCCGACCGCAAGCCCCGCCCGGAGGGCATCGCCGACGAGCGACCACCAGGGCCATCGGCGTAACTCGCCCGGGATCACGCCGGCATCCGGTTGGACCGTCGCGGTGCCCCCGGCCCCGCCGGTGATCGGCCGCAGCATCCCCGGTAGAAGGCGATGCCGGAGCGCGACCCAGAAGAGCCACCAGGCCCCTCCCACCGTGAGGGCGTAGACGAGCGTCTGCTGGTGTCCGGCGCTGGTGATCAGGAAGGTCACGACTGCCGCGGCCGCTGCCCAGCCCCAGGAGGCACGGACGACCATCAGCCGCAGCGCAAGCAACAGGAGCGGCACCCAGGAGGCCGCCGCCAGCATCCCGTAGTGCCCCAGGTGCGCCACCAGGAAGCCGCTGTAGGGGAAGACGATCCCGGGCACGACCGCCGCCAGCGGGCGCATCCCCAGCGTCCGCGCCAGCAGGTAGGCGCCGATACTGGCGATCCCGAAGTGGGCAATCGCCAGCAACTCCAGCGCGCCGTAGCTGAACGGGCGCGCCAGGAGGTACGTCAGCAGATTCAGCGGATAGAGCACCGCCGCCTGGAAGTTCGCCAGGTGCGGCATCCCGCCGTGGAGGTGCGGGTTCCACAGCGGAATGATCCCCTCCCGGATCTGGGCTGCGCTGAAGGCGTGGAGCGGGAAGACGAACGAGACCAGATCACCGCCCCCGCGCGGGACCTGGGTGGGGGTGAGCAACGGGCGCCAGAAGAAGAGGAGGTGCGCCAACCCGAGGGCACCGAGCGCCACGACATCGCCCAGCAGCCCGGGCCACCGTGACCGCAGCGGCCCCCGCGCCAGCCAGACGAACCCCAGCCAGAGCAACGCTCCGGCGGGCACCAGCCATAGGGGGATCAACCCGGCCGTCCGCGGGGCGAGATCGACCATCGGCACATGCGCACTCCATGGTCCAAACGTCAACGGTATCTTAGGCACGCCCGCACGGGAATGGAAGCATCATCGGGAGTGCGACCGCGACGGGGCACTCTGCCACACTGCCCCACGCCGCACGAGCCTGGGACGGGGAGATGTTGCGTGTTCCGTGTTCCGTGTTCCGTGTTCCGTGCAACGTCCGACTCGGACGAGGCCGCACCCGGCACCCGTCCTCGCCGGGACGACAGGTTGGGCGGATTTCGCCCATTCCTCTGGATCACACGTTGAACAGGAAGTGGACGATGTCCCCGTCCTGGACGATGTACTGCTTCCCCTCCAGGCGGAGCTTGCCCGCCTTGCGCGCTTCGGGCAATCCCCCGGCGGCGATCAGGTCGTCGTAGCTCACCACCTCCGCCCGGATGAAGCCGCGTTGGATGTCGGTGTGGATCTCCCCGGCTGCCTCGACGGCCGGCGTCCCCCGGCGGATCGTCCAGGCGCGCACCTCGTCCGGTCCGACGGTGAAGAACGAGATCAGGCCCAGCAGCGCGTACGAGAGGCGGATGACCCGATCCCGGCTCGACTCGGTGATACCGAGGTCGGCCATGAAGAGAGCGGCGTCTTCTTCGTCGAGCACCGCGATCTCCGCCTCGATCTTGCCCGCCAGGGCGTCTACCTCCACCCCGGGTCGGCCGAAGCGAGCCCGCGCCTCCTCGACCAGCGCCTGCGCCGGCGCACCCAATTGCTCCTCTCCCACGTTGAGGAGGATTAGCAGCGGCTTGGCGGTCAGGAAGCCGAAGCCGCGCAGCAGCCGCTCCTCCTCCGGCTGAAGCTCCACCTCACGGATCGGCGTCCCCTCCTCCAACGCCGTCTTGAGGCGCCGGAGAACCTCGGCCTCTCGCTCGTTCGCCTCGCGCTCGGCTCCGCGCAACTTGGGGATGTTCGCCTCCAGGCGCCCCAGCCGCTTCTCGATCAGCGCCAGATCGGAGAAGGACAACTCCAGGTTGAGCGTCTCGATGTCGCGCAGGGGATCCACCGAACTCTCGGGATGGGGCACCGAGGGGTCCTCGAAGGCCCGAACCACGTGGACCAGCGCCGCGCCCTGACTCAGGTAGCCGAGCAGTCGCCCGCTCATGCCCTGCTCGTGGATGCCCTTCGCCAGCCCGGCGATGTCGTAGTACTGGACGTCGGCCGGCACGGTACGCCGGGGATTGAACATCCGGGTCAGCACGTCCAGCCGCTCGTCGGGCACCTTGACCGTCGCGAGGTTCGGCTCCTCCTCACCGGTGGAGAAGACGCCGGTGGGCGCCTCAGACCGCGTCAGCGCGTTGAACACGGTCGTCTTGCCACTCTGTGGGAGCCCGATGATGACCAACTGCAGCGCCATACCGCCTCCGCCTGCCTCCTCGGTACCCCGGCACTCCCCCACGGCCGGGCCGCGTAGGTTGTACCACGCCGGTCCTCGCCCGGCAGCCCGCCCCTGTTACCTTGGCCGCCCGACCAGCGGGTCGACCGCACCGGCCGCCGCGAAGGCCTCGGCCCGCAGGCGACACGAATCGCACACACCGCAGGGCGACTCGCCGCCCTGGTAGCACGACCACGTCAGCCCGTAGTCCACGCCGAGCGCCAGGCCCAGCCGCACCGTCCCGGCCTTCGAAAGGTGCAGCAGCGGCGCGACGACCGGGATCGACCGGCCTTCCTCGACGAACTGTTTGCTCGCGAGATCAGCCGCCCGCTGGTACGCCTCCAGGAACTCTGCCCGGCAGTCGGGGTAGCCCGAGTAGTCAACCTGACTGACCCCGATGTAGATTGCCCTGGCCCCGACCACCTCGGCGTAGCCGGAGGCCACGGCCAGGAAGATGTGGTTGCGCGCGGGCACCCAGGTGCTCGGGATGCCGTCGGTCACTCCACCGGTCGGGATCTCCCCATGGCCGGTCAGGGAGGAGCCACCGATGCCGGCCAGATCGATGCGGACCACGCGGTGCTCGACCGCCTCGACCGCCCGGGCCACCGCCGCGGCGGCGTCCAGCTCCCGCCGGTGGCGCTGGCCGTAGTCGAACGACAGGGCGTAGATGGCGTAGCCGCTGGCCCGCGCAAGGTAGGCAACCGTCGTACTATCCACGCCGCCGGAGAGCAGGACCACCGCGCCCGGACGTTCATTCGCCTGTGCCTGCATCTTGCGTAATACTCCGATCCCTGGGTATCGTGATGCCGTCGACGACCGTAGGGGATGGTACCGGTGAATACGCGTGCATCACAAGCACCGGCCCGTACACGTCCGGCGCGGGGGGATTCCGAGACCGGGCCGCCCCCCTGGGCCGCGATGCTCTCCCTGGCCGCGGCGATGCTGGCCGCGCTGGCGACCGCCACCTGGCATCACCGCTGGGAGCGTGCCGCCAACGGCACCCCCGAGCGCGGGGTGCTCGACGGTCTGTGCCACGCGGGGACCGCGCTGACCGTGGCGCTGCCCGTCCTCCCCTACGTGCGGGAGCAGGGGACGTTCCTGCGCGTGGCCCTCGCCAGTGCGCTCCTGATCGACCTCGACCACATCGCCGCCGCCCGCTCTCTGCGGCTCGACCGCTGCATGACCATGGCCACCCGGCCGTTGTCCCACTCGCTGCTGACCCCGGTGCTCCTCGCCATCCTGGCTGAGCGATTGGCGCCGGAGCGGCACCTGGGGCTGGCCGCGCTCCTCGGCCTCGGCTCCCACCTGCTGCGCGACCTCTACACCGGCGGGGTGCCAGTGCTGCACCCCCGGCACGTAGTGTCGCTCCCGCCCCGCGTTGTCATTCCCCTCCTGGGACTGATGGCGATCTTCAGCCGCAGCGCCACCCGCCGCCGCCTCGGGACCCGGCTCCTGCGGCTCGCATTGCCGTGATGCGCGCCCAATCTCTGAACTATCGGGCATAATGACCGCGGGCCAACTCGCGGCCCAACGACGGCCCACCCGGACCGGCTGCCAAGGAGGTGGCGATGAATCAGGCACACGGCGGACTCGGTGAGTTGCTGGTGATTGTCTATCTCGGGATCGCGATCGCGTCGTGGATCCTGGCGCGGCGTCAGGGTCTCCCTCCCTGGCTGACCGGCACCGCCCACGCCCTGCTCGGCGTCCAAATCATCATGGGGATCATTCTCTTCGTCCGGAACCCCAACCTCGTCCCATGGACGCATGTCCTCTTCGGGCTGCTGACCATCCCGGCCATCATGCTGGTCGTCCCGCTGCGCCAGCGCATCGGCCGCAATCCCGCCATCGCCGTATCGTCCGCTGCCGCCGGTCTCTGCGCGCTGGTCGCCGTCATCATCGCCATGACGCGCTGAAACTGAGCCCGGTGCGCCGGCTTCTCGCCCGCCCCCCACACGCAACTCCCCTCTCCCAACGTTGGGAGAGGGGACGGGGGTGAGGGCCGTTCTCGCGGACTGAGGACGGGCGAGGCTCCGTCCGACGCTCGCGCTCCTGGCTACAACTCGCTGATGACCGGGAGAATCATGGGGCGGATCTTGGCGTCGCGGTAGATCTGCCGGCTGAGCACGTTCTTCGTCCGGCTCACGAGGTAGCCGTAGCTGAAGCCGCCCTTCTGCCGCTTCTCCAGGAAGCGCCGCAGCTCGTCCTCGGCGCGCTTCAGTACCTTGGCGTCGATCTGCCCGTCCAGTCCCTGGGCGGAGACGTCGGGGCCCGCGATCAACTGGCGGCTGTCCCGATCCACGATCATCGTCGCGATGATCACCCCGCTGGCGGCGATCTCATCCCGCTGCCGCAGGATCACGTTCCGGTTGCCGATGATATCCACCAACACTGCGCCCGATTCCACCGTCTGCTCCCGGCGACCGGAGTCGCGGCCGAAGCTCAACACGTTGCCGATCTCGGGCAGCAGCACCTGCGCATCGTTGTAGCCCATCTCCAGCGCCAGCTCACGATAGAGCGCCAGGTGCCGGTACTCGCCGTGGATCGGCACCACGAACCGGGGCCGCAGCAACCGGAGCATGAAGCGCAGTTCATCGCGGCTGGCATGACCCGAGACATGGATCGTCGGCTCGATAGCCGAGTAGACGACGCTGACGCCGCGGCGGAACAACTGGTCGATCGTCTGCGAGACGGTGTCCTCGTTCCCCGGAACCGGGGTAGCGGAGAAGATCACCGTATCGCCGCGCTGCAGTTTGATCGCCGGGTGCTCGCCACTGGCGATGCGCGCCAGCGCCGCCGACGCTTCCCCCTGGCTACCGGTCGTCAGGAAGAGCACCTGCTCACGAGGCAGCTTGACCGCCACATCCAGCGGGATAATCGTGTCCGGCGGCGGCTTCATGTACCCCAGATCCTGCGCGATCCGGGTGCTCTGCTCCATGCTACGCCCGGAGATGGCCACCTTGCGGCCGTGGCGGTAGGCCGCGCGGATCGCCTGGTCGATGCGGGTGATGTTCGAGGCGAAGGTCGTCAGCACCACGCGCCCCTTCGCCTCCCCGATCACGCGGTAGAGCGTCTCGCTTACAACCGCCTCCGAGGGCGTGTGCCCTGGCCGCTCGACGCGCACGGCGTCGGACAGGAGCAGCAGTACCCCCTCGTTCCCCAGCTCGCGGAGCCGGGCCTCGTCGGTGGGCGGGCCGAGCGGTGGGGTCGGGTCGAACTTGAAGTCGCCCGTGTGCACTGCCCAGCCGAGCGGGGTGCGGAGGGCAACCGCGAAGCTGCCCGGGATACTGTGGGTGACCGGCACGAACTCGGCCGTCAGGTACCGCCCCAACTGGTAGTGCTGGCCCGGCTCGACGACGTGGAACTCGGCCAGATCGAGCACACCCGCCTCGTCCAGCTTCGCCTCGGCATACGCCATCGCCAGCGCCGAGCCGTAGAGCGGGATCGGCGCTCGCGACTTCAACTGCGGCAGCAGGTACGGCAGGCCACCGATGTGGTCCTCGTGCCCGTGGGTGATCAGGATGCCGCGTAGCCGGTCCACCCGCTCCTTGACGTAGGTGATGTCGGGCACGATCAGATCGACGCCGCGCATCTCCTCCTCCGGGAACTTCGCCCCGGCGTCGATCATCACCAGATCCCCGCGATACTCGTAGACCGTGAGGTTCTTTCCGACCTCCCCAACCCCGCCGAGCGGGATGACTCTTACCCGTGGCCGCGCCATGCGCTCGCTGTCTCCCTGTAATGTTCGTTCCGCATCCCGCGCCATCCGCGGGCAGTCGGCCTAATCATCTCATGCTCCCGCGGCCCTGACGAGTCGCCGGTCCCGAAGTTCGAACGTATACGGACCGACGTAGACGGTCGCCGGCCGCTGCGCGTCCCGCAGGCGGACCATGACCCGCTGGTCCTCAATGACGAACTCGTGCTCCGGGTTGGGTACATGCGGCTCGACGAAGAGGTGCTCGACCGCCTCCATACCACCCAATCGCTCGATCGCCCGGGTGGCGAGGTCCCGGGCGCGTGTCTCATCCATCGCTCTGTCTCCCAATCGACTGCTCTATCGCACTCGCGCCGCGGGCACGCGAATACGTTGCCCACTGGCGCACTGCCTCCGGGAAACCGCAAGCGTGGTGCCGGTGCTGGCAGTTGACATTCGCCCTACCCGTTCCTATGATCGCCCCCTACCATATGACTGCGGGTTTGGTCGAGGAGTGAGATCGGTGACTGCCCTGCTCTATCTGGACGACAGCTACCTGCGAACGTTCGATGCGACCGTGACCGCGGTGGTCGGGGAGACCGGCGTGGTTCTCGACCGCACCGCGTTCTACCCCGGCGGCGGCGGCCAGCCCCACGACCTCGGCACGCTAACCGACGGCACACACTCCTGGCAGGTCGTGCGCATCGCCCGCGAGGACGGTCAGATCGTGCACGTGTTGGAAGGTGGTGCTCCGCCCCCGCCCGGCACCGCGCTCCGGGGTGAGATCGACTGGGATCGACGGTACCGTCTCATGCGCATGCACTCCGCGCTCCACGTCCTCTGCGGCGTCGTCTTCCGCGAGTACGGCGCGCTGGTCACCGGCGGCAACATGGGCCCCGACAAAGCACGCATGGACTTTGAACTGGAAGACCTCAATCCGGAGCGCGTGGCCCACATCGAGCGGACCGCCAACGAGCGGATCGCCGCGGGACTGCCGATCTCCTGGCGCACCCTGCCGCGCGAGGAGGCATTCCAGATCCCCGACCTGATCCGCACCAAGATCAACCTCTTGCCCGCCCACATCCAGGAGGTGCGGGTGGTCGAGATCGAGGGGCTCGATCTGCAGGCCGACGGTGGCACCCACGTGCGCAACACCCGCGAAATCGGCGGCCTGAAGGTCATCGGCACCCGCAGCAAAGGCCGCATCAACAAGCGGCTGGAGATCGCGCTGGTCGACGACGCCGTAGACGAGGAGCGCGGGGAGTGAGCACTGACTGGGGCACCCACCTGGCCCACCGCGCCGCACGGATCCAGCCGAGCCTCCGCCTCGACCTCGACCCGCTGCTCACCGACCCCGGCACGATCTACCTCGGCGGCGGGACACCACCTGTCGAGTGCCTGCCGATCGACCGCCTGGCGGAGGCCGCGCGCCAGGTCTGGGCAGAGCTCGACCCGGCCACGCTCTATTACGACGAGACACCCGGCCATCGTCCCCTGCGCGAGCTGATCGCCGCGCGCATGCGGCGGCGCGGCGCCGAGGTCGACCCTGACAACATTCTGATCACGGCCGGCGCGCAGCAGGGGATCGACCTCGTCGCCCGGTTGCTGCTCAATCCCGGCGACCGGGTCGTCATCGAGGAGCCGGGCTACTTTGGTGGCTTCCAGGTGTTCGACCACTACGAGGCGCAGTACCTCACCGTCCCCGTCGATGACGAGGGGATCGTCCCGGAGGCGTTAGCACGCGCGCTCGACACCTCGCCGCGCCCCAAGTTCATCTACACGGTGGCGACCTTCCAGAACCCGACCGGCGTCACCGGCAGCCCGGCTCGGCGCCGGGAGATCCTGGCCCTGGCTCGCGAGTTCGGCGTGCCGGTGGTGGAGGACGACCCGTACGGCGAGCTCTGGTTCGAGCGCGACCCCGGCCCACTCCGCGCGCTCGACCCGGACGTGATCTACATCGGCACCTTCTCCAAGACCCTCGCCCCGGCGTTGCGCATGGGTTGGGTTGCCGCCCCGCCGGAGCTGATGCGCCTCTTGATCGACGCTAAGGAGGCGGTCGACATCCAGGGCGACCGGATGATGCAGCGGACCGTCGTGCACGCCTGCGCCGATGGCTGGCTCGACGCGCACCTCGACCAAGCACGCGCCGTCTACCGCGCCCGCTGGGAGGCCGTCCGCGCCGCGCTGGAGCGCGCCATGCCGCCCGGTGTCCGCTGGACGGAGCCTGAGGGCGGCTACTTCTTCTGGGTGACGCTGCCCGACGGGCTCGATACCAGCGCGCTGCTGCCGGAGTGTGCCGCGGCCGGTGTCGTCTACCTGCCCGGCAGCCTCTTCTACCCCGACATGCGGCCCAGTGCGTCGCTCCGCATCGGCTTCTCGACGTTGCCGCCGGAGGACCTGACGCTCGGGATCGAACGACTCGGCCAGGTATTCCACGGCGCTCTGGCCGGGGGAAGGCGGGCCGGACCATGAGCGGCGAGCAGGCAGACATGCAGGTGCTCCAGGTCGACGGGCGCGAGATCGTCGTCACCAGCCCGGACAAGGTCCTGTGGCCGCAGGACGGGCTGACCAAGACCGACCTGCTCGACTACTACCAGGCCGTGGCCCCGGTCATGCTGCCCTACCTCCGCGATCATCCGGTGACCCTGCGCGTCTTCCCCGGCGGGATCGATCGACCGGGCCACTACCGCCGCGACCTGCCGAAGGACGCACCTGATTGGCTGCCGAGCGCGACCTACAGCCCGGCCTCACGCGCCGGAGAGCTGCACCCGCCGCTAATCCCGGACGCGGCGGCTCTGCTCTGGTACGCGGAGCGCGGCGCGATCGAGTTCCACATGTGGCTTGCGACCGCCGACCGCCTGGAACAGCCGGACTGGGCCGTGTTCGACCTCGACCCGGGCGACGAGGTGGACTTCCCCGCGGTGCTGGAAGCTGCGCTGCTGGTCCGCGACACGCTGGCGGCGCAGGGTATCGACGGCTACCCAAAGACCAGCGGCGGGCGGGGACTGCACGTCTTCGTCCCGCTCGAACCCGTCCACGACTTCGCGGCGGTGCGCGACTGGGTGCGGGGCATCGCCGCCCAGTTGGCCGAGGAGCACCCGGACCAGATCGCGGTTGCCGCCCGCGGAACACACGAGGGGCAGCGCGTGACCGTCGACCACGCACAGAACAGCGTCGCGCGCAACACGGCGGCGCCCTATACCGCGCGCGGGCATCCAGGGGCCCCGGTCTCTGCGCCGGTCACCTGGGACGAGGTAGCCGCCGGCACGATACGGCCAGACCAGTTCACCCTGCGCACCATGCCCGAACGGATCCAGCAGCTCGGCGATCTCTGGGCCGCCGCCCTGACCGCGCCCCAGCGCCTGCCAGGCTGAGTGCGCCGCCCAGCGCGCACCTCGAGAGCGGCGAGCCTGGCACGGGCCGGGGGACGCCACGGGAGCAACGGGGCATACGTACCAATGCGAAGCAGCGCACCCCGAGGGTGCGGCGGGGCGAAAATGGTAGAATCTAACTTTGAAGGGCGGCTGGCTCACTGAGCCGGCGGCCTCTACGATGGAGCGGACATGCAGAACCAGTCCACACGGTGGCACGCCACGACCATCCTCGGCGTCCAGCGGGATGGGGATGTCGCGCTCGCCGGGGACGGGCAGGTCACCTACGGCGACGTGGTGATGAAGCACGGAGCGCGGAAGATCCGCACGCTCCTCGACGGCCAGGTCGTGGCCGGCTTCGCAGGCGCCGTCGCCGATGCCCTCACGTTGTTCGAGAAGTTCGAAACCCACCTGCGCGACTGGGACGGTAACCTGCGCCGTGCGGCAGTGGAGCTCGCCAAGGAGTGGCGCACTGATCGCTACCTGCGCCGCCTCGAAGCGCAGTTGATCGTGGCCGACGGCGACTCGCTGCTGGTGATCTCCGGCGAGGGTGATGTGATCGAGCCGGACGACGGGGTGGCCGCGATCGGCACTGGCGCGCCCTACGCCACCGCCGCGGCACGGGCGCTGCTGCAGCATACCGACATGCCCGCCCGCGAGATCGCCGAGGCAGCCATGCGTGTGACCGCGGACCTGTGCATCTACACCAACGACCACATCGTGATCGAGACAACCAGGCGGCAGGATGAAGCCCAGAACGACTGACCAGATGACCCACGACGCAGCCACCAGAGACCCGATCGGCGCCATGACGCCGCGCCAGATCGTGGAGGCGCTCAACCGCTACATCGTCGGCCAGGATCAGGCCAAGCGGGCAGTGGCGATCGCGCTCCGTAACCGCTGGCGCCGCCAGCATCTCCCCGAGGGGCTGCGGCAGGAGGTCATGCCCAAGAACATCTTGATGATCGGACCGACCGGGGTCGGGAAGACGGAGATCGCCCGCCGCGTCGCAACCATCGCCGACGCGCCCTTCCTCAAGGTGGAAGCAACGAAGTTCACCGAGGTTGGCTACGTCGGCCGCGACGTCGAGACGATCGTGCGCGATCTCGTCGAGGTCAGCATCGGCATGCTCCACGGGCAGCGGCTCGAAGCCGTGCGGGAGGAGGCCAGCTCTGCCGCCATCCAGCGTCTGGCCGACTTGCTGATCGAGCAGCGCGCCGCTAACCGGCGCGGACGACGCAAGGAAACGCCGCGCGAGGCCGAGGCGATCCAGGACCCCGAGCAGCGACGGCGGCACGAGGCGAACGTCCGCCGCCGGCTGGCGCGGCAGCGCGCCCGGATGCTCGACCTGCTCCAGAAGGAAGCGCTCGAGGATGAGACGGTCGAACTGGAGACCGATCAGGAGTTCGACGCGATCATCCCGCTGGAGTTCGCCGCGGGCATGAGCCCCGAGGAACTCCACGAGACCTTCAGCGAGTTGCTGGAGGGCTTCGCGCCGCGCCGTCGCTCGCGCAAGGTCTCGGTTCGGGAGGCGCGCCAGATCCTGACCCAGCAGGAGGCAAACCGGCTGGTGGACTTCGACTCGGTGGTCGAGGAGGCGGTCCGCCGCGCCGAGGAGCACGGCATCATCTTCATCGACGAGATCGACAAGCTGATCAATCCCAACGGCGACTACGGGCCGGACGTCTCGGGGGAAGGCGTCCAGCGTGACCTGCTCCCCATCGTCGAGGGGTCGGTGGTCAACACCCGCTACGGCCCGATCAAGACGGACCACATCCTCTTCATCGCGGCGGGTTCGTTCCAGACCGTGCGCCCGTCCGACCTCATCCCGGAGCTGCAGGGGCGGTTCCCGATCCGGGTCGAGCTAGACCACCTGAGCGAGGACGACCTGTTCGCGATCCTGACCCAGCCCGACAACGCGCTCACGCGCCAGTACCAGGCCCTGCTCGCCGCCGAGGACGTCGAGCTCGTCTTCACGGAGGATGGCCTGCGGGAGATTGCACGCATCGCCGCGGAGGTGAACGCCCGCACCGAGGACATCGGTGCCCGGCGCCTGCACACCATCGTCGAGCGCGTGCTGGAGGACATCTCCTTCGAGGCCCCCGACCGTAGGGGTGAGCGGGTGGTCATCGACCGCGACTATGTACTCCAGCGCGTGGAAGACATCGCGGCCGACGACGACCTGAGCAAGTTCATCCTCTGAGCCTGTGCCCCGGCCGCGGCGCGTGGCGCCGTGGCCGGGCGAGGAGGGAAGACAGGGGAGGGAGGGGAACGCTGGACCAGCAGCGGATCCGGGTGCGGCTCCAGAAACTCTCGGTCATTCTGCCGGTCTACAACGAGGTAGACACGCTCGGGGAGATCATCGAGCAGATCCGCGCCGTCGAGTTGCCCTGCGACCGCGAGATCATCGCCGTTGACGACTGCTCCACCGACGGCAGCCGCGAGTACCTGCTGGCGGAAGCGGCGCGCAGCAGGGATCTGATCGTCCTGACGCACGATCGCAACCTGGGGAAAGGCGCGGCCGTGCGTACCGCGCTGGGGGCCATCACCGGCGACGTCGTCGTCATCCAGGACGCCGATCTGGAGTACGACCCGCGCGACTACACCCGGCTGCTGCGACCGATCCAGGAGGGTCGCTCGAAGGTCGTCTACGGGTCGCGCTTCCTGGGCGAGCACAAGGCAATGTACTTCTGGCACGCGGTCGGCAACCGCTTCCTCACCCTGACGACCAACATCCTGTTCAACACGACCCTCACCGACATGGAGACCTGCTACAAGGTCTTTACCGCAGACGTGGCCCGCTCGATCAAGCTCCGCTCCAACCGCTGGGGCTTCGACCCCGAGATCACCGCCAAGATCCTCAAGCAGGGACACCGGATCTACGAGGTGCCCGTCGCGTACAATGGGCGGGAGTTCTGGGAGGGGAAGAAGATCACCTGGAAGGACGGGCTCACCGTCCTGGCGACCCTGCTGCGCTACCGCCTGTTCGACTAGCTGCCGGATGCAGGGTGACGGAGAGAGGGAGACCGATGAGTGACGCGGCCATCGCCGTCGATCTGGGTGGGACGAACATCCGCGCCGCTCTCGTGACGCGCGACGGCGCGATCCGGCACCTGATCCGCCGCCCGACCCTGGCACAGGAGGGCCCGGAGGCCGTCATCGACCGGATCGTCGCCCTGATCACAGAGGTGGCGGACCGCGAGGGAGCGGACACCAGCATCCCCGTCGGCTTGTCGGCGCCGGGTCCGCTCAACCCGATCGCCGGTGTGGTCTACTTCGCCACCAACATGCCCGGCTGGGACGACATCCCCATCCGCGACATCCTGCAGCAACGCACGCAACGCGCGGTTATGATCGGCAACGACGGCAACAACGCGGCGCTCGGCGAGGCGATGTTCGGTGTGGCCCGAGGCGTGCAGCACATGATCTACATTGCCCTGGGAACCGGTGTCGGCGGCGGCATCATCTCCCACGGACAGTTGATCGAGGGCACCCGCGGGCTCGGCGGCGAGGTGGGTCACGTCTCGATCGACCCGTCCGGGCCGCGCTGCCACTGCGGCGGCATCGGCTGTGTCGAAGCCTACGCCGCCGGCTGGGCCATCGCGCGCGATGGCGAGTTGCTCGTCCACTCCGAGCGATCCCGCACCATCGCCGAGATCGCCGCGGGTGGGCCGATCACCGCTGCGGTCGTGGCCGAGGCCGCCCGCGCAGGGGACCCCGCCGCGCGCGCCGTCTACGAGCGGGCTGGTCGCGCCCTCGGCGTCGGGCTCGCCGGCTTCGTCAATCTCTTCAACCCCGAGATGATCGTCCTCGGGGGCGGCGTGGCCGAGTCGGCCGACCTGCTGCTCGACGCGCTGCGCGAGACCCTGCCCCGCTACGCGATGGCACAGATCTACCCCGACGTGCGGATCGAACGGTCGGCACTCGGTGCCCACACCGGGATCGTCGGCGCGGCCGCGCGCGTCTTCTACACTGAGAGCGGGAACCTCGGCGCCCCCAGCGCCTGACGCGCCACGGCCGCTCGGTGAGAGCGAGCACGATGCCCAGACAGGACCGCCATCCGCAGCCCTCTTCGAGGCCCAGCCCGGCCGCCGCCGCCCGGCTGAGCCGCCGCGCGTTGCTGGCCGCCGGAGCGCTCGCGCTGCTCGCGGCCTGTCGCGGCGGCAGCGCCGGCTCCGCAACTGACTCCACGCCCGTCAGCCGGGGCAGCCAATCTCCCGCCGCTCGACCGTCGCCCGCCGGTGCGGCGTCCCCCCAGCCGACATCGCCAGCCACGGCCCCCGGCACGCCGCCGGCGAGCGGCCCCCAGGTCTTCTACCAATGGGGCTTCGCGGCCGACCCGATCAGTCACGACTTCAACGCCAACCGCTACTGCGGCGGGGAGCCGGAGTTGTGGGCCGGGCTGCTGACGCTCACCCCCGACTTCGAGCCGGTCGCGGACTGGGCCGAGGCCTGGAGCACCAGCCCGGACGGGCTCACCTGGACCTTCCGGCTGCGGCCTAACAACCGCGGCTGGTCCAACGGCGACCCCGTCACCGCTCACGACTTCGTCTGGTCCTGGCAGCGGAAACTCAATCCCGAGACGGCCGCGCCCGATGCGCCGCTCCTGTACGACATCGTGGGTGCCCGGGAGATCCACACGGCGGGCGCGCCTCCGGAAGCCCTGGGCGCCCGCGCTGCCGACGACTGGACGCTCGACGTCGACCTCACCGGCCCCAGCCCACGCTTCCTCGTCATCATCGCCTCCGTCGCCGGGTTCCCGGCCCACCGCCCCTCGGTTGAGCGCCACGGCGACCGCTGGACCGAGGCCGGCAACTGTGTCTCCAACGGCCCGTTCATCCTGACGAGGTGGGAGCGCGGCGTGGCGTTCGAAATCGCCCGCAACCCCAACTACTGGGACGCCGCGCGGGTCGCGCTCGACCGCTGTATCACGCCGATCCTCCCGCTTGACCAGGGTCTGGCTCCCTACGACGACCGTCAGGTGGACTACATCGCCGTCCCGCGGCCGGACTTGCCGGTGGTGCGCAACAGCCCGAATCTGTCGCGCCAGCTCGGCCGCGCCGTCGAGGCGGCCGTGTGGTGCCTCATCCCGCAGGTCACCATGCCGCCCTTCGACGACCTCCGCGTGCGGCAGGCGATCAGCCGCGCCATCGACCGGGAGCGCATCGTCCAAATAACAGAGGGGCGCGCCCTGGGAGCCACGAGCCTCATGCCGGTCGGCATGCCCGGGCACTTCAACGATGCTGAGATCGTCCAGATCCAGCAGTTCGACGTCGACGCCGCGCTGGCGCTCCTGGAGGACACGCCCTTCGCCGGAGGGCAGAACTGGCCACCGCTGACCCTCACCATGCGCCAGTCCGATTCGGATGCGGAGCTGATCGCCAACGACGTCATCAGCCAGCTCCGCGAGAACCTCGGCCTTAGCCTCTCACTCGACATCCTCGAACGCGAGGACTTTGACGCCGCGGTCCGGGCGCACGAGCCCGCGCTCATCTGGCTCCGCTGGTGGTTCCACTACCCGGACCCGCACAACGGCTACGGCGATCTCTTCGCGCCCGAGGATCCGCTGCCGCGGCGGCTCGCCTGGGAGGATCCCGCCTACACGGACCTGGTACGCCGCGCCCGCGAGGAATCTGACCCGGTGGCACGCCTCGATCTATACCGTCAGTGCGAGCAGACACTGCAGAGCGCGGCAATCTACATCCCGGTCGCCTACCCGGTCACCTGGTATCTCTTCAAGCCGTGGGTGAGCGGCATCCCCACCAACAGCCGAGGCGACTGGCTCCCCCGCGGCGAACTCTTCACCCGCATGAAGGCCCATCTGCGCATCGAGAACCGCCCCGAGGCATAGGTCGTCCTGGCTGGGACGCATTGGTTGTAGGACTCAACGCACGCGTGTGCTATCCTGCACGGCGAATCGTCCATTGGAAGACGCCCCGCCACGCGGCCGGGGGTGGTGAGAGCGGGAGACGCCGATGTCAGAAGCACACCCGAAATATCTCTGGTGGAACGGCCGTCAGATGCCATGGGAAGATGCGACCATCCACGTGACCGAGATCGGCTGGTCCACGGTCGGCGCAATCTTCGAGGGCATCCGGGCGTATTGGAACCCCGACCACGGGGAGGCGTACATCTTCCGGCTGCGCGAGCACATGGAGCGCTTCAGCCAGTCGATGAAGCTTGTCCGCCTGGACCAGGACTACTCCACCGACCAGCTCATCGATGCCATCGTCCAGCTGGTGCGTGACAACGAGCATCGGGAGGACGTGTACATCCGTCCGCTGGCCTACCGCAGCGGCGACGGCAAGTCATTCAGCGGGTTCGGCAGCGAGGCGTCGATCCTGATCAACACGCGACCGATGCCGTCGCACCTCCTGACCGGCAAGACGCAGCACGCCGGCATCAGCTCCTGGACGCGCATCTCGGACAACGTGATGCCGCCGCGGGTCAAGAACCTCTCCAACTACCGCAACGGGCAACTGGCCAACATGGAGGCAGCGGCCAACGGCTATGACACCGCCATCCTGCTCAACGCGCAGGGGAAAGTCGCTGAGGGCCCCGGCGCCTGCCTGATGCTGGTCCGCAACGGCAAGCTGATCACCCCGGATGTCACCAGCAGCATCCTGGAGAGCATCACGCGTGACGCGCTGATCACCATGGCCCGGCAGGACCTGGGGCTGGAGGTGGAGGAGCGGCCGGTCGACCGGACCGAACTCTACGTCGCCGACGAAGTCTTCTTCTGCGGCACGGCGGCCGAGATCACGCCGATCGTCTCGGTCGACCGCTATCAGGTGGGCGACGGCACGCCCGGCCCGATCACTCGCCGGCTGGAGCAGCTCTACCACGACGTCCTGCGCGGCATCGACCCGCGCTACGCCGAGTGGCGCACCCCGGTCGGCCTCGCCAAGCTCGCCCCGACCGGCGACTAAGCCACTCCCAGGGAGACGGCATCTCGCCGGCGCCAACCTGGAGGACACGAACGATAACCGCCCGCGGCGTGTGCCGCGGGCGGTTCCGTTCCGGATGCGTCGATAGCCCTCGGTGTCGTCGGGGATGCGGCCGCCTGCCCCTTCAGAACCCGGCGGCGTGGCCGCCACGGCGGGGATCGGCCGCGCCATGAAGGCGACCGGACTCGTCGCGCATCACCGTCTGCACCGAGCCCATGTGCCAGTTGTAGTCACCCAGCGACGCCACGTCGATGCCGAGCCGCGCCAGACCCCGCAGCGTCGCTTCCGGGAAGCGGGTCTCGACCGCGATCGTGCCGATCTCCCAGCCCATCCCCCGGCCGCCCTCGGCCCGCAACTGCAGGCGCGGCGCATCGATCGCCGCCTCGAGGTCCATGCCGTGGTGGAGCAGGTTCAGGAGGACCAGCGCCACGGCCTGGCAGGCAGCACCGGGCGAGCCGATTCCGATCCACGGCTGGCCGTCTCGCAGCACGAGGACCGGTGCCAGCGGCGTCGTGATCCGCCGGCCGGGTCCCACCGAGACGCCTCCGAAGTAGCTCGGATTCCCGCTGTTGACGCTGATCCCGTCGACCACCAGCCCCGTGCCGAACGGCGTGCCGTAGACCGTGTGCAGCATCGTCAGCCAGTTGCCCGCAGCGTCGACGATGACGATGTGGTTGCTGTCGGTCGACCCCGGACCGGGCTGCGGCGGCGCCGCGACGAGGTTGTCACCGGGCAGGGGCAAATCCACCGTGGGGAAGCTCTCCGTCAGCAAGCGGGCCTGCAGGCTCAGGAACTCGTCCGACAGCAAGATGTCGAACGGCACTCCGAACGCGGTGGGATCCTGGCAGTAGCGGGCGGTATAGTGCGCCGCCACACCGAGCGCCCGCGCCACCAGCGCCGTGGCGCGGGCCGACCCGTGCCATGGCTCGGCCGGGTCGATGCCCACGCGCTCCAGGATCCCCAGCGCGACACCCACGAACGCCGCGCCGTACTCCGGCGCGTCGCCGCCGAGCAGGTCATAGCCGAAGGCGCGGAAGCGGAGCGGCTCAGCCCAGCGCGGCTCATAACCCGCCATATCCTCCAGCGTTACCGAGCCGCCGGTCTGCTGCACCGCCTCGACGAAGCGCTGCGCCCACTCGCCCCGCTGGAACCACTCGACGCCGTCCGGCTGGGCCAGCCGGCGCAGCGCCGCCGCGAGCGCGGGCTGGCGGTGCAGGTGGCCGACCGGCGTCAGGTAGCCGGCAGGGGTGTAGAACGCCCGCCCCGACGGGTAGTGGGTCAGCCGGTCGTAGGACGCGGCCATCTCGCCGTAGAGGAAGGAGTACATCGGGAAGCCGTCGTCCGCCACCTTGATGGCCGGCTCGAAGTAGGAAGCCCACGGCCGGGTGCCGAAGCGCTCGGCCAGGGCCTGCATCCCGCGCACGGTACCCGGCACGGCGATGCGCTGACCCGACTCCTCCGGCGCGTCCCTGGGCGGGATCGGCCCACCCGACGGGCGGTCCAACTCCGCATTCAGGTAGTAGGCCCGCCCGGAGGCCGCCTCCCAGTAGACCAGCCCGAAGCCGCCAGCCAGCGTCGACATGTGCGGCTCGACCACGTGCTGCAGCGGCATGGCGGTCAGCAGCGCGTCGATCGCGTTGCCCCCCTCGCGCAGCACCTGCACCGCGGCCTCGGTGACCATCGGGTGCGAGGTCGAAACCATCGCCCGCTCACCGACGGCCACCGCCTTCGGCCCCTGCTCCGGCGCCGGGAGATGGTCGAACGGCCATGCCGGATTGTCGCTGGGCATCCGCGTTCCCCTTCCCCTGCGGCGACGTGCCCTAGGCGCCCGAGAAGAGCCCCTCGTCGGCCATCCGAGCGACGGTGCGGTCGAACGCCTCGATGGTCTTGGCGATGTCCTCCTCCGAGTGGGCCGCGCTCAGCAAGCCGCCGCCGTGGAAGAGATCGACCCCCTCGTTGATCATGCCCTGGTGCAGCGCCAGCGAGAGCTTCGGCGCCGGGCCCCGCTTGAGCACCACCGGGTCGACACCCTCCGGCATGCGCAGGTCTCCGCTCGTCATGTTGGAGCACTCCACCCCAAGCATGACGTGGAAGACCGAGGACTCGCCATAGCAGAAGCCCGGAACCCCGCGGCGCACCAGCACCTCATTGAAGCCGGCGCGGATCTTCGCCGCCATCTCGTCGGCGTGGCGTTGCACCCGCGGGTCGGCCACCATCTGCAGACAGGTCGCCCCGGCCACGGCTGAGAGCGGGTTGGCGTTGAAGGTTCCCGGATGCCCGACCTTGCGCCACCCCGGATCGTCGCGGAACTCCAGCAGCGCCATGACGTCGTCTCGGCCGCCGACCGCTCCGCCCGGCAGACCACCAGCCACAATCTTCGCCATGGTGGTCAGATCCGGCGTGACGTTGAAGCGCTCCTGCGCCCCACCCGGCGCCCAGCGGAAACCGGTGATGACCTCGTCAAAGATCAGCAGCGTGTCGTGCTTCTTGGTGATCTCACGCAGGCGCTGGAGGAATCCTTCCGGCAGCGGGATCGTCGCGTAGGACGCACCACTCGGCTCCAGGATCACCCCCGCGATGTCCCCGGCGGCCAGGCGCTGCTCCACGAAGTCCAGATCGTTGACCGGCGCCACCACCACCGTGTCGGCCACGGCCTGCGGGACACCCGGCGGCGGCGGGCCATCGAACGGCGGCTGCTCCCCTTTGATGGCGTAGTCCTGCCAGCCATGGAAGTGGCCGGCGAACTTCATGATCTTGTCCCGCCCGGTAAAGGCTCGTGCCAGCCGCATGGCCATCAGCGTCGCCTCGGTACCGGACGAGGTGAACTTGACCCGCTCGACCGACGGCACCAGGTTGCAGACCCGCTGGCCCCACTCGATCTCCAGGTCGTGCCCGGCCCCGAAGTGCGTGCCGCGGCGCACCTGATCGGCCACCGCCTCGGCGATCTCCGGATGGCTATGCCCCAGGATCAGCGCCCCGTGGCCCATGGAATAGTCGATCAGTTCATTCCCGTCGACATCCCATTTCTTCGACCCCTGCGCCCGCTCGGCGTAGATCGGGAAGGGACGCAGGTAGCGCACATCGTGCGTGACGCCGCTGGGGAAGGCCCGCACCGCGCGCTCGTAGCGCTCCCGCGAGCCGGGGTGCCGCTCAATGTACTCCTGCTCGATCGTTTTCCTCATCTGGCTGGCCATCGCAGCCGTTCCTTCCTCAGCCTGACCTTATGTCCTTTCAGGTGCAGCCCACACCCGACCCCGGATTATCCCCATCATGACTGCCGGTGTAAACCGGCGGAGCGGGATCGCGACCAGAGCATCGGTTCTTGGCATTAACACACCGTGCTCGCGCCGGCGCGGCCAGGCAAGCCTTGACAGAATTACACCTGCGTGCAATCCTGGCAATTGCCAGGAGGAGGCTAGAGGATGGTTACGGCCGCGCTCGCTATTCCAGACGACCTGCTCGCGGCGCTCGAAGCCGGAGAGCTGACGACCGATCAACTGCGACGCCTCATCGAGCTTGAAGCGAACCGCCTGGGTATGACCTTCGACGAGGCGGTCGAGCGTGCCCGCCAGGACCGACTCCCGCGAACTCCTCAAGGCTTCGACTTGCAGTTCCACATTCTCATGTTGGATGCCTAGCGTCCGATGCCGATCCGGGGTCGGTCGCTCGCGCATGCTGTACGGATCTTCGTCGATCACCTCAACACCGTCCTCCACTCTACTGTGACTCAGACGCCGTTAAGCTTCGAGGTTGTCCCGTCTCAAAACCGCGCCAACATCCGCTTCCGCGCGCACGGCAACTCCACGACTGCGGTACTGGCCACGCGCTTCGGCCGGATGGGCCTCTATATCGGTCAAGTTTGCGAGGCGCCACGCGACGCGGATGACACGTACATCCTGCGAACGATTAGCTACCGCTACGCCCTATATAGGGACGGGATCGACGAACCGATTCTCCGTTGGGAGTACGTCCGCTTTCCTGGCGCCAATGCCCAATACTGCCGTCACCACATCCAGGGACCGATCGCGGTTCCCCTGGCCGACGCCCCGGATCGACATCCCTCGCTCAACGACTGGCACCTGCCGACTGGCTGGGTCACGATCGAGGAGGTCCTGCGCTTCTGCATCGTAGATCTTGGCGTTCGGCCCCTGAGCCCTAACTGGGATTCGATCCTTCGTGAAAGCTACGAACGCTTCAAGACCGAGTTCTCGCCACTCGGTGAGGCATAACCACTGGATAGGGCTCCGGTTGCCCTCTGCACGGGCCGACTCGACCCCGCCACCACCGTGACCACTTGTCACCGACAGCGAATCGGCCAGGCTGCTACACTTCCCACATGGAAACCTCGGTCTCCACGCGGAAGCAGCTTTATGTCGATGCCGCCGTGGACACGCCCGTCAGCGACCGGCGGCGGTTGCTGACCTATGCCCTGCCGGAGCACCTGGCCGGGCGCGTCGCACCGCGCCACCTGATCTGGGTCCCGCTGCGCAAGGAGCTGCGGCTGGCGATCGTGGTGCGGGTCCACGACGAGGCGCCCGCCTTCCCGGTGCGGCCTGTTTACGCCCCGGTCGAGCCTGCCTTCTGCCTTTCCGAGCGGCAGTGGGAATTGGTCCAGTGGATCGCGGAGACCACGCTCTGCTCACTCTTCGAAGCCGCGAGCCCGTGCCTCCCGCCCGGGGTGGGTCAGCGCAGCGTCGAGCACTTGCGGCTGCGGTCGCCGGACGGTGCAGGCGATCACCAACTCACCCGGACCCAGCAGGCACTGGTGGATCTCCTCGCGGAGCGAGGAGAGACGAGCCTGGAGGCGGCACGTAAGGCGCTCGGCCGGTCGCTGACCTCGGTCGTCGCCAAGCTCGAAGCGGCAGGAGTCATCGAGCGGACCGCGCGCGTTGTCTCCGGCGCACCGCGGACGCCCACCGCCCGCTATGTCCGGTTGATCACTCCGGACGGAGTCGACCTGCATCGCGCCCCGGCCCAGCGGCGGGCCCTGGAAGTTATCCGCCGCCGCGTGGCGCTGGCCGGGGATGAGCCGATCCCCTGGCACGATCTGGTGCGCCGGCCGGGCGTCACCGCTGCCGCGCTCCAGGCACTGGCAGAGCGCGGTGTGATCGAGATCCTGGAACTCCCGGCGCCGAGTGCTCCGCCGGCGCAGCCGCGCCCAGGGGCGGGCAGCACCTACCTGACCCCCGAGCAGGCGGCCGCCTGGCGCACGCTGCTGGCAGCGCTGCGGGCGGGCGAGCCGGAGGAGTTCCTGCTACACGGCATCACCGGGAGCGGCAAGACCGAGATCTACCTGCGGGCCGCCGCGTGGTGCGTCGGACGCGGCAAGCAGGTCATCATGCTGGTGCCGGAGATCGCGTTGGCGGCGCAGACCGTGGCGCGTTTCAACGAGCGCTTCCCCGGCCAGGTCGCGGTGCTCCACAGCACACTCCCGCCCGCCACCCGCTACCACACCTGGCGCGCCGTCGCCGAGGGCCGCATCCCAATTGTCGTCGGCCCCCGTTCAGCGCTGTTCGCCCCCCTGGAGCGGGTGGGCCTGGTGATCCTCGACGAGGAGCACGAGGGTGCCTACAAGCAGGACAATCCACCCCGCTACCACGCGCGGGAGGTGGCGCGGCGGCTGATCCGCCAGCACAACGCCGTCCTCCTGCTCGGCAGTGCCACCCCCGACGTCACGACCTACTACGCCGCGGAGACGGGCGCCATCCGGCTGCTGGAACTCCCCACCCGCGTCGGCCCGCGCGTACTCGGGAAGCGTGGCCGGCCGGAGCACCGGACCCTGGACCTCCCCGAGGTCCAGGTCGTCGATATGCGCCTGGAACTGTCCCAGGGGCACACCCACATCTTCAGCCGCCCGTTGCAGGCCGCGCTGCGCAGGGCTGTGGAGTCAGGCGAACAGGCGATCCTCTTCCTCAACCGCCGAGGGGCCGCCACGCTGATCCAGTGTCGCGCCTGCGGCCACGTCGAGCAGTGCCCCTTCTGCGATGTGCCGCTCGTCTACCACGCGGACCAGCGGCTGCTCCTCTGCCATCGCTGCAATCAGCGCCAGCCGCCGCCCAGCCGCTGCCCGGCCTGCGGCAGCAGCGCCGTCGGCTACTACGGCACCGGGACCCAACGGGTGGAGGCGGAGGTGCGGCGCCTGATCCCGGGCGCTCGTGTGCTCCGCTGGGATCAGGACGCGCTCCGCCGGGGCGTGGAGCATCGCCACCTGATGCAGCGAGTGCTGCGCCACGAGGTGGACGTCATTGTCGGCACCCAGATGGTCGCCAAGGGGCTCGACTTCCCGCTGGTATCCACCGTCGGCATCATCAACGCCGACACCCTGCTCCACCTGCCCGACATCCGCTCGGCCGAGCGCACCTTCCAGCTCCTGACACAGGTGGCCGGCCGCGCGGGGCGGCGCACGCCGGGCGCGCGGGTCATCGTTCAGTCGTACACACCCGACCATTACGCGATCGACGCCGCCAGCCGCCACGACTATGCGGCCTTCTACCGGGAGGAGATCGCCTTCCGGCGGAAGCACGGCTACCCGCCCTTCCGCCGCCTGATCCGCTTCGTCTACCGCCACCCGGACGAGGTGACCTGCCAGACCACGGCGGCCGAGGTCGCCGACCTGCTGGCCGCCACCGCCGACCGGCTCGGCGCGCGCGATGTCGACCTGCTCGGTCCCACCCCGGCCTTCACCGCCAAGGTTCGCGGCCGCTACCAGTGGCAGATCCTGCTGCGCGGCGCCGACAGCCACGCGGTCGCCAGCGCCGTCGACCTCGACCCCGGCTGGGCCATCGATGTCGACCCCCTGAGCGTGCTGTGATGCGCAGATCGCGGCGTGCGGTTCGGTCCCCGGCCTTGAGGGGCGCATTGCGGACCCCTGGCGTAGTTGGGAAGCACACGACGTTGGAGTAGCCATCCTGGCCCATGTGCTCGTGACAGGATAGGCATCCCTCCAAAGCGCCGGCGGGGGTCGGAACCCGGCTGTCGGTCTCCCTGGTCAGCAGGCGAAGAACAGGAGCGCGAGGAAGACCACGACTCCAATGACCGCCGCCCACGGGATCCAGGTTTCCATCCGGCCCACTCCTTCAACCGCCTCGATCGAGCCGGTAGGCAACCGGCCCGCGGCTAGTCCCCACCGGCGCGCTTCCGGCGCGATCGCGCTGTGGCCCTCCCTGACGCGTCGTCGTGGCTGCGGCTCTGGCGGAACTCCGCCTCCGCGGTGTCAAGATCTCGCTCAGTACCCTCTTCGATGTCGATGAACGTCGCCCGCGCATCGGTCACCGCGCGGATCAACTCGTCCAGCTTTAGTTGTGTGGCGCGGGCGTCCCGGTTCTGCGTGGCCTGAATGAGGAAGACCATGAGGAAGGTCACGATGGTCGTGCCGGTATTGATGACGAGTTGCCAGGTGTCGCTGAAACCGAACCAGGTGCCGGAGGCGGCCCAGATGATGATGACGGCACAGGCCACCAGGAACGCCAGGTACGAGCCAACCATCCTGGCGATGCGGCTTGAGAGGCGGTCGAAGGCATCTCGCATGCCCGGTACTCCCTATCTCGATGCGAGCGTGGGACAAACCGATCTGCCAGGACGCAAAGGGCGTGCCGCCTCCGACCCGAAATGAGGCGCGATCGAACGGGGAACACGGCCCTCCCCCCGACCCCTCTCCCAACTCTGGGAGACGGGAGTACGCCCCACTACGCAGCACGCAATACGCAGTACGCAATACGGATGACGCATGACGTATGACGTTTAACACATGAGAAACCCATTCCCCCTCTCCCACAAGGCGAGAGGAGGTTAGGGGGTGAGGGGTGTCCGGCCCACTACGCCACGCCGAACGCCTGCACCCACTTCTGGGCGAGGTCGAGGAGCGGGCTGGACAGGAGACCAAAGACGAGTGTGCCGATCGCCATCAGTGCCAGCCCGGTGCCGAGGAGCGGCGTCCGCTGCGTCTTCCAGTCACCGACCGGCTCGTTGAAGTACATGACCGCCACGACGCGCAGGTAGAAGAAGGCCGAGACGGCGCTCATGACCACCACCGCCACGGCCAGCCAGATCAGGCCCACCTGCACCGCGGCGAGAATCACGTAGTACTTAGCGTAGAAGCCGAGCAGCGGCGGCAGACCCATCAGCGACAGCATGAAGACCGTCATGGCGAGCGCCGCCAGCGGGCTGCGCGCCGCCAGGCCGCGGAAGTCATCGAGGGTCACCCCGAGGCCACGCGCCTGCAACCACGTCACGACGCCGAAGGCGCCGATGTTCATGAAGGCGTAGCTGAACAGGTAGAAGAGTACGCTGCTGACGCTGCGGTCGTCCGCGCTCATGCCGCTGTACGCCGCCAGCCCGACGAGGATGTAGCCGGTGTGGCCAATCGAGGAGTAGCCGAGCATACGCTTAACGTCGCGCTGGGCGATCGCCACCACGTTGCCGTAGACCATGGTGGCCAGCGCCAGGATCGCGATCAGGGTGAGCCAGGAGTCGCTGAGCGGCCCCAGCGCCTGCACCAGCACCCGCGCCATGGCGGCGAAGCCCGCCACCTTCGGCACGACCGACATGTAGCCGCTGACCGGCGTCGGCGCGCCCTGATAGGCGTCCGGCGTCCACATGTGGAAGGGGACCGCGGCGATCTTGAACCCGAGGCCGATCGCCAGCAGCAGCAGCGCCAGCAGCAGCGACGCCTCGATGCCGCCCTCGCCGGTGATGACCGGCCGCAGCCGGGCCGCGATCTCGTCCAGCGCCGTGGTGCCGGTGGCGCCGTAGGTCCAGGCCATGCCGTAGATCAGGATCGCCGTGGCGAAGGCGCCGAGCAGGAAGTACTTCAGGGCGCCCTCAAGCGAGGTGGTGCGCCGCCGGGCGAACCCGGTCAGCGCGTAGACGGCGAGCGACCCCATCTCGATGCCGAGGAAGATCATGAGCAGGTCGCCGGCTGCGCCGACCAGCATCGTGCCCAGGATCGAGAAGAGGAGCAGTGCCAGGTACTCCGGCAGCGGCAGGCCGCCCGGCTCCTCTGCCCCCTCCACGTAGGACGATGAGATCATGACCGAGAGAATACCGGCGAGGCCGACGACGATGTTGATGAAGAGGCTGAAGTAGTCGGCCTTGAACATGCCGTTGAAGGTGGACTGCCCGGCGTCCCAGTCGATCGTAAGGTTCGACAGGAGCGAGAGCGCGAGGCCGGCCAGCGCCACCCAGGTCAACGCGCTATGCTGCCGGCGCGGCAGGATGAGGTCCCCGGCGAGCACGACCACGATCGTGCCCAGCAGGATCAGCTCGGGGACGATCAGACCCCACTCCGGCCGTACGAGTTCGACGACTGGCACCCTCGTGTCTCCTTCGCAAGGCGGGCGGCGGGGAAGCCCCGCCGCAC
>Ga0207873_1001183_pt1 | contig 26178 bp, 22 predicted proteins | sample BGWIniCompost_FD_187373 | JGI IMG/M metagenome (GOLD analysis project Ga0207873, IMG submission 187373) | Cellulose adapted compost microbial communities from Newby Island Compost Facility, Milpitas, CA, USA - BGW Initial Compost (SPAdes)... ...
GCGCGACCGCGTGAGCCTCAACATGATTTTGAAGACGCGCATCCATACCAGGATGCTGTCGCTCAGGACTCTGTTGAATTAGCTGCTGCGCCGGTCCATTATGCCCACTAACCAATGCGGTAGGCGCAGCTCCGCCACCAGGATCGATTATTCCTGTGGTTTTTCTGCCGTTCAATCCGTAGGGCGGTACCAGGTCGGCGATATTCGCAATTCGCATCGTAAGGGTTGGCACCTGGGAGGATGGTGGCCGGTGGCGTTGGTCGAACCACCTCTCCGGGATGGAGCTAGATCCGGGTGCTCCGCAATAAAAGGTCCTCATACTCAGCGTGAGATATGATGTTGCTTTGCTGGAGAATCAAGGCCCATGTGCCCACGATGTAAACCACGCTGCCTGGAGCGGCGAATTGGATGATATCGATCATCGCGCCCGCTTCGCCGCAGTTGTCGACCAGGTCAACGTTCTGGTTTTGGTAGATGACGCTGCAGGCCAGCGCCTCGGACGGCGTGATAAACGTCAGCAGAAGAGCACCGACGAGGATGACGAGGTATTTGGCGAATCGTTTCACGCCGTCCTCCCTGCCAGGCGTACCGCGCTCGTTTCAGAAGAAGAGAGGATCGCGTCGGAGAGCTGCAATTTCCGCTGCCACACGTGCTTGCGGAGTTCGTGTTCGTGTGTGATCCAGTCGTGGTGCCCGCCCCACGTGCGATGCCACCAATGGGTGGCTAGGTCCAGTTGGGCGGCGTGCAGTCGTTTAACGGCGCGGTACGCGGCGAAGCCGTACCGACGCACGGTCATGATCCTGAAGCGGAAGCGGCGTCCAGGGCTGAGGAGAAGAGAGGCCTCTGACTCGGTGATGGCGCTGAAGTTGGTCTGTACCTCTGCTCGGAGGGCACCCGCTAGACCGACGGCCTGCTCTCGTACGGCACGCCGTAGCAGCAGGGCGTATATCAATATGAAAGGACCTTGGAGAATCAAAAGCGTCATAGGTTGCATCGGGAGGACGTCCACTATGGACCCTGGTGTGACCCAGGAAAATTCAAGCTGGCCGAACCAGCGCAGGAGGACGTTGTTGGCGAAGTGTCCTCCGGCCGCTGCGACGAACCCGCATCCGATGGCGCTCCAGGCGGCTCTCCCTGGGCCCAGGCGCCGTGCCATGCCGAAGGCGGCTCCGACGAGGGCGCTGAACGCGGTGTGCGCCCCCATAAGCCCGACTATTTGGCGGATCCAGAAGCGGATCCAGAACTGGAAGTCGGCGCTGCCGCCGCTGAAGCCAGCGATGTACTCGACGCTTTCGGTGAGGTTGAATCCCAGACCGGCGGCACCGAGGACCACACCGGTTACGACATCATCGAACCGATGCCGGAGCAACAGGTACGCCAAGGCCACCCCGGCTCCCTTGCCTACCTCCTCAAAGATGCCGGCGCTTAGGGGTTGGACTGTGCCCAGGCCGCATATATGCACCGCAGCACTGCGGTGATCCCCCAGCTGCCAAAGACGCCCCAGAACACCGCCTTGGGTGCGGTAGGTAAAAGATCGTCAAGGAAGCCGATCAGTGGTTCGGAGCCGAACGGGCGGGGCGTAGGGCGTCGACCAATAGCAGGAGGCCGTATGCGGCGCTCATCAAGCAGGCGATGGTGAGGACGTGCCGCGCTCGACGCTCGTGTGGGCCCGGCTGCGGCAGGCGATACGGCGTCGGATAAGGCATCGGAGAGTGAGCAGCCCACAGGGGGTACTGGGGGTCACGCTGTTCCCCTCTCCGGGATGGCGAAGGTGGGCAGGGGGAAATCGGGAGGCAGTCCCGGGAAGTCTGTCGGTCGGAGAGGAGACCAGCTGCGTCGGTGGAGGTGATCCGGTTCCGGCAGCAGGCTGGGCCGGACGGATTCGGGGAGTCGGGTTCACGTACTCTCCGTCGCTTCGCTGTCGATCATGAAGGGATTAGGCGGGTGCGATTTTTGGCTGCCCACCGAAAGAGAGCACAGCAAACCAGGCCTTGCCCCTGGGCGAAGTTCCACCCGTCTCTCGACCGTGATTTACCGAAGCGTGATGCGGTGATTTCCGATATCCACCGGCAGCGCCGAAGGGGCGGTGTTGTGGCTGGTCAGCCAGCCGCTACGGGTTCGGTGTCCCGTAACGGCCATTCCTAAAAATGACTCAAAGACTTGAGAGCCGCTCTGATCAAATCAGCCTAGGAGACCGTCTAGACGCGGCGCTGTCAGGGCCGTATGTGCGATGAGACACATCGATCACGCAAACGACAATCGTCTCCTCCCCTTCAGACGGGATAGAGATGACGACATGCAATTCACCGGTTTCAGATCACCACCTGACCTGTCTCAGTCGTCCCGACCCTGATGTCGCTTGGGCAGCGGGTGATCGCAGTATTCGGGACATTCGCACCGCTCATCCCTGCCGTTAAGAAGACATGGGTACGGTGGGCGAATAGCTGATCTTGTCGTTGTGGGCGCTGGTGGCGCCGTCTGAGCTGTGAGGATGGCCATGGAGTACGTGCGTTTAGGCACCAGCGGATTGAAGGTGTCGCGGATCTGCCTGGGGATGATGAGTTACGGAGATCCGGAGCAGCGGCCCTGGGCGTTGCCGGAGGAGGCGGCGGAGCCGATCGTGCGCCGGGCGGTTGAGCTGGGGGTGACGTTCTTCGACACCGCTAACATGTACTCGGCGGGAGCCAGTGAGCAGATCACCGGTCGCTTGCTCCGCAAGCTCTTCCCACGTCGGGAGGACTATGTGCTGGCGACCAAGGTGTATTTCCCGGTGGGGTCGGGGCCCAACGATCGGGGTCTGTCACGTAAGCACATCCTGGACGCGATCGACGCCTCCCTGCGGCGGCTGGGAACCGATTACGTCGACCTGTACCAGATCCACCGCTGGGACTATGAGACGCCCATCGAAGAGACCATGGAGGCGCTGCACGATGTAGTGCGGGCCGGCAAGGCTCGGTACATCGGCGCGTCGAGCATGTTCGCCTGGCAGTTCGCGAAGGCCCAGCATGTGGCGGAGCTTCATGGGTGGACCCGGTTCGTGTCCATGCAGAACCACTACAACCTCATCTACCGGGAGGAAGAGCGGGAGATGATCCCGCTGTGCTTGGACCAGGGGGTGGGGTTGCTCCCGTGGAGCCCGCTGGCTCGGGGTGTGCTGGCGGCAGGGCGGGATCGTCAGACAGCGCGGGCCGCTTCTGATCAGCTCGCGAAGGATCTGTACGACCAGTCCGATGAGGAGGTGTTGGAGGCGCTCACGCAGGTGGCCTCCAAGCGGGAGTTGCCGCGGGCACAGGTGGCGCTGGCGTGGCTGCTGCACAAGCCGGGGGTGGTGGCGCCGATCGTGGGTGCGACGAAGCTGCAGCACATCGAGGACGCGGTGGCGGCCTGTGAGGTGACCCTGTCGGAGGAGGAGATCGCGGCGTTGGAGGCGCCGTATCGGCCGCATCCGATCCGGGGGCACTCCTGAGCGAGCGTTCGGTTTCGGTTGCCGGCGCTGAATTTAGTCGCTGAGTTCAGGCGCCGGTGGTGAGCCAGTCCAGGGCTGCGGGAACGGCGTCGAGGACGGAGATGTGCCCGTCGTGGGGCCGCTCCCACAGTTGGGCTCCGGGGAGCTGTTCCCGCAGCCACTGGGCGTGTGTCGGCGGCACCACCCGGTCCTGTCCGCCTTGGATGAGCAGGACGGGCGCGGTGACCGCCGCCAGGTCGAAACCCCATGGGGTGACGTAGGCGACGTCGTCGTCGATCAGGCCATCGGGGCCGGCGGCCATGGCGTGTTGGGCGTCATCCCCCAGACTGGCCCAGGTTCCCGACAACGCGGCCCAGTCAGCGGCGGTGAAGCTGTCGGGATCGAATTCTTCGGTGGCCGCGTAGCGTGCCCGGGCAGCGCGTCCGTTGAGTGCCGCCCGTAGCCCGGCTGAGGAGACCATGCCGGCGAACCATTCCTTCTCCTCCCCGGTGTAGGGGGCTATGCCGGCCAGGCAGACCACACCCGTCACCCGGTCAGGCAGAAGTGCGGCGCAGGCAAGAGCGTGGGGTCCGCCCCCAGAGGCGCCCATCGTCGCGAACCGGTCGATGCCGAGGGCGTCGATGATCTGCGCAACGTCGGTCGCCGCCGACGCCACAGTGCGTCCAGGGTGGAGGGTTGAGCCGCCGTATCCGGGTCGCCCGTAGGACACGAGGCGGATTCCACGCGCGGCGGTCATGGACAGCAACGGCGGGAGCAACACACCGGTTTGCGGGGAGCCGTGGTGCCAGATCAGCACCGGCCCGTCTAAGGATCCCTCGCCGCTGTCGTGGACCTGCAGGGTGCGGCCGTCCGCGAGACGGACCTTCTGCTGTCGGGGCGTTGGCATACCCGCAACGGTAGTGCGGGACACCGCCCAGGAAGGCGGTTTGAGAGGACGTTCCCCCTGCCCGAACCCAAGTACCTATTGATAATCGATAGGTTTCTATCGAGAGTCAATGCATGGTTATCGATCGTCGAGTGGTAGCCCTGCTGCGGGTCTTCTTAGTGCTGCTGTTCGGGCTCCTGGTGCTGCTTCAGACCTTCTCGCTGCCGGGGCAGTTCGCGTACATGGCCCAGGAATCCCCGGACTTCGCCTACCTGAGGTGGCCGATGACCGCCATCTCGGGGTTTTTGCTGCTGTGTGTCCAGGTGGTGATCGTGTGTGCCTGGAAGCTATTGACGCTGGTGAAGAACGACCGCATCTTCAGTGAGGCTTCCTTTGTGTGGGTGAATACGATCCTGGGGGCCATCACCGCCGCCTGGGTGGTACTGCTGGGAGTATTCCTCTACGTCGGTTTCCACGCGACGGATCCTGGAGTACCGATCCTGCTGTTCCTGCTGCTGGTAGGCGTCGCTGTGGTGGGGCTGCTGATGGTGGTGATGCGGGCGTTGTTGCGGCAGGCCGCAGGGTTACGCGCCGACATGGAAGCGGTGATCTGATGCCCATCGTCGTTCGCCTCGATGTCGAGTTGGCGAAGCGCAAGATGAGCGTGAGTGAGTTCGCTGAGCGGGTTGGGATCACCCCCGCGAATGTGGCGGTCCTGAAAAACGGCCGCGCCAAGGCCATTCGTTTCAGCACTCTGGATGCCATGTGCCGGGTGCTTGGTTGTCAACCCGGTGACCTGTTGGAGTGGGTCGATGAGTGAAGTGTCACGTCCCGGAGTGAGGTACCTCTACGTCGTCGCTGCTCTTCTCGTCATCGCGTTTGGGGTCAGTGGCGTCAGCTACGGAGAGGTCAACGATTCACCGGGTCTGCACGTGTTGGGCGTCCTGTTCGCCGTCGGTGCGGTCGCGGTCAGAACGCAGCGTCGCCGCAGCGGCTAACACACCACCACCCTGACGACATATTCGGTACGCGCGACACAGGCCACCGGCGTCCGCCGGTGGCCTGTGGAGTCTCAAAGCCCGTGACGGCAAAGCACCGCCTGTTCAGCGGCTGCTCCGGCCTGGGGTCACTTCTTGACGATCCATGCCTCCTGCAGCAGGGTCGCCAGTCCAGTGCACTCGGTCTTATCGCCGTTCTCCTGAGCGGAGATGATGTCGGTGAGCACAGACACGTCAAGGCTGCAGACGGCAGCGGCGACCGCGGCGTCGATGTCCTGAAGCAGCACGATCTCGTTGCCGTTGAGTACGTCGTGGATGGTGATGTCGACCAGCGTGTTGTGGGTTGAGGCCGCAGCCGGGCTGGCCATCGCCGCGCCACCGATGCTTGCTGCAGCGACGAGGCTGAGGGCCGCGACTGCCTTGGCTAAACGACGCATGCTTCCTCCACTGTAGGTAGCGAGGTGAATAGTTCCGCTGTGTACACAAGCGCCCCGTTATGATGCGTCGCTGCCGGTCCGGATTAATAGGGGATTTCTTATCTTGACGAATTCACAGATTTAGGTTGCGAAATCCGGAATCTAAGGATAGATAGCCGGTTATGCAATTATCACATCACAATCGTGAATTTCTCATAGAGAAATCATGACATCTCTCATTTTCTTTTTCTTCTCAACACATCAGGTGGCGCTCACGAATGACGTTTGTCCTGGTCAAGGAGCTGAGCAGCCTCGAGAACCGTGAGAAGGCCGCGGCTCCAGAAGGGACGCGAGCCGCGGGACGACGCGTGACCGCCGCATGGGGCGGCTCAGGCGCATGCCAAAGCCACGGGTACATTCGGCGGCTGGTGCGGGTCAGGCTGGGCGCGCCTTGGAGAGGGCGTCCGAGTCGGCGGCGCGTAACGCGGCCACGACCGGCCCCAGGACCGGGTCGGCGGCGGCCCGCTCCAAGGCGAGGGTGAGGGTTTGACGGTAGGTGGGTTCGGCGGCGGCGAGCCGGTCCCGCCCCGCGTCGGTGATCACCGAGTAGACGCCGCGACGGTCGGCGGGACACAGATCACGTCGGGCCAATCCCTCGCTTTCCAGGCGGGCGGCCAGGCGGCTGACGGAACTTTGATTGAGGCCGATCGCGTCGGCCAGTTCCTGCATACGCAGTTCGCCCTGCTCGCTGGCGGCGAGCCGTCGCAGCGCCCGGTACTCCGACAGGCCCAGTCCATGGCGCCGGTGCAGCGCTTTGGCCAGCTCCTGCTCCACCTGTCCGTGCAGGGCGACGACTCGGTCCCACACGGCCTCGTCGGTCACGCCACCTCCCGCCAATGAAAGCCTCACGCAATTTTACATGCGGTTACAAAATCTGCTTGCGCATGCATTGCGGCGGTGGGCGTGGCGGTGTCCGTGACCTCGACCACGGAGTCAGGGTCGGTGGAGCCGGTGGCGTTCAGGCGTACCACCCGATCAACCTGGCCGGGCCGCAGGGGCCGGTGGGTGATCAGCAGTACCGACCGTCCCGTCGTGGCCGACAGCAGATCATCCAGCAACGCCGTGGCCGTGGCCTCATCAAGGTGTTCGGTGGGCTCATCCAGGATGACGAACGGGAAGTCAGCCAGCAGCACCCGCGCCAGCCCGATCCGTTGCCGCTGGCCTCCTGACAGTCGCGCCCCATGCTCCCCGACGTGGGTGTCCAGGCCGTGGGGCAGGCTGCGTACCCAGTCCCCGAGTCGTGCCCGGTCCAACACCTCCCAGATCTGCTCGTCGGTGGCGCCGGGTCGCGCGAGCCTGATGTTTTCGGCGATGGTGGTGTCAAACAGGTAGGTGTCCTGCGCGCACAGCCCGATCAGGCGTCGAACCGCCTCCGGGTCCAGACGGGCCAGATCCACCTCGGGCCCGTCCTGGGGGACCAGCGTCACCGAACCGCCGGTGGGGGTCAGGAAGCGCAGCAGCACCGCGGCCAGAGTGCTCTTCCCTGCCCCTGAGGGCCCCATCAGCGCCACCCGGGCCCCCGGTGGCACCTCCAGATCGACACCGGTCAACACCTCCCGGCCGGGGTCACCAACCTCGCGGGCGGGCTCGGTGGGGCCCAGTGCTTCGTCGGTGTCCCACTGCCAGGCCACAGGGGCGGGCCAGCGGGCCCGCAGTCCGCGTACCCGCACGCCAAATGGCCAGGCCGGGACAGGGGCGGTGGCACCGGTGGGCGCCGCGTCTTGGGATGGGGTGTCCGACGTGTCGGCGTCCGGGGCCTGCCACAGGGCGGTGACTCGCTCAGCGGCCGACTGGATCCGTGGTAGATGGCTGGCGGCGGCGGGGAGTCCCGCGAAGATCTCATGCGCGGCCAGTGGGGTCAGGGCGATCACCGTCAACGCCACCGTGTCCAGGCCGGCGTGGATTCCCAGAACTAACGCACCCCACACCGCCGCCCCGGCGGCGAGGGCCGCCAGCCCGGAGCCCAGCCCGAGCCCGAACGCGCCACGCCGCTCGGCGGCGGTCACCGCACGGTCCGCGGCCGTCACCTGCTCCAGCTGCGCCTGGGTCGCGCCGTAGGCGAGCAGCTCAGCGCTGCCCCGCAGCGTGTCCAGGATGCTCGTCGTCAACTGCCCCCGTAGGGGAGCCAGACGCTGCGAGGCGCGCCGGGAGGTCCGGATGGCCAGCCAGGGTGCGACGAGGGCCACCACCAGCAGCGACACGGCCAGAACCAGGGCCGCCGACGGCAGGATGGTCCAGATCAGCACCACGGTGCCTGTCCCGATCACTGCGGCGGTCACATACGGCAACCCCAGCCTGGGCCACAGGTCGATCAGGGCGTCCACATCCGACACCACCCGGGCCGCCAGGTCTCCCGACCGCAGCCCGGTCGGCGTCGCACGGCACAGCCGCTTGTAGGTACGCTCCCGCAGCCGGGCCAGCATCCGCAACGCGGCGTCGTGGGAGGCCAGGCGTTCCAGGTACCGCAGGACACCCCGGCCGATGCCGAAGGCCCGTACGGCCACGATCGCGACCATCAGGTACAGCACCGGTGGCTGCTGGGCGGCGCGGGCGATCAACCACGCCGAGGTGGCGCCTAACCCAACGGCGGTCGCCGCCGCCCCGACCCCGGTGACGGTGGCCAGCCCTAACCGTGCCACCGCGGTGCGGGGCGGCACAGTTACGGCGCGCGGGAGAAGCCTCACAGGTGGATCACCTCATCGGCGATGTGTAGGACGGCGGGTCGGTGCGCGACCACCAGGACCATGTGCCCGGCTTCAGCGGAGGCCCGCAGTCGGGACAGCACCCACGCCTCAGCCAACGGGTCCAGTCCGGCGGTGGGTTCGTCCAACAGCAGGATCGGGGCTTGCCGCAGGAACGCGCGGGCCACCGCGACCCGGCGTCGTTCCCCCGCCGACAGGCCACCGCCGCGTTCCCCGATCTGACGCGACAGGTCGGTCTCCCCCAACGCGGCGTCGCGGGCAGCGGCCAGGACCTGAAGCCAGGACGCGTCCGGGCTGCCCAGAGAGATCGCCTCCGCGACCGTGCCGGGGATCAGGACCGGGTCTTGAGGCACCCACCCCACCATTCGACGCCAGGCGTCGGGGTCAAGATCGGTCAGTTCGAATCGTCCCCGGGTGGTCTCGACGATGACCTGCCCGGTGTAGGGGGTAAAGCCCAGCAGCACCGACAGCAGGGTGCTTTTACCGCGGCCGCTGGGGCCGGCCACCGCGACGATCCGGCCGGGGCGCAGGGTGAGGGACACGCCGTCGGGGGCGGCCCCCTCCCGATCGGGATGGGTCACCCGCAGATCACGGACCTGAACGGCCATCACAGTGCCGAAATCACTGATCCCCATCCCCGCGGCGGTGCCCGCTCCGTTCGGGGTGTGGTCGGTGTCGCTGTCAGGCTCCGTGCGCAGAGCGGTGTGGTGTGTGCCGGGACGCGGCGGGGTTTCCAGCACGGTGAAGACCTCCTCAGCAGCGGCGAGCCCATCGGCGCTCGCGTGGAAATGGGTGCCCACGGCACGCAGCGGCAGGTAGGCCTCCGGCGCCAGGATGAGCACCACCAGGGCGGTCCGTAGGTCCAGCGAGCCATCGACGAGGCGCAGCCCGATACCGACCGCGACCAGGGCCACCGACAACGTGGCCAACAGCTCCAGGACCAGGGAGGACAAGAACGCGATCCGCAGCGTCCGCATGGTCGCCACCCGGTATTCGGTGGTCACGGCGCGGATCGAGGCGGCCTGGGCCCGGGCACGCCCGAACACCTTGAGCGTGGGCAGGCCCGCCACCACATCCAAAAAGTGGTGGGACAGCTGCGCCAACGCCCGCCAACGGCGTCGGGTGTGCACCCGGGTGACCAGGCCGACCAGGATCATGAAGATCGGGATCAGCGGCAGGGTCACAGCGATGGTGACGGCCGCGATCCAGTCGTGTAGCAGGATCCATCCCCCCACCACCGTCGGCGCGATCACCGCCAGCACCAGCTGCGGCAGATAGCGGGCGAAGTACCCGTCGAGGGCGTCGATACCTCGGGTAGCTAAGGTCGCCAGTTCCGCGCTGCGGGCCCCCGACAGCCACCGCGGCCCCAGGCGGGTGGCGTGCTCAACCAGCCGACGCCGCAGCGTGGACTTCACGGCGGCGGCCGCGGCGTGGCCCGCCACCTCCGTTCCCCACGCGACCACGGCCCGCAGACCGATCACCACGGCCAAGGCGGCCAAGGTACGCCCGATCGCGCCGTCGACGCCCACCCCGGTGATCGCGTCGGCGATCAGCTGCGCCTGCGCCACTACCAGTAAGGCGGCGAGTGTCCCCAGCACGACCAGGGCGGCCAGGCCGACCAGGCTGACGCGGGCGTACCGCAGCAGCCGGGGATCTAAAGGCCGGACAGAGGTCGAGGTGTCCGGACCGGCCTTGGTGGTCTTGGTGGGCTTCGGCGCGGTGACCGGTGCGGTCGTCGTAGCGGTGGTCATGGTGGCGCTCACCGGATGCTCGAAACCTTCGGGGCGTCAGGGGCGGGGATGTCCGCTACGCTCAGGCGCCGCCGGAACACCCAGTAGGTCCAGCCTTGGTACAGCAGGACCAGCGGCGCGAACGCCACCGCGGCCCAGGTCATGATCCGCAGCGTGTACGCCGAGGCGGCGGCGTTGTCGACGGTCAGGCTGTAGGCGCTGTCGATGGTGGAGGGCAGCACCTGCGGGTACAGGCCGGCGAACAGGGTGACAACGGTCAACACGATCGTCGCCGCCGTGCCGATGAAGGCCCATCCTTCCCGCTTGAGCAGGTTGCTGGCCAGCGACCCTCCCAGCGCCACGATCGCCGCCGCGGCCAGCACCACGGTGGCCACCCCACTGTCACGGGCCACGGTGCTGATCAGGAAGGCGACCACCAGCGGCATGGTGATCAGCCCGAGGGTCCAGGCCAGCCGGTTGGCGCGATACCGGATGGCGCCGTTGGTCTTCAAGGCCACGAAGACCGCGCCGTGCGTCAGGCACAGGGTGAGGGTGGCTGCGCCGCCGAGTAGGGCGTACGGCCCGAACAGGTCAGCGAGGCCGCCGGTGTACTCGAAGTCGGCGTCCAGCGGCAACCCGGCGGCCAGGTTGGCCAGCACCACACCCCACAGGAAAGCCGGGATCAGGCTGCCGGCGACGATGACGTGGTCCCAGCGGGCCTTCCAGCGGGGATCATCGCGCTTACCGCGGTACTCGAAGGCCACGCCGCGTCCGATGAGCGCCACCAGGATGATCAGCATCGGTAGGTAGAAGGCGCTCAGCAGCGTGGCGTACCACTCGGGGAAGGCCGCGAAGGTGCCGCCGATCGCGACCAGGACCCACACCTCGTTGCCGTCCCACACTGGCCCGATGGTGTTGATCATGACGCGGCGTTCGGTGTCCCCATGGGCCAGCACCGGCAACAGGCCGCCGACCCCGAAGTCGAAGCCCTCTAGGACGAAGTAGCCGATCCAGAGGAACGCGATGAGGACGAACCATATGGTCGTAAGTTCCATGGTGGACTCCTCGTGGGCGATCGGGGGTTCCCGGTCGCGGACCGCCCGATGCTGGTGGGCGAGGACGGTGGATGGGACGGAGCAGATCAATAGGGCTCAGTAGGCGAAGGCGAGTGGACGCTGGTTCTCTCCCGGTTCTGCGTCGTCGGTGGTGTCGGCGTCGGACGGGGGCGGGGTGGTGGGCAGCCCGGCCCGCGCGTACATCAGCAGCAGCCGGACCTCGATGACGGCCAGGACGCCGTACAGCACGGTGAAGATGGCCAGGGATGTGGCGACTTCACCGACCGTGGTCCCCGGCGAGATCGCCGCTGCGGTGGGCAGAAGCCCGAACACCGCCCACGGCTGACGCCCCATCTCGGTGAAGATCCAGCCGAAGGAGTTGGCGGCCAACGGCAGCAGCGGCAACAGCAGCCCGACCCGCATCAACCACCGCGAGTGGGGAATGCCGCCGCGTCGGGTCGTCCACAGCGCCCATCCGGCGATGAGCACCGCGAGCATGCCCAACCCGATCATGAGTCGGAAGCTCCAGAAGGTGACCGGGACGACGGGCATGTACTCCCCTGGGCCGTAGCGTTCGACGTATTCGGCTTGGATGTCGTTGATGCCGGCGACCGCGCCGTCGACGTCCCCGGTGGCCAGGTAGGACAGCACGTAGGGCACCTGGATCCGCAGCAGCGACTCCCCGTCGAGGTCCCGGAAATCAACCACCGTGAACGGCGCCGGCGCCTGGGTGTCGTCCAGGCCCTCGGCCGCGGCGAGCTTCATCGGCTGCACCTCGGCGATCACCTTGGCCAGCTGATCACCCGACAGCGCCAGCACGGCCCCGGCGACCAGGCACACCGCGGCGCCGACTCGCAGCGCCGACCGGAACGCGGCGGTGTCGTCAGCGTTGAGCGTGGGCGCCGTCACCTCGCGCGTGTCGGTGTCCGCCGTGGTGGTCTCCGCGCCACCGGAGTCTTTGGGGCGGCGGACCAGGTGCCACAGGGCGATAGCGACCACGAGCGCGCCCGCGGTCAGGAAGCTGGCCGCGATGGTGTGGGGGAAGGTCCACAACGCGACCTCGTTGGTCAGCACCGCCCAAAAGTCAGTCAGCTGGGCGCGTCCGGTCTCCGGGTCGAGGGTGAATCCCACCGGCCACTGCATCCAGGAGTTGGCGGCCAGGATGAAGTACGCCGACAGCAGAGTTCCGCATGCGGCGGCCCAGATGGTGGCCAGGTGTACCCGCTTCGGGAGCCGGTCCCATCCGAAGATCCACAGCCCGAGGAAGGTCGACTCCAGGAAGAACGCCAGCAGTCCTTCCAGCGCCAGCGGTGCTCCGAACACGTCACCGACGAATCGGGAGTAGTCGCTCCAGTTCATCCCGAACTGGAACTCCTGCACGATGCCGGTGACCACACCCATCGCGAAGTTGATCAGGAAGAGCTTGCCGTAGAACTTCGTCAGCCGCAGCCAGCGTTCGTTTCCGGTTCGCACCCACGCGGTTTGGAACCCGGCGACGATGAACGCCAGCCCGATCGTCAGGGGCACGAACAGGAAGTGGTAGACGGTCGTGATGCCGAACTGCCAGCGGGCGAGATCCAATGCGTCCACGGGCGTACACCCCTTCTTCTACATGACGTAGAAATTCTACAGTCCGTAGAAGAAGGGGGAGGGAGGGTCGGCTGTGGTGTGCGCCTCCACGGCTAGGCGATCACGATCACATCGCGGCAGCGACGGCGAGCACCGTGGCCCTTCTCGGGCCCACAAGTCAGGGATGTCCGCTTCCGTCGCCGTGGACCGCCCATGGCGGGCGGCTCGTGAGCGTCGCCGGCACGGATCGCACCACCGCCGTGTACCGACTCCGCAGGTCCGGGGTACGCCGTTGGCGCTCGTAGTCGGCGGCACGCCCGCGACGCCCCGCAGGTGGCCCCACCACCCCTCGAGGCCATCGAGTGCGTCCCAAGAACGCGTGCCTGCGGCAGGCGCCTCTCACCTATATATAGATCAGTTCAGGCCGGCATACCGCGGGCCGCGATGGCCGTTCCACCGCGCGCCCTCGACCGTATGTGCCGCCGTCTGGGATGACGGTGTTGTTCTACTGCTTCGGGTCGCGGCGGGTGTGGCGCAGATAAGCCAGCACCGCCTCCCGGGTGGTCCGCACCCCCAGCGCGGCGCGCGCCTGAGCGATCCGACGGTTGGCGGTCCGCAGCGACAAAAACTCCGCCTCCGCCGCCGCCACGATGCTCTCCCCCGCCGCCAGCCGGTCCAGCAACGCGCGCTGCTCATCGGTCAGTGGAAGATCATCACTGGGCGCGGTGACGTCTTCGCCGGGATCCCGACTGACCGGCCCGATCCGGGCCAAATCCGCAAGCAACGCGCGTCCGGTATCCGAGTCGACGTCGCAGATGGCCACCACGCCCGCGCCACGCGCCGCCGCCAGCACCGCCAAGGCCGCGGTGTCCATGTCGGGCACCCGCCCATACAGCAGTAGGCGTTGTTCGGTGACGTCCCAGGTGGATTCCGGCAACGCGAACCCTTCCCGGGTCCGCCAGCCGTCTCGAGTCAGGCGCCGCAGGACAGTCGCCGCCTCCCCCGCGGTCGCCAACAGGTAACGGGGTGCTTGGCTCATTCGAGCACCTCCAGGGCCAAAGCCGCCGCCTCGGTTCGGGTACGGGCCCCCATTTTGCGCATTCCGGAGCGGATATGGGTCTCCACCGTCTCTCGGGAGATCCCCAGCAGCCCCGCAATCCGCCGCGTCGGCTCGCCACGGGCCACCAGCCTCAAAACGTCGCGTTCCCGGCCGGTGAGTTCGGTGCCGGCCCTCGGCCCCCGGGTTTCCCGGCGGACCGCGTGCCGGCGCAGCGCCCGCCGGATACGCCCGAGCAGCACCACCAGGCCAGCCTGTTCCGCTAACTGTTCGGCGGCCAGCAACGCCGGAACCGCCTCAGGGTCATCGTTGGTATGCAGGCCCCGCGCCAGCAGGCACCGGACTTCTTCCCGCCAGGCCACGTCGTGCCAGGCCCGCGCCGCGTGATCGAATTCGACCGCCCGGGACGGGTCGGCGCGGACTGCCTGCCAGGCGGCCAACGTGGCGCGGACCGGTGGGAGGGGGTGGTGGGGGGCCTCATCGGCGCTGGGTGCGCCGCCGTCATGGGCGGCCCACCACTGGGTGATGCGTCGCAGACCCGCAATCAGGTCCTCCCGTTTGTGCAGCTCAGGGCTGTCCTCGCCGGATGTGACGGCCCGCTCTGGTTGCCCATCCAGCCACGCCGCCTCCCGCGCGACCCAGTCCAACAACCTGGCCAGGGAGACAGGGAAGGCTTGCCGGTCAGCCAGACGCTCCCGCGCGGAGGCGAGCAGGCCTCCGTCGGCTTCAGCCAGGCTCGCCGCCGCCGTGGCGTAGCCTCGTGCGACCGTCGGCAGGGTGCGATCCACCAGGTCAACGGCGCGGCGGACCACCGTGTCCAGGTTCTGGCTGCGCAGCGCCGCGCACCACAACTCAACCGCTAAAAACCGGGTCTGCCAGCTGTAGGCCAGGTCCGCCGCGCAGGCATCGGCGCCCCGGCGTGCCCATTCGGCGGCCTCCTCCAAACGGCCGTCGCTGGCGAGGGTCTCCACCAGCAGCCAGGCGCTCCAGCGGGCCGCCAGGACATCACCACCGGTCCCGGCGGCGGCCGCTGCCGTGGCCAGGCCCGCTTCCCACCCGGGGGCCCGACGGGCGGCGTCCACCGCGGCCAAGGCCGCCCGCAGCGCCGGCACCGCCGGCGGACGGCCATGTCGGGCTGTAATCTCCTCAGCCAACACCGGCCCCCGGTCCAGATCGGTGAGCGTCGCCAGCAGCCGCACCCGGTCCCGCGCAGCCACCAGATCAGCCGGTGCCGCGTCCGGCACCGTCACCACCGCGCGTTCCGCCTCCTGCGGCCGCCCGGCCTGTAGCAGCGCTTCACCACGCAGCACCGCGCTGTGTGGATCTGTCTCATCGCCGAGGACACGCAGACACGAACGCGGCCGCCCCACCGCCAAGGCGGCCTCCGCGGCCGCGTACCGGATCTCAGCGTGGGGGGTGACCCCGGGTAGGTTGCACGCCAACAGCAGCAGATCAGCGCGTTCCCCGACGCTGGTGGCGCGCTCAGCGGCGGCCACCGCACGGGTGTACGCCTCCTCCACATCCCCCGCCGAGGCCAGATGACGGGCGGCCTCGGCGTCAGGGACCAGCTCAGCCAGCCGGCGATGCAGGGCCGCCCGCTCGTCGGCGTCCAGCAGGCCAGCGGCGACCTCAGCGACGTACGGCGAGGTCGGGCTGACCTCCTCACCGGTGAGCGTCACCAGGCCGGCACCCAGCAACTCATCCACCCCGGCGCCGAGGATCCGGCGGGTAGCGGGACGGCCAAGCAGCCCCAACGCCGCCATGGCCGTGCGGGCCGGACGGGTCAGGTCAGCTAACGCCTCCGCCACCGCGTATACCACCGGTGGGGTGTTCGGGTTCCCTGTCGCCCGTTCGGTTGTTCCGCCGCGGCGGGAGGAGGCGTGGCGGGCGAGCGCCTCCACCGCCAACGGCAAACCACCGGAGCGACGCACCACGTCCGCGATCGCCGCCGGCCCTAACTGCGGCGCTACCCGACGGGCCAGGTCGGTGGCGGCCTCCTGGGACAGCGGCGGCACCGGCAACCAGGCCACGGCCGCCTCCCGCAACCGCCGCTCTCCCTCAGCCGGTAATGGATGAGGGGTACGCAGCGCCGCCAACACCCGACAGTGCGTGGCAATAGCGGGTAGAGCGCTTAATGTCAACGAATCGACCCATTGAAGATCGTCAATTATTAATAGTCCGCCCCGAACCCGGGACCGCACCGCCTCCACCGTCAAAGCCTGGTCATTGACCGGTAGCCGGGCGCGCACCGCCCGGGAGAGCGCTAACCCAGGCGTCGTACGCAGGATCGCTAAGCCGCCACCGATGAACACCGGCCCACGGAAAGCCGCCGCAACCTTACGCAACGCGGTCGTCAAACCACTGCCGGGAACACCAGTGAGCACGACGAGCCCCGGGCGTCCCAGCCGAGCCGCGACCTCAGCGATCAGACGATCACCGTCTGTAGCCGTCTCCCTGCTGGACGCTTGCTCGACCGCGTCCGCTGGCGTAGTGGACGGCCCGCTGCCAGGCTCGTCGCGCACGTGGTTCCCTCCCCCACAAGGTGGCACGAATCTGTGATCCTCTGCCGGGCAGGATATTCGTACTGTGGTGAGTGTCGACGCCGGCCATCGCAACCGGCCGACAGAAAACCGACATAGCTGTTGAGTTCACTTAGGAAAGGATTCGGCGACGATGAGCGACTTCGATGTGGATGCCACGACGGAAGAGCCGGCGGCCGACGACACCTCCTATGAGGACACCACGACAGACGTTTCTGTCGCCATCACGGACACCGACTTCGACGGTGACGGCATCGTCGACGACGTCAGCGTTGTCACCTACGGCGACGGCCGGAGCGCGATCACCATCGACACCGACCACGACGGTGTCGCTGACTACGTCGGCGGCGACACCGACGGTGACGGCGTCATCGACGTGGTGAACGAGGACTCTGACGGCGACGGTGTCCTGGACACCGCCTACCTGGACTCCGACGGTGACGGCGTCCTGGACATGGCGCAGTACGACACCAACGGTGACGGCGTGGTCGACCAGCTCGGTTTCGACACCGACGGTGACGGCGTCATCGACACCATCGGCGTCGACACCGACGCTGACGGCCGCGTGGACACCCTGACCACCGACACCGACGGTGACGGCGTCGCCGACACTGTCATGGTCGACATGGACGAGGACGGCTCAGCTGAGCTGATCACCACCGACTCCGACGGTGACGGTGTCTTCGACACCACCACCCCCGGTACGGACGGCGGAACCGACCCCTACACCAACGCCTGAGGGCCATGGTTGCAGGTCCCCTTAGTTCCGGAGTGGCCGGTCTCTGCGCTGAGACCGGCCACCGGCTTGGAGGTAGTACCCGCGCCGCGGTAGAGGACGTGCGCAGACGGCTCGGGCAGCCGCTGCGGGTGGCGATCGCCGGACGACTGAAGTCCGGTAAGTCCACTTTGGTCAACGCATTAATCGGACGGCGAGTCGCGCAGACCGAGGTCGGCGAATGCACCCGGCTGGTCACCCAGTTCCGGTACGGCACCGCTGACCGGGTCGACGTGGTTCGGCGTGATGGGACCCGGGTAAGCCATCCGCTGGATGAGTCCGGGATGATCCCGCAGCGGCTGAATGTCCCCCGCGGTGAGATCGGGTACATCGACGTCACGCTCACCAGTGACCGGTTGCGCGATCTGACCGTGGTGGACACTCCCGGGTTGTCGTCGACCAACGCGCCCATCAGCGACGAAACGAAGCGTTTCCTGTTCGACGATGACCTGGACCCTGACTCCGCGGGAGCGCTGTCAGGGGCCGAAGCCATCATCTACGTGTTCACCCAGTCAGTGCGGGCCGATGACGTGGAGGCGCTGGAGGCGTTCCGGTCGATCTCCTCCCGGCTGTCGAGCAACCCGATCAACTCACTGGGACTGTTCAACAAAGTGGACAAACTGGCCGGCGGGGGCGACCCCTGGCCGGTGGCGGGACCGCTAGCAGAGGCGCAGGCGCGGATCCTGCGCCGGGCGGTCTCCGACGTGGTCCCGGTGATCGGTCTGCTGGCCGAAACCACCGAGGCCGGCCGGTTGACCGCCGCCGACTGCGAAGCGCTGCGGGAACTAGCCCGGCTCCCTGAGGCGGAACGGGCGGTCCTGCTCGCCTCAGTGGACCTGTTCACCAGCCGTGACTGCCCGATCTCCCGGGAGCAACGCGAACGGCTCCTGCGGCTGCTGGACCTGTACGGCATCAACTTCGCAGTGGCCGCCCTGGTGGACGAACCCAACCTGGCCACCGGTGACCTGGTCCGCCGTTTGTTCCTCGCCTCAGGGTTCCCCCGGCTACGGGAAACGCTTGACCAGGCGTTCCGCTGGCGCAGCGACGCCATCAAAGCCGGATGGGCACTGTCCACTTTGGAAAAGATCGCCAATCACGCTGAACGCCCCGCCGACCGGGAACTGCTGCGTGACGCGATCGAACGGTTGATCCAGCGACCGGAGTACCACCGACTCAAGCTGCTGGAAGTAGCTCAGCTGGTCAGCACCGGCGCCGTGGACCTCCCCGAGCAGATGGAGATCGAACTGACCCGCTTGGCGTTGTCCAACGACCCCGCCTGGATCCTCGGGATGCCCGGTGTGCCGGCGCCGCAACTGGCCAAGGCCGCCCTGGATGCGGCCTCCCGCTGGCGGGCGTTCGCGGTGGCCGGCGCCAGCCCGGCCCAAGCCCGGGTTGCGCACGTCGCGCATCGTGGGTTTTACCTGCTCTCGCAGCAACTGCGTGGGCAGGTGAGATACACCTGAGGCGCCGGCCTCACCCCCATCCCGAAAGATCACATCCCGCGTAACACCAGGAGCGCCGATGTCGACCAGTAGCCTCCGCGCCACCGCCGCGGGTCTGACCCTCATCTTCGCGGTGCTCACCGGCCTGCTCACCGGCGTGGTGGGGGCGCCGGAGTGCCAGACCGTGGAGGCACCCACCCCCAGCAGCCCAGCCCAGGACCCCGATCACACGACCCCACCCCCCGCCGACGGGTCCGGGGAAGGAGACAGCCAAGACCAGCAGCAAGACCAGGACCAGGTACCCAGTCAACCTGAAGGCAACGACGAACAGCCCGCCACCGACCCTGAAGAGCAGGAGCCGGAGCAACCCGGGACCGGCCAGTCAGCCGAACCCATCACCGCGCAAAACGCCATCATGGTTCCCCTGGCGGCGCAGTCGTCAGGCTGCGAAGACAGCAGCTTCTCCACCTCCACGGCCCTGGCTGGCTTCCTGGGCGCGGCTGTAGCCGGTGGCGCGGTCACCGGCCTGTTGTTCGTCCGCCGCCGCGGCACCACGACGGTCCCCACCGACCCTGACCTGGCCGCGCGTACTGAACGGGCCGAAAAGGAACGCGCCACCCTGATTCAGGCGGCCATCTACGTCCGGGATCGCGCCACCAGCAAGGCCCTGGCTGACCGGCTGGGCTGGGCCCTGCAGGAGGTGGGTGTGACCACCGTCTCCCCCACCGGGGTCCGGTTCGACCCGGCCCACCATGAGGCAGGCGGATCGGTCGTCACCTCCGACCCGTCTCTGGTCGGCACAATCGCCGCGGTTGAGGTACCCGGCTATGTCGACCGCGGCACAGTGCTCCGCGCCCCCGTCGTCACCGTCTACCGGGAGGCCAGCCGATGAGTGCCCCGACACCGACCAAACCCGCTGCAGGGAAACCCGCCGCTAAACCCGCAGGCCTCACCGTCGCGCAACTGGAAAAGATGCTGCGGGCGGCGGTGGACAACAGCCTGGCGCAGCTACGCCGCATCGACCCGGACGCCGCCTCCGACCTGGACGCGCTGCGCCGCCGGGAGGAGACCCGCCCCACGATCGTGGTGGTCGGTGAAACCAAACGCGGCAAAAGCTCGCTGACCAACGCCCTCATCGGGGTCCCCAACCTGTCCCCGGTCGACGCGGCCGTAGCGACCAGCTCCTACCTGGAGTTTGTCCACTCCACCACCCACGGCGCGCAGGCGTACGTGCCCGGCCGGGAAGACCCGATCTCGCTGCGGATCGAGGACATCCGCGACTGGGGCACCGTGCTGGGATCCCTGCCGGACGGCATGCGTCCACCCCGCCGCATCGTGATCCACCACTCCGCGCCTCTGCTGCAGTACATCAGCCTGGTGGACACCCCAGGCGTGGGCGGCCTGGACTCCCTACACGCCGAGATCGCGCTGGACGCCGTCTCCCGCGCCACCGTGCTGCTGTTCGTGGTGGACGCCTCCTCCCCCTTCTCCAAACCGGAGATGGACTTCCTCATCGAGGCCAGCAAACGGGTCAACCTGGTGCTGTTCGCCCTCACCAAAATCGACGCCTACCCGGGGTGGCGCACCATCCTGGACGACAACGTGGCGCTGCTGAAAGCACACGCCCCCCGGTTTGGAAGCGCACCGTTCTACCCGGTCTCCTCCCGGTTGGCGGAACTGGCGATGCGGATGCCGCAAAACGCCGCCGCTGAACTGGTCAAAGAGTCCCGGGTCGCCGACCTGCAGCACGCGTTAATCAAACTGGCCTCACGGGGGCACCTGCTGAAGTCAGCCAACGTGCTGCGTTCCATCCGCAGCGAGTTCGTGCGTCTGGATCTGCAAACCGCCGAGGAGATGAAAGCCGCCGACCCGGATCCAGCCGCAGCCGAACGCCTGAAAGCCGAACGCGCCAAGATCGCCTCACGGAAACGCACCGAGTCCCGGCAATGGTCCCTGGCGCTGAACACCGAAACCAACCGGGCCAAGGTGGAGGCGACCGGCCGGCTCCGGGTCTACTTCAGCAAACTCCAAGAGCAGTTCCTCACCCAAATCGACAAGGCCGACCGGGGTGACCTCAAGCAGCTCCCCAATGACGTCGACCGGGCCCTGCACGCCCTGTCGGTCCGCCTGTCAGCCGAACTGGAGTACCGGTTCCGGATGATCGGGCAGCGGGTGTTGGCCCAAGTATTCAGCCCGCAGGAACTGCACTATGTGCTGCGGCGCCTCAACGCGCGCCTCCGACTGGCCCTCAGCACCAAGCCCCGCCGGGAAGGCGGAGGCGGGGACACCGCACTGGTGGTCATGTCCAGCGCAGGAACCGCGATGATGGCGGGTCGAGGCGCGATGGCGGGAGCGTCAGCAGCCGGCCTGGGAGGCTCATTAGCCGGTGGCCTGCTGATCCCAGGGATCGGCGTAGGCCTCGGTTTGGCCGCAGGTGCGTTCTTGCTCTGGCGACGTAAGGTTCAAAATGACCGCGCTCAAGCCCGACAGTGGCTGCGGGAAGTGATGAGTGAATCCCGTGCAGCCCTCAACGATGAGGTCCTGCAACGCTTCACAGACCTGCAGTACGCCCTCACCCTGGCGCTCGACGACGCCATCGAACGCCGAGTCCAGCAACTGGACGCGCAAGTCGCGGCCATGGACCGGGCGATGGCCGAAGACAAAGCCATCCGGCAGAAACGTAAAGCCGAACTCGCCAAACAACGTGAGGCGTACAAAGCACGGATCAACAAGATCGATGAGGTGCTGGTCAAGGCGCGCGGGCTGGTACCGGCGCCGAAGAAGGACGCTCACTGACCCACAGCGCCGGAAGGTGCCCGACCAGCGGGCCAGATAACGGGATGGATGGAACACAGCCATGGACCACGATGAACCGCCAGAAGACTGGCCCGCCGCCGAGTACGAGGAACCTACCCCGGAGGATCTGACCGGCGGCTCAGATCCCACCGACCCGACCGGACCGGAGCCAGACTCACCAATCGATGACACCGACAGCTTCGACAACACCGAGCTGACCCCGGAACCGGTCGACGGTTTCGACGACGACACCGACCAGGCGGACCTCGTCGACGACTCCGGCGACACCGGGGACTTCGTCGACGATCAGTACGCCGAGGACGTCGCCGATGACCTATACCCCGAGGACGGGCAGACCGACGAGGTCGTCACCGACGACGCGGACCTCGACGACACGTCAGCCGAGGTCGACGAGCCGGTACCGGGCACCGACCCGGACCTCGACCCGCTCGGCGATGACGCCTCCTGGCAGGAGACCCTCTTCCCGCCCGCGCTGGATGTGCAGGCCCCTGAACCGGTCGATGGCTTCCCGTGGAGTGACCCGCTCCTGTTGGGCGACGACACCGCCGAACCAGACCCGGGCTACCAGCCACCCGACGACACCGCCACCGCACCCCCTGTGGCTGATCTCCTCGCCTACGACGGTCAGGAGACCACCGACTCTCCTCAGGCGCTCACTGACCTGGCCGCCTCCGAGGACCCAGCTATCAGCTCCCTGGCCCGCTTCTGGAGCCAGGACTGACCACCAACAGGCCTCCCCGGTGGTGGCCCGACGCGTCGGGCCACCACCGCAGCGGGCCCGGCCACCGCCGCTACTGACGTGGCTGCCGGGTAGCCGGCACCAGCACCAAGGCCGGCATCAGCAGAATCGGCACCACCAGCAACGCCCGCAACACACCGAACCGGTCACCGAGCAACCCCACCAAAGGCGGCCCCGCCAAAAACGCGGTATACCCGATCGCCGCCACCACACTGACCCGCACAGAAGCACGCTGCTCCTCGTCCGCGGCGGCACTCATCCCCACCGGGAACCCCAGCGACGCCCCCAACCCCCACAACACCACCCCCACCAGGGCCAACATCCAGGAGCCGGCAAGCACCGCCACCGCGGCCCCCACCGCAGCCACCACAATGGTGGCCGCCAACACCGGCGCCCGCCCCCACGCGTCAAGCGCCACGGTGCCCACGGTCCGTCCTAGAGTCATCGCCGCCACGAACACCGCGAACGCCGCCGCACCAACCGCCTCAGACACCTCATGGCCATCCACAAACGCCACCGCCAGCCAGTCGTTGGCGGTTCCCTCGGTGAACGCCATCACCAACACCAACAAACCAATCAGCAAGGTGCGTGGCTCCCGCCAAGCCGCCAACAGCTGGGCGCCGCCGCCGCGGGCCTGCGTCGTGACCTGCTCGGGGTCAGGAGGCAAAAACCGACGCGCCGCCGCTAACGTGCCGACCAGCGTCACCGCCGCCGCCAATATCAGATGCGCGGCAACTGACAATCCCACCTGGGCACACCCCGCGCCGATCACCCCACCGGCCACCGTGCCCAAACTCCACGCCGCATGAAACCGCGGCATGATCGTCCGGCCCAGTCGACGTTCAACCGCGGCACCCTCCACGTTCATGGCGACCTCGCCGGTGCCGCAGCCGTAACCAAGCAAAAACAGGCCAACCCCCACCATGATGGGGGCCTCAAACACCGCCGCCCCCACACCGGACAGCGTCAACCCGGTCGCCGCGAGAACGACCGCGGTCATCACCGCACGCCCAGTGCCCAGGCGGTGCGTCACCATACCGGCCACCGGCAGGGCCAGCACAGCCCCCACAGAGGAGGTCAACAACAGCAGCCCCAGCTGACCCGCACTCAGCTCAAGAGCCTCCCGCGCGGCCGGCACCCGAGAAAACCACGACGCTAACGCCAGACCGTTCAAGCCGAACACCACGGCCACGGCCGTACGGGCACTTAAAACATGAGGAGAGACGACGGTGGGGGCAGGGGTGGTAGAGCGCATAGCGCGATCGCACCTGGGAGAGCGCTCTCACTTCAAGAGATGCCCACCAGGTACCACGGTGATCCCGCGCACGCCCCCACCTGCCGTCACCATCCGTTCACGATGACGTCGCTACCTGCCCCTTTACACGTGCACCAACGGCGTATCCACCAGGTGCTCAGCCAAGAACCACGCCTGCAACTCCCCCACACGAATCACTTGCGACACCAACAGATCGTTCGTGCCGTCATCCCCCATCTGAGCGGTCCGAGACGCCGCATCATGCGCCGCCACCAGAATCGTCTCGTGCGCCTCCAACAGGCGCGACAACATGGCCGGCACCTCTTCAGCGCCATCCGGGGGCCGCGGAATCACGGTGATCTCAGCGACATGCCGCGGATCCCCCACCGCCACACCACCGAGGGTCTGCACCCGCTCAGCAAGCGCGTCGATGATCTCCCGCTGCTCGCTCGCGTGCTTATCCAACAACAGATGCAGCTGATAGAAGGTCGCTCCCCGCATCAACCAGTGATGCTTCTTATACAAGCTGTACAAAACCTGCGTGTCGGCCAGAATCTGATTAAGCCGCTCACACGAATACATCCTGGTCTCATACGACAAACCGACTGGAAACTGCCGCACTGTGCCGAACTGCTGAATCTCACTGCCCTTCTGATGCAGCCACGGCTGACTACTCCCAGGCTGGGGGTGCCGTGCAGATGAATCCCTCACAGTCACGACACACCTCCTTAAAGTGAACCGGATCACACTCCCTTCTGTTGACCATAGGCCTGATCCGCTCACCCGGCAGGGATACGCCAGAACCCGTCCCAGCCCTCAAAGCACGCCGCCCGCCGCCCTCCCCAACCTCAGCCCTGCCCCTCCCGCACCGGCCCACGCCCACCGCCGGGCACCCGGGCCCCACCAGCCACGCAACACCCTCACACCGCAACCCAAACCCCACCCACCACCCTGGGCTCACCACACCACAGCAGTCTTTAAAAAAAACCGCCTGGCGTGTCCTGTAACACGCCAGGCACCACCGGGGATTAGTTGGATAGCAAAGCCACCAGCAACACGATGAACCCCACCACCAACGCAACCGCCACCACCAACGTGAACACCACCGACGGCTCCTGGTACCACGGGCGGCTCTGCTCAACAGGAGGCCGCATCGGCGTCGCCGGCGGCACCGACGTCGGCCGCGGCGGCGGCATCGGATTTGTCAAACGCGGCGGCAACGGCCCCGGACGCGGCGGCACCGGAGGCGTAGACGCCCGCGGCGGCGAACTCACCGGCGCCGCGGCAGCCGGCCCACCACTGGCAGGCGGGCGAGGCCGCGTCGGCGGCTGCGCCGACACCGCCGTAGGACCAGGAGCCGGCCGCATCGGCGCCGGACGCATCCCCACCGGGCCAGCCGTAGGAGTAGGCCGGGTCACCGCAGGCCGCGTCGGCGGCATCCCAGGACGAGACATCGGCGGCACCGGCCGCGGCATCCCCGACACCGGCCGCTGCAACCGACCACCCGCCACCCCCGGCCCGCCACCCACCGCGAGCACCCCTTCAACCACCACGGTCTCCGGCTGCTCCAAGGTGGTGGGAGCCACCCCCAAAGAGGTGTGGATCAAATGCGCCGCCAACGGGATCCGACTGGACCCACCCACCAAGAAGATCCCCACCAGATCCTTGGGCTGTAACCGGGCACCCGTGATCGCGCGCTCCAGGCACGCCACGGTGCTCTCCAGATACGGCCGGATAAGAGTCTCCAACTCCTCCCGCGTGATATGAGCGTCAACCTCCAACGCCGGCAAGTGGATATCAGCGCTCGAGGTCCGCGAGAGCATCTCCTTAGCGCCCCGCACATCCTCATACAGCATCCGCCGATACCGCCGGTCGCTGGCCTCCTTAGGGTTGATCAACCGCTCCCACGTCTCGGGATGACTCGCCGAATACGTCTCACCCAAATGCTCAACGATGGCATGGTCAAAGTCCAAGCCCCCCACATCGTTGAGCCCTTCCTCAGACAACACCTCAAACCCGGTACGGGTCCGCCGCACCACCGTCGCGTCGAACGTCCCCCCACCCAGGTCATAGATAGCCAGCGAACGCCCCACCGGCACCGCAGTCCCCAGCACCGCCGTGAAATACGAGGCGGCACCAACCGGCTCAGCGATCAACTGCGGACGGGGCAGACCAGCCAACCTGGCCGCCTCCACCAGAAGGCCACGCCGCCGCTCCCCCCACCGCGCCGGGTGCGTCATCCGAAGCTGACCGGGCTCCCCCCCAAGCTGCCGCCGTGCCTCAGTCAGCACCTGCTCCAACACATAGGCGATCACCCGGGGAACCGGGATCTCCTGATCCCCCAGGAACACCACACCATCATCAATACGACGCTTGGGGTTGGGTTCAAACCTGGTGGGATCCACTCGCGCGTTCCGCTCGGCGTCCCGCCCAACCAGCATCCGCCCGTCAGGGGACAGATACACGGCAGAGGGCAACAAGGGCGAACCATCGAACAGCAACGGCCGGGTACGCCCATCATTCAGGCGCAGCATCGCCACAGTGTTCGAGGTGCCAAAATCAATTCCGAGCACGGACATGCCAGTGGTCTCCTTCCCCCGCCACACCATACTTGCCCGGACACTCAACCCAACCGGCTCGCCGGTCGCAGCCGGATAACGACTCACCATGAGTCCGGCAAACAATCCCCCGA
>Ga0207873_1001188_pt1 | contig 26062 bp, 19 predicted proteins | sample BGWIniCompost_FD_187373 | JGI IMG/M metagenome (GOLD analysis project Ga0207873, IMG submission 187373) | Cellulose adapted compost microbial communities from Newby Island Compost Facility, Milpitas, CA, USA - BGW Initial Compost (SPAdes)... ...
TGAAACACAATATCGGCAGATATTTTCCTCTGTTACCTTTTGATTTAGCGGTACAGTTATTGTATAACAACCTCGAAATCACTGGTGTTATGGACATTACTGCTTATGCGGTAAATGCACATGCAAGTAAAAAATTCGGATTATTTACATTGTATGGCGGTTTACAGTATGAAGCAAGTACCTTTGATCTTGAATATGAATTCACAAACCCCAGTAATCTGCCTAATGTTAGTGCAGGGAAAATTAAAGTTAGCATAGACGGAGATAATAATTTCAGAGGGACGATTGGTGGATCTGTTAAACTGGCGGTTATAGTTTTGAACCTTGATTACAGCCTCGGGGCTCAATCAGTTTTCTCCGGCGGCTTAACATTTGAATTTTAACAGGAGTAAAAAGAACATGAAAAAATTAATAAAATCATACTTGGCAGGTGTAACATTACTAACCGCCATGCTTTTAAACGGGTGTGATATTTTCGAAAGTTTTCAGTTCGGTCTCCCTATTAAACTGGAAATTACAACTCAAGGAGCTGCTCCTGCAGGTGCAGAGTTCTTCTGCTTTACTGATAATGAAACTTACCAGCAGTACCAGGACGATATAAAAAATATTAGTTTTGTTGCAGCTTATCTTGTTACCGTTGAGCATAATAATAATGATTTAAGAGGCGATGTTCATTTAAGACTTTATGAAGGAACTAATAATTCGGGTAAACTGCTATTTGAACATGTTGCATTAAATTTAAAACCATCCGAGCACGATAGTACAAATGCTTATAAAATTGTACTGACAAATGAACAGATTACTGATATTAATGCATCTCTTGCTGAAGGTGGAAGATGTTTTTATGGTGAGTATCAAATAACAAATGTACAGGGCGCAACTCCCCAAACTCAATTAAAAGTTAAAATTGATGCACTCTTTAATGTAGAGGCAAATTTAGATTAATCATTTTTTATCTCTCCTTTTAATCCTTACCTGTTTTTAGCAGGTAAGGATTTTTTATTTATAATCATACAGAAAATTACGGCTCATCTTTTTATTTCTTTTTGTAATTTGTAAAGAAGGTTAAATAAAATCTGATATTATTGTGAACAATTCAGCTTTATATATTCATATCCCTTTTTGTGATCATAAATGTATCTATTGTGATTTTTATTCTATAATTACATCAGATAATATTAATGCTTTCCTGAATGCCTTAAAAAAAGAAATTAATTATTATTCAAATTTATACTCACATAATAGATATTTCAGTTCACTTTACTTCGGAGGGGGAACACCATCTTTAATGAGCCCTTCTTATATAAATGAAATAATAAATCATATAAGAGAAAAATTTAATTTAAATGATGATGCCGAGATAACTCTTGAGACAAATCCCGGTACGGTTACTAAAGAAAAGTTAAAATCTTTTCTTGATTGTGGTATAAACAGGATTAGCATAGGCATTCAGTCATTTGATGATGATGATCTTAAGTTTTTAACAAGAATACATGATAGTGCTGCAGCAATTAAAACTGTTGAGGATGCTTTTAATGCGGGGTTTGAGAACATAAGTGCGGATCTTATTTTCAATTTACCGGGGCAGACAAAAGAAAAATGGCTGAAGAATCTTAACATTATTACCAGTCTCCCGGTTAAACATATCTCTGCTTACAGCTTAATTCTTGAAAGGGGAACTATTCTTAATAAAATGGTGCTTGATGGTAAAGTGAAAATACAGGATGAAGATTATGATGCAGACCTTTACGAAACTACAATTGATTTTCTTGAATCTGAAAATTTTAAACAGTATGAAGTATCAAATTTTGCAAAAGAAAATTTTGAATGTATTCACAACAAAGTATACTGGGAGTACAGAGATTATTTAAGCTTCGGTCCTTCAGCCCATTCATTTATTAATGAGAAAAGATGGTGGAATTATTCAAGTTTAAAAAAATATATTCATGAAATAGAAGTTAACTCTTATGCTGTTGCTGGTTCCGAAATTTTAACTAAGCAGCAGATGATTGATGAATATGTTATGCTTGCTTTACGAAGCTCAGGATTAAATCTGAATGAATTTATAAACAGATTTGGTAATGAATGGTTAGAAAAAAGAAAAAATTATTTTTCAAAGCTTAATAAAGACAAATTTATTTTACTGACAAAAAATAAAATTAAACTCACCAAAAATGGTTATCTTCTTTGTGATGAAATTTTATCAAACATTCTATAAAAATTCCCAAAGTAATAAATAATTCTTCTATTAATACTAAACAATTGTCAATCTTCCCGAGGTAATAGTTCTTAAAAATCTTTTAATTCAGGGTAATTAAGATGAAAGTTTTATTCTGTCTATTTTCACTCCTGTTTTTTTCTTCATTTTTATTTTCTCAAAATTATAAACAGATAAAAGTATATCCGGCAGATACTGAATCTGTTAATAAAATAGCATCTTTAGGAATTGATCTTGAAGAAGTTCAATTCACAAATGACCGTGCTCTTATTTTCTTTGTTGATGAAGAGCAGTTTAACAATATTATATCATCAGGTATTCAGTATGAAATATTAATAGATGATTGGTTTAAATACTATGAATCACTTCCCAAGTTAACAGATTCAGAAAAGGAAAAAATACTTGAGGAGAGCAGAATAAAATATAATGTTGATGGTTTTGATTTCGGTTCAATGGGAGGGTATTATACATACCAGGAAATTATAGATGACCTTGATGAGATGATTACTCTTTATCCTAATCTTATTTCACAAAAAATAAATATAGGGACTTCACATGAAGGAAGAGCAATATATGCTGTTGTAATTTCCGATAATCCTAATATAAATGAAGATGAACCCGGAGCAGGATATGATGCATTAATTCATGCACGTGAGCCTCAGTCAATGGCAACACAAATGTATTTTATGTGGTATCTGCTGGAAAATTATGGAACCGATCCTGCTGTAACCTACCTTGTTAACAACAGGCAGTTGTATTTTATACCATGTTTTAATCCTGATGGTTATGAGTACAACAGGCAGACAAACCCTAACGGCGGTGGTATGTGGCGTAAAAACAGGTTAAACAGCGGTGGAGGCTGCAACGGTGTAGATTTAAACAGAAATTACACTTACAAATGGGGTTATAATAACAGCGGCTCCAGTCCTGATCCCTGTGATGAAACGTATCGTGGTCCATCTGCAGGATCAGAACCCGAAATTCAGGCTGTAACTAATTTTATTATCAGTAAAAATATTAATACACATTTCAATATGCATTCAGGAGCAAATGCATTTCTTTATCCCTGGGGATATATTGATGAAGCCTGCCCCGATTTTCCTGCTTACGATGAATATTGCAGGGATATGGTTGCTTACAATGGTTATGAATTTGGTACAGGTGCACAGGTTTTAGGTTATACTTCAAACGGAAGTGCTAGAGATTGGTTGTATGGTGAGCAGAGTATTAAAAATAAAATTTTCGGATATACTTATGAGATTTCAAATAGTTTCTGGCCTTCACAATCACAAATAATTCCTATCGCACAGGAAAACTTAGGCCCGCTTCTTTATCATGCCTGGGTTGCCGGTGATTATGTTTCTTACCATAGTGCTGTTTTTAATAAGCCTCATTTTATTCCGGGCGATAATATTGAAATGTATGTGGAGCTTAAAAATAAAGGTTTAGCAACAGCTTATAATATATCTGCCGAATTAATTTCTTTAAGCACTTATGCAACTGTAAACTCTGCAAATGTAACTGTTGATTCAGTTAATGCAAGATCAACTACTTTAAGTTCTGTTCCTTTTACATTTACTATTTCATCTTCAGCTCCTCTTGAGGAAGAAATTGAATTCCTTGTTAAAGTTTATACAGGGGATGTACTTATGTCCGAAGATATTGTAAAGATTACTATTGGTGTTCCTATGTACTTATTTGCTGATACAACAAATAATATTCTTGATTTGTGGACTATTACAAGTTCTCCGACAAATCCTCATTGGGATACTACTTCGATTAATTATTATTCATCACCAAATTCATATACCGACAGCAGAATTGGGAATTATGCTTCAAATGCAACAGTAACAATGACTTTAACAAATCCGGTTGATCTTTCTTCTTATAATAATCCTAAACTTGTTTTCCGTACAAGATATGATATTGAATCAAACTGGGATTATGGGCAGGTTAAAATATCAACCAACAATGGAGCAACCTGGATCCCTCTTGCAGGTAATTACACAGAGCCTGGAGTAGGATCATTTCAGCCTAATGGTCAGCCTGTTTATGATGGTGTTCAGAACAACTGGGTTCAGGAAAGTATTAGTCTTGCTGGTTATAATTCGGATCAGGTAAAAATAAGATTTCAATTAGTCTCTGATGGCCTTGTTAATCACGACGGCTGGTATCTTGATGACATTGCAATCCTGGTTTATACTGCTGTTCCTGTTGAATTATCATCATTTACTGCTGATATTACTAGCAAAGGTGTTGTATTAAATTGGCAGACTTCCTCCGAATTAAATAATAAGGGATTTGAAATTGAAAGAAGACGAAATGATGGAAAATGGAAGATGGAAGATGGAAAATGGGAAATAATTGGTTTTGTTGAAGGGAAGGGAACAACAACAGAACAACAGAAATATTCTTTTAATGATTTAAATGAAAATAAAGGTATTTATCAATACAGATTAAAACAAATTGATTTTGATGGTACATATAAAATTTATGGTCCTGTTGAAGTTGAGTTGGGTACAGTTGCGGAATTTAATCTTGAACAGAATTATCCCAATCCGTTTAACCCCGAAACTGTAATTAAATATTCAGTTCCCATTGATGGAAATGTTTCTATAAAACTATTTAACATACTTGGTAAAGAAGTACAAACACTCTTAAACGAATTTAAAGAAGCAGGAAGTTATGAAATTAAATTTAATGCTGAAGGTTTAAGTTCGGGAGTTTACTTTTATAAACTTGAAGCAGGCGAATTTGTTAAGATTAAAAAAATGATTCTACTTCGTTAAATAAAATATCAATAATTAAAAATTTTAATAAATCAGATATTCATCTTTTAACGTAAAGGCATATTTAAAATGAAATCTCTTTTTGTTCTTATTGTAATACTTTTTTCAATTACTGTTTGTCCGCAGAATTACAAACAAGTCAAGATATATCTTCAGGATAAGGAAAGTGTAACTCAGTTGTTAAATATGGGACTTGAGTTTGATCATTTAGAATTCACAAAGGATAATGCAATAATTGTATTCATAAGTGATGATGAATTTCAAATTCTTCAATCTTCAGGCTTCAGATACGAAGTAATTATTAATGACTGGTTTGATCACTACAATAAACGTAAACCTCTTACTGAAGAAGAAAAAAAAATTTTTCTGAATGAAAGTAAAAATAAATACAATGTCTCGGGATTTGGTTTTGGTTCTATGGGTGGTTTTTATACGCTGGATGAAATGATTGCAGAACTTGATTCGATGAAAATGCTTTATCCAAATCTCATCACCATAAAAGAATCTATCGGAAATACTATACAAAACAGACCGATTTATATGGTGAAGATTTCAGACAATCCTGATTTAAATGAGGATGAGCCCCGTGTGCTTTATACAGCAATGCATCATGCCAGAGAACCGCAAAGTATGATGACATTAATTTATTTTATGTATTATCTTCTTGAAAATTACAACTCTGATCCTTCTGTTAAATATCTTGTTGATAACAGGGAATTATATTTCATACCAATTGTTAATCCCGATGGTTACGAATATAACAGGCAGACAAACCCCGGCGGCGGCGGTATGTGGCGTAAAAACAGAAGAAATAACGGCAGCAGTTATGGTGTGGATTTAAACAGGAATTACGGACCAATGGCCTACTGGAATGCTCCTGGTGGTGGATCAAGTACATCTCCTTCAAGTGATACTTACAGGGGAACCGCACCTTTTTCCGAACCGGAAATAAGCAGCATTAAAGATTTTCTTGCCGGAAAAAATTTTAAAAATGCTCTTAACTGCCACACTTATGGAAACTGGCTTATCTTTCCTTATGGGGCTTTAGGGACCGAAACGCCCGATTCATTAATCTTCAGGCAATTTGCTTCCGATATGACTTTTTACAATGGCTATGTTTATGGAACTGATTTACAAACAGTTAATTATTCAACAAGAGGTAATAGCGATGATTATGCTTATGATGGAGATACTGTTTTAAATGGTGGAAAAATATTTGCAATGACTCCTGAAATCGGCGGTTCGTCAGATGGTTTCTGGCCAAATCAAAACAGGATCTTTCCGCTTGCTCAGGAAAATCTTAAACCAAATCTTTATTATGCATGGGTTGCCGGCGGATTTGCATCATTATTAAATCCAAATTTTCAACAGGATTATTTTCTGCCGGGTGATGAAGTTGAATTCTTTCCTATCATAAAAAATAAGGGATTGTCAACAGCTTCTAATCTTACAATTGAACTTCTATCGTTAAGCACTTATGCTTCAGCAAACCCAAATGTAATTGAAATTGGTTCTATTCCATCGCAAGATTTAATTACAACAAATGAACCGTTATCCTTCACTATAAGTTCAACCGCTCCTGCTGAAGAAAGAATAAAGCTTCTTCATATTATAAAAACAGATGGTATAGTAATGTCTGAAGATACAATAACAATTATTGTGGGAATACCTCAATATGTTTTTGTGGACACAACAAATAATCCAACTGAACTTTGGACGATAACAAGTAACCCGACTAATCCTAAATGGGAAGCAACTACTACTTCATTTTATTCGGCACCAACTTCATATACTGATAGCAAAAGCGGCAACTACAGCAATAATGCAACTGTAACTATGACGATGACTAATCCTGTTGATTTGTCACCTTACCAGAATCCGGTATTAAGATTCTATACCAAATATGATATTGAAGCAGGATGGGATTATGGTCAGGTAAAAATAAGTACAAATAATGGTTCAACCTGGATACCTTTGCAGGGCAAATATACAAAACCAGGTTCAGGTAGTTTCCAACCTTCAGGGCAGCCTGTGTATGATGGTATTCAGCATAACTGGGTACCTGAAGAAATTAGTCTTGCCGGTTATACTTCAAACCAGGTTAAAATAAGATTTGAATTAAAAAGCGATGGCTTTGTTAACAGAGATGGCTGGTATGTTGATGATATAGGAATAATTTATTATTCAATTGTACCTGTTGAACTTACTTCATTTAATGTAGCAGTGACCAATGATGAAATAATTTTAAACTGGGCAACAGCATCTGAATTGAATAATTACGGTTTTGAGATTGAAAAAAGTAAAGATAATAAGAACTGGTTTACAACTGGTTTTGTAAATGGTAAAGGTACAACTCAGGAGAACAGTAGTTATTCATTTAAAGATAATAATATTTTTGCGGGGATGAATTATTACAGGCTAAAACAGGTTGATTTTAACGGGAGTTATGAATATTCAGAGATTGTTTCTGTTGAATTCTCAGGTGTAAGGGAATATGAGCTTTCTCAGAATTATCCCAATCCATTTAATCCTGTTACTGTAATTAATTATGCAATACCCAAATCGGGAAAAGTATCATTAAAAATATATGATATACTTGGTAAAGAAGTTGCAGAATTAGTAAATGAATATAAAGAAGCAGGCAGATATTCTTATGAATTTTCGACTGAAAACTTACAAGGTTTAGGTTCGGCAGTATATTTCTATACATTAAGTTCAGGAGATTTTACACAGACAAGAAAAATGATTTTAATTAAGTAATTAAACTGTTTTAATATTCAAAGATGACATCTTTTCAAATAGATGTCATCTTTGATTCTAATTCATTCAAAGAATCTATATAAAAGTCAGCCTTTTCTTTTAATAAAATTTCTTTATCTCTGTACCCATACATAGCACCACAGGTAAATGCACCTGCATTTTTCCCGCAGGCAATATCCAGTTCAGTATCACCTGTGATAAGTGTTTCATCCGGTTTAACATTAAGTGCTGAACATATTTCCAGTAAAGGTTCGGGATTTGGTTTTACAGGTATACCGGCTCTTCTTCCCATTATGTAATCGAAGTAATCAGAAAGATTAAAATACTCTAAAATTTTTTCTGCCTGGTCCTGTGCTTTTGTAGTCAGGAGTGAAATCAATAGTCCTTTTTCCTTTAAATTATTCAGAGTTTCTTTTACTCCGGGATATAATTCAGACTGTGAGATAAAATCAAAATAATTCTTATTATAAATAGCTATAAAATGTTCAATATCTGTTACATCAATCTTTAAGTCTCGGAATATATCTGAGAAATGATGACCAATTCTTATTCTTAATTCAGCAACGGAAACTGAATTTGAAATATTTAATTCTTCAAGTGTTTTTAGTGTCGTATTGAGAATCGTATCAAAAGAATTCACAAGGGTACCATCAAGGTCAAAACTTATATGCCTTATATTTTTAAGTTTATTCATAAAAAAATATTATCGCTGTTTATAAATTAATTTTTTTTATTTGCTTTCATAATTTTAAGTACTATATTTTCGCCCGGAAATTTTGTCTCTTCTTCCCGACAAGGTAAAAATTCCTTTTGTTACGGTAAAGCGACACTATAATTATTTCCCGTTTTGTATCGCATTAAATAGGATATTTTTAATTCCACCCGTTGGTACAATTTTCGTTAATGAAATAAAACTAAACTAATTACTTTATATATCAGGAGACAAAACTATGAAAAAACTTTCTTTCACATTTTTCTTACTTACTCTGTTTGTTCTTGGGTTTCAGGAACTTGCTAATGCACAGGCAGAACCGGTTTTATATTTCTGCGAAAAGTATGGCAGAAATGGTGAGGAAAATGTGAGCGACAGATTTACCACCGGTTATTTAACCGTAATGGTAAAATGTGATTATGAACTGAATCTTAGTGATGTTGCTATTCAGTTCGATAAATATAATTTCCGTACAGGAAAATTTGAGTACTATAAAAAGTTTTATTACAGTGTTGAACCGGATATGAGCTACATTTATTTCGCACGAAACGATGAAAGTGATCTTAAGTTTGAAGAACCCGGTTTTTATAGAGTATTTTTGCTTGATGACAGAGATAAAACTGTAACAAGTGCTCTTATTGAAATTATAGAAAGATAAATAATTTCATTAAACGTAAGTTTAACACAAGGCTGTCTAACAGGCAGCCTTTTTTATTTTAAAAATGAATCAAAAACAGTCGGCAGTCTGTAATGAGCTCGTTATTTTGGGGGAATCAACCCGTTTTTTAAAAAATTATTTAGCAAAAAAATGAATCCATAATTGTTTAAATTTGTACCTGTAAAAAGGACTTTTTATGGATGACTTTTTTGATGTAATAATTATTGGCGGCGGACCGATAGGTTTGAATTGCGGAATTGAAGCTGTTAAAAGAAATTTTAAATATCTCATTATTGAAAAAGGCTGCCTTGTAAATTCTATTTATAATTATCCTGCTAATATGACTTTCTTCTCTACCTCAGAAAGGCTTGAAATAGGTGGAGTGCCTTTTGTTTCTCATGGCGATAAACCAACCCGGCGTGAAGCACTTGAATATTACAGAAGGGTAAAATCATCATGGAATCTTAATTTAAAAACTTATGAAACTGTTCTTGAAATAATTGATTCCGATAATGGATATTTAATCAAAACGACAAAAGATAATTACAGGTGTAAAAATGTAATAATCGCAACAGGTTATTATGATAACCCTAATCTTCTTAATGTCCCGGGTGAAAATCTTTCTAAAGTAAAACATTATTTTGATGAACCTCATCCCTATGCTTACCATAAAGTAATTGTGGTCGGTGCAGGTAATTCAGCGGTTGATGTTGCACTCGAATTATTCAGGAAAGATGTAGAAGTAACAATGGTTATCAGGGAATTAAAATTAAAAGATTCCATAAAGTACTGGGTAAAACCTGATATTGAAAACAGAATTAAAGAAGGTTCGATAAAAGCTTTTTTCAATTCTAATATAAAAGAGATAAGAGAAAATGAAGTCGATATTATTACGCCCATCGGTGAGCTGACTTTAAGAAATGATTTTGTTTTTGCAATGACAGGCTACCATCCTGATTTCAACTTTCTTGAAAAAAATGGGATTGACCTGGTAGGGAGCGGTGAAACGCTTGAACCTGAATTTAATCACGAAACTTTTGAAACTAAAAGAAAAGGAATATTTTTAGCAGGAGTTGTTTGCGGCGGTATGGATACAGGCAAATGGTTTATAGAAAATTCAATTGCTCATTCAAAAAATATTTTTGATTGCATAGAAAGCAGAAGATAATTGTTTGAAATTTTAAATCTGAAAGTTCAATAATCTTGTTCTTACTCATAACTTATTCAATCCGATTGAATACAATTTTCATTAAACTTATTTTAATAACTAATAATAACAAAAAGGCGGTGTTGAAATGATTGATAAAATTAAAGAATTACTTGGGGGAGAAGCTGATTCTCTCCTTAATTATAAAGCTAAATTTCCAAAAGAAAAGCTTCACCTGCCGGGACCTGATTTTGTTGACAGAATCTTTGCAAGTTCCGACAGGAATGTAAATGTTTTAAAAAATCTTCAATGGATTTTCCAAACAGGAAGACTTGCAGGAACAGGTTACCTTTCCATTTTACCAGTTGACCAGGGAATTGAACATTCTGCAGGTGCTTCTTTTGCACCGAACCCGGAATATTTTGATCCTGAAAATATAGTTAAGCTCGCTATTGAAGGAGGCTGTAATGCTGTTGCCTCAACAGTTGGTGTTCTCGGAATGACTTCAAGAAAATATGCACACAAAATTCCTTTTATTGTTAAGCTTAACCATAATGAACTTCTTACTTATCCGAACAAATACGATCAGATTTTGTTTGCAGGAGTGAGACAGGCATGGGATCTTGGTGCGGCTGCAGTTGGTGCTACAATCTATTTTGGCTCTGATGAAAGTTCAAGACAGATTGTTGAAATCAGCGAAGCATTTCAATATGCACATGAACTTGGTATGGCGTGCATACTATGGTGCTACCTCAGGAATTCAGAATTTAAAAAAGATAAAGATTATCATGTTTCTGCTGATTTAACAGGACAGGCTAATCATCTTGGTGTTACTATCCAGGCAGATATTATCAAACAAAAACTTCCTGAAAACAACGGCGGTTATAATGCTTTAAAATTCGGGAAAACACATAAAAAAGTTTATTCAGATCTTACAAGCGATCATCCTATTGATCTCTGCCGTTACCAGGTTATAAATAATTATATGGGGCGTGCCGGATTAATAAACAGCGGAGGTGCTTCAGGTGAAAATGATTTTGCTGAAGCTGCAAAGACTGCTGTTATAAATAAAAGAGCCGGCGGTATGGGATTAATTTCAGGACGCAAAGCTTTCCAGAGACCAATGAGTGAAGGTGTTAAACTCCTGAATACTATCCAAGATGTTTATCTTTCCAAAGAAGTTACAATTGCTTAACAAAATAAAGATGTGTAGGGATTTGAGTAATCAGATCCCTACAATGACAAAAGATAATCTGCAATCTTTCCTAATTCTTTTACCTCAATATGATTAAATGGAGGCATTATCATTCCGGGATATTGCTGCTGATAATTTTTATATCTTTCTGTATCAGCATAAGATGAAGGGTTGCGGAGATAATTTATTAATTTATCCCTGCTCCAGTATTCGGAAACATTGTAAAGAGAGGGACCCATTCTCGTTCCTTTTAAATCATTTCCATGACAGGTAACACAGCCAAGTTTTGTCATTAATTCCTGGGGTGAGAGATCTTCAGAGGAAAGATTAGTCTGTGGAACAGGTGAATCAACAGGGGGAGTTGATTGATCTGTTTCGGATTCTTTAGTTAATCTTGATAAAAGAAATAACAAAATAAAAAGTGCTAAAAATGCTGCTATCCATATTTGAGGTTTAGTCATTGCTTATTCCATCTTTATTATTACTGCCACCTGTAAAGCGGATTATTCAATTTCAAAAGAAGCACTAACAACAGCAGTTATTTCTTTTTCAATTGAACTGAGATCATTTATTCCATAATCGGAAATCATATTAGAAAGTTTTGGAGTAATCTGAAGTACTCCCATTCTTGCACTGCGCATAGGACCAAGTTCTCTTCCTGTAGCTTCAGCTATTTTCTGAGCTCTTAACATTGCATCCTTAGATGCATCTGCCTGAATTTCTATTTTCAATTCTGCAAGTTTTGTGTAATGATATTCAGGCATTTCAACATTAAAATTAACACCTTTTTCAATTAATGAAGAAATATCGAGAGAAATTTCTTTTATCTTATTAACATCTGTTGATTGAATTTCCATTCTCTGGCTGTAATTATAAGCCTGTATTCTGCCTGTCTGGTATCCGTGAGGGCCAATTTCATAAACAGGATAACTGTTTATTGTAAAAAATTCAATTTTATCTTCAGTAAAACCTTTGCTTTTTAAATATGAAATAAGAGCAGGTTTCTGGCTAAGCAGTTCACGGTAAGCTCCTTCAGCAGTAGGGTGCTGAACAGAAATTGTTACTCTCAGCACTCCCATATCAGAAGTAATTTCTTTCTTTGCAGAACCGGTTACATTTATTGTTTGGTTTGATGCATAATTAGATTTCCAGGTTGAGGTTACTATTATTGTACAAATAATTAATGTAACCGCAATTACAATTGCAGGAATAAGAAAATTATCTCTGTTCATTTTTGGCTGTCTTTCTAAAAAATTTTTATTTTGTTCAATAACATATTAAAAAAGAAAACTTATGACAATAGAATGAAAAAACCGAACAGACTGATAAATGAAAAAAGCCCTTATTTAATGCAGCATGCATATAATCCTGTCGATTGGTATCCCTGGAGTGAAGAAGCATTTTTAAAAGCTCAGGAACTTGATAAACCAGTTTTTCTTTCAATTGGATATTCAACCTGCCACTGGTGTCATGTTATGGAAAAGGAATCTTTTGAAGATGAAGAGGTAGCAGAGTTAATGAATGATATTTTTATTTCAATTAAAGTTGACAGGGAAGAGAGACCGGATATTGACAATGTTTATATGTCGGTTTGCCAGATGCTTACAGGTGGAGGAGGTTGGCCGATGACAATTTTTATGACACCTGATAAAAAACCATTCTTTGCAGGAACTTATTTCCCAAAAGAAAACAGATTTGGCAAGCCCGGTTTAAAAATTATCTTACCGCAGATTAAAGAACTCTGGAATAATAAAAGAGATGAGCTTTTAAATGTTTCGGAAAGAATATCGTCAGCACTTGCTTCACATTTTGAAAAAAGTTTTCCACTTACTCAGGATATTTTTAAAATTGCTTTTAAAGAATTTGAAGAAAGATTCGATAATGAATACGGAGGGTTCGGAACTGCACCAAAATTTCCTTCCCCTCACAATCTGATGTTTCTTCTACGGTATTATAAGACTGAAAAAAAAGCTCTAGAAATGGTTGAGAAAACTTTGTCGGGAATGAGAGCAGGAGGAATTTATGATCATATTGGTTTTGGTTTTTGCAGATATTCAACCGATAAAGAATGGCTCATTCCTCATTTTGAAAAAATGCTGTACGACCAGGCATTAATTTCAATAGCATATATTGAAGCTTACCAGGTTACACAAAAAGAAATTTATAAAAATACTGCAGAGGAAATTCTTAATTATGTTTTAAGAGATATGCGGCATCCTGATGGAGCTTTTTATTCAGCCGAAGATGCTGATAGTGAAGGTATTGAGGGTAAATTCTATTTATGGACTGCGGAAGAAATAAGAGAAATACTTGGAGAAGATGCAGAATTAATTATCAAATATTTTAATGTGAAAGATGATGGAAATTTTTATGAAGCAGATTCATTAATGCCCGGTGCAAATATCCTTCATCTTAAAATGAATATAAAAGATTTTGCATTGGAAATGGGTGTACCTGAAGAGCAGCTAAAAGTAAGAATTGAAACGGCAAGAAAAAAATTATTTGAAGTTAGAGAAAAAAGAATTCATCCTTTTAAAGATGATAAGGTATTAACTGACTGGAATGCATTAATGATTTCTTCTTTAGCAAAAGCTTCACAGGTTTTTGATAATGATGAATATCTTTATTCTGCCTTTAAAGCTGCTGATTTCATTTTATCAAAAATGATTAATAAAGATGGAAAGCTTCTTCATCTTTATAAAGATAATGAAGCCTCTGTCTTTGGTTTTGCTGATGATTATGCATTTACAATTCAGGCTTTGCTTGATCTTTATGAAGCTTCATTTAAAATTAAATATCTTAAAGAAGCAATTAAACTGAATGAAGATTTTATAAAACATTTCCGGGATGATGAAAATGGAGGGTTTTTCTTTACTCCTGATTATGGTGAAAAACTTTTGGTTCGTCAAAAGGAAATTTATGATGGTGCAGTTCCGTCAGCCAATTCTGTTGCAATGCTAAACTTATTAAGGATAGGAAGAATTACATCGGAAAGCAGGTATGAAGATTTAGCTGAATCAATCAACCGGATTTTTTCTTCACAGGTAAGCAGGTACCCGGCTGGCTATACACAATTTCTTAATGCTTTACATTTTGCTTCAGGGTCTAAAGAGATAATTATTTCTGGCGAAGATGATGGTTTTACAAAATACATTTTCAAGAAATTTCTACCTGCAAAAATTATCCTGAAAGTCTCTTCTCCTGATGATGAAATTTTAAGTATTGCTCCATATCTAAGAAATTATCTACCCTCAGTTAAAAAAACAAAAGTTTATGTGTGTGAAAATTATTCATGCCAGTTACCTGCAGAGAGCATTGAAACTCTGGAACAAATTCTGCTATAAAAAACTTTTTAAATCCTCTATTATTCACTAAATTAATCCAAAGGATTAAAATATTAAACAACTATGGCATTCAAACAGGAAAGTAAATTAAATCAATCTCTTATAAAAGAAGTTCGTTCAGGAAAAAGTTCTGCTTATGAGCAGTTATATAATGTTCATGCCGGAAGAATTTATAATCTTGGGTTAAGGTTTTATGCACACAGCAGAATTGCAGCCGAAGAACTTACAAGAAAAGTTTTTATAAGAGCTTATGAAGAAATTAATGCTTATCCGCCTGATGTTACTTTTATTTTGTGGCTGAGGAAACTTGCAGTTGAAGAGATAAGGAAAGGTGAGATAAAAAGAGCAGATGAAACTCATCAGGTAAGTAATATTGATGAAGCTGTGTACAGTCTTGCTGATGAAGACAGATTAATTTTTATTCTAAATGATATTGATAAACTTGATGCTGAAGAGATAACTGAAATAACCGGACGATCATCTGATGAAATAAAGAGAAGCCTTGAAGGTTCAAGATTAACTTTGATGGAAATGCTTAAGGTTGAAACTTTAGAAGATCTCGATTATAAAGTTAATTTTATTCACAAAAAACCTGAACCACGCGAAGAGTTATGGGATACTATTTACAATTACATTCATAAAATTGCTACTAAGGATCTTAAAGAAGAAAAAAGTGAAGTATTAAATGTAGGTGATGCAAAGCTAACTCTTGGTGAAAAAATTGATAAACTAAAACAGGAGAAAAAGAAAAAGGAAGTTTTCTTTAAACCGCTTGGGTTAACAATTTCCAAGAAAGCTCTTTTTACTTTTATATTGATAATTCTAATTGCTGCATTTGCTGTTTATCTTATGCTTTCCAAACATAACAGCTGGGAAGTTATATCACTCGCTGGCAAACCTTCCATTAAAGGAAATATGAGAAATGTTTCTATAGAAACTTCTACTTCTCTGGATGCAAATGAATATTTATCTACCGATAATAGTTCAAGAGCTGTTATTAAAATTGAAAGAACCGGGGAGGTATATCTTAATCCGAATTCATCAGTCAAAAAAGGTAATGGTTCAGCAGATATAATTTTCTTAGGTGGTGAAGTACAGGTTGTTAAACCTAAAGGCACGGAACCTCTTAAAGCAGAAATTCATTCAGTAAAAATTGAAGATTATAAGAACGGAAACTATTCTGCTGAGATTAATAAAAACGGTGCAATGGTCTATTCAACAGGATCTTCACTAAAATTAAGCTCTGCCGGGAGAGAGGTTTATTTAATTCCGGGTCACGTTATAGAAATAAAACCGGGCGGGAAATTAGGAATTCCATATTACCAGGATGCTTCACCTGAATTTGTGGATGCATTAAATAATTTTGTCTTCGATAATAAAAATGACAGGCTGAATGCAATTCTTGTTTTAAGTGAAAGGAATGACGCTTTAAGTCTGTTTAATGTAATACCGCTTGTTGATAATGCTGAAAGAGAAATGGTTATAAATAAATTACACAGTTTAATAAATATTCCTGCAGATATAAATCCCCGTCAAATTTCCGATCTCAATGAAGAAGATTTGAGAAGATGGCTTGACAGAATAGAAGTATCAGTTCAATAGTCTTTACTTTCTTTTCGGCCTATGCAAGTGTGAACTCTGACCAAAGAATACTTCTGCGGCTTCCATTACAGTTTCAGATAAAGTAGGATGGGGATGAATAGTTAATTTTAAATCTGTAAGATTAACACCCATCTCAAGAGCAAGAACACCTTCAGCAATTAATTCACCGGCACCGGGTCCGCAAATACCAATGCCAAGCAGCCTTTCAGTATCAGGATCAACAATAAGTTTGGTTACACCATCTGTTCTTCCTAAAGTGGTTGCCCTCCCTGAAGCAGCCCATGGGAATTTTGCAGTTTCATATTTTATATTTTTTTCTTTAGCCTGAGTTTCGGTTAAACCAGCCCACGCAATTTCAGGATCAGTAAATACAACTGCAGGAATAGCCATTGGTTCAAATGCAACCTTCTCACCATTAATAACTTCTACTGCTGTTCTTCCTTCATGCGAAGCTTTATGTGCAAGCATTGGTTCACCAACAATATCTCCAATTGCATAAATATTCGGATCATCAGTCTGCATTTGTTTATTCACCTTAATCCAGCCGCGCTCATTAACTTTAACTTTTGTATTCTCAAGTCCAAGACCTGTTGTAACAGGTTTTCTTCCAATCGACATAAGAACATAATCATAAGTTTCGCTTATTGTTTTTCCATCTTTACTTTGGATTTTAACTTCAATTCCATTATTCACTTCCTTCATTTCAGTAACTTCGGAATCGAGTATAATCTTATCAAAATTCTTTTCTATTCTTTTTGAAAGGTGAGCAACAAGGTCTCTGTCAGCCCCCGGTAATAATCCGGAAAGCATTTCAACAACAGAAACTTTTGTTCCAAGTGCAGCATAAACTGAACCTAACTCAAGACCAATATAACCTCCACCAATTACAAGAAGTGATTTGGGTATTTCAGGGAGATCGAGTGCTGATGTTGAATTGAGAAGTCTTTTACTTTTTATATCGAGTGAAGGAATAGTTGCTATAGTTGAACCGGTTGCAATTATTGCATTTTCAAAATTATTATCTATGGTTTTTCCATCAGCAGTTTCAATTTTTAAAGTAGAAGAATTTTTGAAAGAAGCAGTTCCCTGGATGAAATTAATTTTTTTTGCTTTAAGAAGCTGACCGAGCCCTCCTGTTTGTTTCGCAACTACTTCATTTTTCCATTCTCTTAATCTGTTAAGATTAATTTTTGGTTTTTGAAATTCAATTCCCATTGCTTTAGCTTCTTCTGCTTCGGTTAAAAGTTTGGCTATATGAAGTAAAGCTTTCGAAGGGATACATCCCCTGTAAAGACAAATACCGCCGGGATTTTTTTCTTTATCGATTAAAGTAACATTCATTCCTAAATCTGCGGCTAAAAATGCAGCAGCATAACCGCCGGGTCCTGCACCAATAACAGTAACTTGTTTCGGCATTTTACTCCTTTAAAACTCTTTTTGTCATTCAATAGTCATCCAGGCTTCGCCAGTCATTTATAGTCGTTAGTAGTAATAACAACTATGATAATTGAATGACTATGAATGACCATTAATAACTATTTATTACTTAAACTTGAAATTAAACTTAAACTCAATCCCTTATCCTTCCACAAGCAGTTTCATCGGGTTTTCAATCGCTTCACAAATCCATCTTAAAAATCTTGCAGCATCTGCACCGTCAATTACGCGGTGATCGTAGCTTAGAGATAAGGGAAGCATTATTCGCGGTTCAAATTCTTTTCCATTATAGACAGGCTCATAATTTCCTCTTGAAACACCAAGTATTGCAACTTCAGGTGAATTGACAATCGGAGTGAAATATGTTCCGCCTATACCCCCCAAATTTGTAATTGTAAAGCAGGCTCCCTGCAAATCATCAAGAGATGTTTTTTTGTTTCTTGCTCTTTCTGCAAGCTCGCTAATATCTTTTGCAAGCTCTGTCATATTCTTCAGATCTGCATTTTTTATTACAGGAACAATTAATCCGAATTCAGTATCAACAGCAATTCCGATGTTATAATATTTTTTATAAATAATCTCATTGTTTTCCATATCAATACTTGCATTGAACTGCGGAAAAACTTTTAGTGCAGATGCAGAAACCTTTGCAAGGATAGCTGTCATTGTTAATTTACTTTCACCTTTGGATCTCCCGTTCATCTCCTTGCGGACTTTTTCCATTTCGGTAATGTCCGCTTTATCAAACTGGGTAACATGTGGAATAGTCATCCAGGCATAGCTCAAATGCTGAGCTGTTTTCTGCCTGATGTTATTCATTGGTTTTCTTTCAACCTTTCCGAATTTTGTAAAATCAGGGAGTGCTTCTTTTTTGATTCCCTTACTTACAAGTCCGGCTCCGCTTTCATTTAATTTCTTTACATAAGCCTTAACATCTTCCATGGAAATTCTTCCTGCAGGACCGGTGCCGGGGATATCATTTATATCAACACCAAGCTCACGTGCTAATCTTCTTACGGAGGGGGCAGCAGGTGCTGCACCTTTTTGAATCGGAGGCTGATCATCTTTTTTTTCAAAAGTTTTAATTTCAACTTTTGGTTTTTCCTCTTCTACAGGCTTCTGAACGGGTTCTTTCTTCTCAGGCTCTTTTGCTTTAGCTTCAGGTTTAGCTTCGTCTTTTTCCGCACCAACGGTAGTTTCAACTTTAATAAGAGTATCACCTACTCTTGCTTTACTTCCTTCTTTAACAAGTACCTCAACAATTTTTCCACTAACGCTTGAAGGAACTTCCACAGTGGCTTTATCAGTTTCTATTTCAATAACACCCTGATCCTTCTGAATTTCATCTCCTGCTTTAACAAGAACAGCAATTATATCCGCTGCATCAATGTTTTCACCAAGCTCAGGAAGCTTCATTTCCACAATTTCTTTTTTGCCGCTTTGCAGTGGTTTTTCTTCAGATGTTTTTTGGGTTTTTTCTTTCAGTGGAGGCGGGGCAGCTTCCTTGGTTACTTTTGGTTCTTCTTTAATTTCCTCTTTTGCAGGTGACTCTTCTTTACCATTTTCATCTACTTTTATAAGTACCTGTCCGACTTTTACTTTATCCCCTTCCTTAACCAGAACTTCTTTAACAACTCCTGCAATTGAAGAGGGAACTTCTACAGTGGCTTTATCTGTTTCAATTTCAATTATGCTTTGTTCTTTCTCTATTTTGTCACCTGCTTTAACAAGTACACTTATTACATCGGCAGACTCAATATTCTCACCGAGTTCAGGCAGTTTAAATTCTTTTGACATTTATAAATCCCTATTAATCATTTTAACATATTAAATGATGAATTAATCTTTTATGAATGCATTGGATTAGGTTTAGATGGATTAATCTCTAAATCTTTAACAGCCTTTTCGACCATTGTCATTTTTATTTTTCCTTCATCAGCTAATGCATAAAGAGCAGCAAGAACTATATGTTTAGCATCTACTTCGAAGAAATCTCTTAATTCTTTTCTTCCTTCACTTCTTCCAAAACCATCAGTACCTAATGAATAGAGTTTACGCGGAAACCATTTTGCAACAGAATCGGGTAATGCTTTAACATAATCTGATGAAGCAACAAAAACACCTTTTTCATTCTTTAACATTTTCTGAATATATGATTCTTTTGGTTTACCTGGATGAAGTAGATTATATCTTTCAACATCGAGTGCATCTCTGCGTAACTCTTTATAGCTTGTAACACTCCACACATCAGCAGCAACTTTATAATCTTCTTCAAGAATTTCAGCAGCTTTAATTACTTCATTAAGAATTGTTCCGCTGCCGAATAACTGTGCATGTAATTTTGCATTCTTTTTCTTCGAAGCTTTGAATTTATACATCCCTTTTACAATACCTTCCTTTACACCTTCGGGCATTTGGGGCATAGCATAATTTTCATTCATTACGGTTAAGTAATAGAAAATGTCTTCCTGTTCTTCATACATTCTTCTTATACCATCACGAATAATAACAGCAAGCTCATAAGCGAATGCAGGATCGTAAGAGACTAAAGTAGGATAAGACATTGCAAGCAGATGACTATGCCCATCCTGGTGCTGAAGTCCTTCGCCGTTAAGTGTTGTTCTGCCGGATGTGCCGCCGACAAGAAAACCTTTACAGCGGATATCACCTGCAGCCCAAGCCAGGTCACCGAATCTTTGCATTCCAAACATTGAATAATAAATGAAGAAAGGAATCATATTTAAACCATGTGTTGCATAAGCAGTACCGGCAGCAATGAATGATGACATTGAACCTGATTCTGTTATACCTTCTTCAAGTATTTGTCCGTTCTTTGCTTCTTTGTAATAAAGAAGGCTTTCTTTATCAACAGGTTCATAAAGCTGACCTATGTGAGAATAGATACCAACCTGTCTGAATAAAGCTTCCATACCAAAGGTTCTTGCCTCATCAGGAACAATCGGTACAATTAATTTTCCAATCTCTTTATCCTTTAAAAGCTTTGCAAGAATTCTTACAAAAACCATTGTGGTTGATACTTCACGCCCTTCAGTTCCTTTGTAGAATTCTTCAAATACTTCTTCGGGGGGAGTTTTAATTGGGCGTACGGTTACTTTTCTTGAAGGAATATATCCACCAAGACTTTCTCTTCTTTCCTTAATATATCTTATTTCTGCACTATCTTCGGATGGTTTATAGAAAGGGGCGTTTGCAACTTCATCATCTGAAATCGGAATACCAAAACGTGTACGGAATTCTTTAAGTTCTTCTTCATTTAATTTTTTCTGCTGATGAGTAATATTTTTACCTTCACCGCTTTCACCGAGTCCATATCCTTTAATTGTTTTAGCAAGAATGACAGTTGGTGAACCTTTATGTTCAACAGCCATTTTATAAGCTGCATAAACTTTTTCAGGATCATGACCGCCGCGTTTCATTTTTCTCAATTGCTCATCAGTCATTTTCTCTACCATTGCCGCGAGATCAGGATCAACTCCAAAAAATCTTTCTCTTACATAAGATCCCGGTTCAACAGAATATTTCTGATATTCACCATCTACAACTTCGCCCATTCTTTTAACAAGTTTTCCTTCTTTATCTTTTTCAAGAAGAGGATCCCAGTCACTGCCCCAGATTACTTTAATTACATTCCATCCTGCACCTCTGAAAATAGCTTCAAGCTCCTGGATAATTTTTCCATTACCGCGGACAGGTCCATCAAGTCTTTGCAGATTACAATTAATAACAAAAATAAGGTTATCTAATTTTTCTCTTGCGGCAAGAGTAATTGCACCTAAAGTTTCAGGTTCATCTGTTTCACCATCACCAAGAAAAGCCCAAACATGAGTATCGGATTTCTTCTTTAAGCCTCTGTCTTCAAGGTAGCGGTTAAAGCGTGCCTGGTAAATTGCCATAATTGGACCGAGTCCCATCGACACAGTTGGAAATTCCCAGAAGTTGGGCATTAACCAGGGATGAGGATAAGAAGAAATTCCTCCTTCAGGTTTTAATTCTCTTCTGAAATTCTGAAGTTGTGTTTCAGTTATTCTTCCTTCTAGATATGCACGTGCATAAATACCTGGCGAAGCATGACCCTGAAAAAATACCTGGTCACCATCGTGATCTTCCCCTTTACCTTTAAAGAAATGATTAAATCCTATTTCATACAAAGTAGCAGCGGAAGCATAAGTTGAAATGTGTCCACCTATTCCGCTTTCAAGTTTATTAGCTTTGGTAACCATTGCCATTGCGTTCCAGCGGATAAGGGATTTAATTCTTCTTTCAATTTCCCTGTTGCCGGGGAAGGGAGGTTGCTTTTCACGGGGTATTGTATTTATATACGGAGTATTTGCCGAGAAAGGAATTTCAACTCCTGCTTTATGTGCACGTATCTGAAGCTGCTGAAGAAGTTCCTTAACTCTTTCAGGTCCGCCATGTTCTAAAACATAATCGAGAGAATATAACCATTCACGGGTTTCAATATCTTTTATTTCTTCAAGATTATTTCCATTTTTCATTTTAAATCCTTTGTTTACAAATCTTAATAAATTATAAAAATCTTAATCCTACTGTTCAGAAAGATTAATGATAATGGCACCTCAATTAAACAAGTTTTCAGTTCAAATTGAAGCAAATTAAATTAAAATTCAGTTGTAAATGAACAGATAATGTAATCGTTTTACGAAAGAAACTCAAGGAAACCATTATTAAAGAAATTTATTGGATATGCGGTCACAAAATAATTAAGGAATAATGGAATAATGGAATGATGGAATATAGGGAATAAGGAATATTGGAATAATTCAATAGTGGAAGGGTATTTTATTTCAAATACTTATCAAACCATCTTCGCCTTAACTCATCTACTTCTTTCCTGTGCTTTTTAAGATAATGATCTCCTTCTTCAAATAGTTTTATTTCATAATTAAAGTTCAATTCATCAAATTTCTTTGCAATCTCAATTGTCTGTTCAACAGGGATGGTTTCATCACTTTTTCCATGCATCAGGAGATAAGGAATTCTGGGAAGCTTCTCAACAAAATTAATTATTGTTCTCTTTTCAAGTTTCTTTTCAAAATTATCTTCACCAATAATTTTTTTATAGATGGAATTCCTGTTATCACTTGTTAATACATAATCTTTAAGATTTGAAATTGCACCGACTAATACTGCACATTTGAAGTTTGAATTTCTCATCAGTGTAAGGTAGGTCATCATTCCGCCGCGGCTCCAGCCTTCCATTCCCCATTTATCTTTATCAGCAAAGGGAATTTCATCTGCAAGTGGAATTAAATTCAGAATATCATTTACATCACTGCCGCCCAATTCTTCTTTCCCTTCACTTCCTGCATTGCCCCTATATTGAGATGCAAACACAACATAGCCCCAGCTTGCAATTAATCCATACATTCCCCTTGCTGAGAATTTATCAATCGCACCTTTGTTTTCATAACCTCCGCGGTTCCAGATTATGCAGGGGAATTTTTTATTTTCATTATCTTTTGGATAAGCAAGATAACCTTTAATCTTTAAGCCATCTGAAAGGTATATTATTTTTTCAACAATTGTATTTTCAAAAACATCTTTTCCCCAGCCGCTGATAAGCATTTTATTTTGTGAATCATTTAATTCAATTATTTCCCGATGCAGTATTTTTTCATTATTCATAAGATTCTGATAAAATTATTTTTTTTCTGATTGCTTCAAAATTTTTTCAACAGGTTATACTAAGGCTGTTCTAAAAAAATTTATTATGTTTGATAAGTTAATTTACAAATCAAATTTACTGAAATTATTTATGGCGAAAAAAAAACAAATTAAAAGAGAGAGTAAATCACAACCCACAAAAAAAATAAATCCCGTTTACCAGGTTATTGCAGTTATAGCAGTTCTCGCACTTGTATTCTTTCTTGTATTCCCTGATATATTTAAAAAGGATGATTCATTGAATGAATATACTTTTAAGAAAGAAGGAGAGCTTACTTTTTATTCAGAAGATAATAAACCAATTGCAAAGATAGACATTGAGCTTGCTGATACAGAATATGAAAGACAATTAGGTTTGATGAAAAGAAAATCGATGGAAGAAAACCAGGGTATGCTTTTTATTTTTCCGGATGAGCAGATAAGATCTTTCTGGATGAGGAATACTTTTATTTCACTCGATATGATTTTTGTAAACAGTAAAAAAGAAATTGTTACAATACATAAAAATACAAGAGTACTATCTTCTGAATCATATCCCTCGACAGAACCTGCAGTTTATGTTATTGAAGTTGTGGCAGGCTTTACCGATAAGTATAATATAAAAGTTGGTGATAAAGTAGTGTGGATGGATATTCGGCTGTGAGGAGAGTTTAAGTTAAAGTTTAAACTTGAACCTCAAGAGCCATATAATTCTTCTTCGACAATTTCACAAATAATGTGAGCAACAGTAATATGCCCTTCCTGTATTCGCTGAACATTTTCAGAAGGAATTATTACTGCTTCATCCACTAAGGATTTTAATTTTCCTCCTTTACCTCCAAGGAAGCCGATTGTTTTCATCTTTTTTGATTTTGCAGCTTCAACTGCGTTAATAATATTTTGTGAATTACCGCTGGTTGATATTCCCAAAAGTATATCACCGTTGCTGCCCAAACCTTCAACACCGCGTGCAAAAACATTTTCAAACCCAATATCATTTCCGCCGGCTGTAAGGAATGATGTATCTGTCGTGAGAGCAATTGCAGGCAAAGCAGGTCTTTTTATTTTATGACTAAGTCTTATAATAAATTCTGCAGCAATATGCTGGCAGTCTGCAGCACTCCCGCCATTACCGCAGAGTAAAAGTTTGTTCCCGTTTCTGAAAGCATTAATGATTAAGTCAGATGCAGTGATGATATTTTCTGAGCACTCTTTAATTATTTTGAGCTTTGTTTCAGAGCTTTCGGTTAAAGAATCTTTTATGAATTTTAATTTATCCAAACTATCCTCTTTAAAATCTGAAAGTCAAAATTCAAAAAGAATTTTATTTTGAATTTTGACTTTTCACTTTTGACTTATTAAACCAATATAGGTTTTTTAATATGTACCGCATCCGCAAAATCTTTAATCATATCCATATTATTTTCATCTTCAAAGAAATTTCCGGTTACTATTATCTTTGCACCGCTTTCAACTTTTCTTCTTGCTTCTATAGGAGATTTAATACCACCGCCTGCAATAACAGGTATGCTGCAGACTGAGGTAACTGCTTTAATCATTTCATCCGGTACAGAACTATCTGCACCTGAACCTGCCTCGAGATATATAAATTTCATTCCCATATATTCTGCTGCTAAAGCTGTTGCTGCAGCAATTTCAGGTTTATTCCTGGGGAGGGGGAGGCTGCCGCTCATATAAACTGCGGTTGTTGTAACACCCGATTCAACAAGAATATATCCTGTTGAAATTGGTTCAATGCCGGCTTTCTTAATTATTGGTGCCGCAATTACATGTTTGCCGATTAGGTGCTCAGGGTTTCTGCCGCTTACTACTGAGAGAAATAAAATAGCATCAGCTTTCCCGGATATCTGATTAATATCTCCCGGAAAAATAATTACAGGTAAGTTGCAGTTTCTTTTAACTGTTACAATGAAAGATTCAAAATTTCCATTCATCATTAAACTTCCGCCGATTAATAAAGCATCAACTCCTGAGTTTTCACAATGCCTTACAAATAAAGGAATTTTCTCTTCATTAATTTTATCGGGGTCAAGAAGCACCAGGTAGCAAGCACCTTTTGTATGAACAGTATTGAGCAGGTAATTATATATATTCATAATAAATACAAATGAAATGATGAATGAATATATAAATTTTGGTTTTTAGAATAAAGCTGTTAAGTATGCTGGAATACGAAACCTGATTTGAAAGTGCACTTCAAAATTTATTTATTGATTATCTACCGGATAAGAGAATAAATATTTATTTTGAACTCAAAATTATTTTTTTTAATCAGGAGCTTACTTTAAACCTTGGGTAAAATTATTGCAGTTTCTTTGCCTAAAGGAGGAGTAGGGAAAACAACTACTGCTGTTAATCTTGCTTTTGCCTTAGCTATTAAAAATAAAAAGGCACTTCTTATAGACCTTGACCCGGCTGGCTCCTGTTCATCATCGCTCGGATGCAATAATAAAATTGACGGAGATATTTTTGATGTTTTTAATTTTTCAAAATC